>MDTC01096337.1_pt1 | contig 34235 bp, 23 predicted proteins | sample 811181 | NCBI WGS metagenome assembly MDTC01 (sample SAMN05326644, study PRJNA326480) | marine metagenome | isolation source: seawater | place: Pacific Ocean: North | collected 2011
CGAGTATTGGCCTGTCGACTTGGATAATGCGGTCGAAGTGTTTCCGGTTCCGCCTGTCAATGGGGTTTGTGATATCCCGGGTAACTCGAATTGGCGTTATCGTGACGACTTATTTGTCTGCGTCTTAGACAACCGCTTGGCGGGGCTCTGTGACTTGGGCAGACAGTGCCCTGAAACACAGGTCTGCCAGCAGGCCCCGGCGTGCGTCCTCGATGCCCAGAATTCCAATTTCAGTATCGTCATTTCCAATCCATCCACAGCGTCAGCTGTGGATGTGAACTTGATGACGCCGGACGGGCAAGCCTTATCGGATGTCGTCCCACCGGGCGGCGTGACGCGTCTTGAACCCTACCGGGCCGGTGTTTTGGATGCGTCCATCGATGGATCCGGGATCACCCGTTCGGCCTATCGGTTGACCAGCACCGGGCCCATTGTCGCGTATCAGTTCAACCCACTGGATAACGACGGTGTTTTTTCCAACGATGGGTCCTTGTTACTGCCGAGTCATGCCCTTGATTCAGTCTATCTTGCCTTGACGCTTCCGACCATCGAGCGTCGCCCATATGGCCACCCCTATAGCGGCTACTTGACGGTCGTGGCGACTGACTCGGGTCAGACGGACATTCAAGTCACCCCCAGTGCGGATATTCGTGCAGGGATAAGGCAGGCATCGTACGCAGCGCGGATGGAACATAGTTTTAGTTTACAGCAGGGAGATGTCCTCAACTTGGAAGCCGCTGATCGAGGGGACCTGACGGGGACGCGAATCGCGGCGAGAAACGGAAAGACAATCGCGGTTTTTGTGGGTCATGAGTCGACCTTACTCAGCGACCGGAGACGTGAAGGCTCTGATGATCCGCTGTGTTGCGGAGATCATGTTGAAGAGCAACTCCTGCCGATCTCGACTTGGGGCGTTCGGTTCGCGGTCGCACGCAGCGCTGAGCGAGAGGATCAGGGCCGAGGGGGGCGTGTTGCGCCCGACCGGCTCCGACTTCTGGCATCCAATGGTGACACTCGAATCGAATTCTCGCCGACCCCCGTATCGGGACAATGTGGCGCTTTGGTCGCCGGCGACTACTGTGATGTCTACATTCAAAACGATACTGAGATCATATCCAACCACCCCATCCTTGTCGGTCAAATGCTGCTGTCTACCGATGGTCAGACCGGGGACCCAGCACTGGCCTTTGTGCCCCCTGTGGCCCAGTGGCGGTCGGATTATACTTTCCTCGTCCCCAATGAATACAGACTTCAGTACGCGTCGATTGTCAGTTACGAGGGCGGTCCGGTCGAACTCAATGGCAGGGACGTGAGTACTTCGCTCTATGACTTCGGGGATGGGTTGCGCGCAGGGCGTATTGAATTGCTCGAAAGCGGTCGATTTATCCTCAATTGTCCACAGCGCTGTGGCTTAATGGTGATGGGGTATGATGAGGCTGTGTCATACATGTTTGCGGGCGGTCTCGATCTCGAACCGGTGCGCTTACAATAGCCTGAATACAAGACTCAGCGTGTGCCGTTGAAGTAACGGTTCGATAGTAACCCGCTCCATTGTGACCGAATTTGATGGCGACCAAGTCAGAAGGAAGATGATGGGAATCGAGCAGGTACTCAAACAAATGCAGGTCACGGAGGACATGCGATCTGCATTTGATGAGCATCTGGCTGAGCAGCGAATTCAGGGACTTTGGGGGTTGGCCGCTCTTGGTCTCGTCTTTTTTCCGATCTTTAGTTGGCTCGATTATTTGGTCAGACCAGGCGTCTATGAACAGATCGTCTACGCCCGCTTGGGCCTGGCTGCCGTCGCCTGTCTACTCGTCATCATTCTCTGGCGACTCAACACGAATCCGATTTTGCCAAAGCTGAGTCTTGGATTCGTTTTCGCATTTTCTTTTGCTTACGCGGCGGCCCTCGATATCTCTATCGTGCTCGCGGGCGGGTTGTCGACGCCATACTATGCGGGGTTTAATCTTCTCATCATCGTTTTGGCAACAGCCGTTCCTTTGAGAACGAAGCACCTTCTTATCCTCGTGTTTACATGTGTCGCCCAGCTCAATGTTATCGATTTCATCTTTTTCCCAGGGCGAGATTTAGAGCCCATTGCCATTGCAAATTATTATCTCGGCGCCACCGTCCTCTTGGGACTGATGATCCATGGCATTCACCATCATCGTCGATGGACACAATTTAAGTTTGAACGGGTCCTCATCATTGAAAAAGGGACGAAAGAAAAACTCCTTTACAACGCGATGCCCCCTGAGGTGGCTAAAGAATATCTACGGGAAGGGCATTATTCGCCGCGGCACATTGCTTACTGCTCCGTCCTTTTTTCAGATTTCGTTGGATTTACCAGGCTTGCAAGCCGAATCAGCCCCAATGAACTCGTCCATGGACTGAATCGTATTTTCTCACATTTTGATGATGTCTCACTTCGGCACGGTCTCGAACGCATCAAAACGATGGGCGACAGCTATATGTGCGCCGGTGGTGTCTTAAGCGACCAGCCAGGGCATTTAGTCCGATCGATTCTCGTCGGTCTTGAAATGCTTGATGTGGTGGACCGGGAGGGGATGCGTGGACCCGATGGGACGCCGTGGCGGATGAGAGTGGGTCTTCACGCGGGTCCGATCGTTGCCGGTGTTGTTGGCCGTCGTAATTTTGCATTCGACCTTTGGGGAGATGCCGTCAATGTCGCGAGTCGTATGGAATCCCACGCACAGGCGGGCACCATTAACCTCGCAACAGACGTCTATGAGACGGTCGAAAAATTCTTTATTGCTGAAGAGCGTGGGACGATTCCAGTGCGGGGTAAGGGCCCCATGAGCATGAGCCAAATCACACGTCTTAGGCCGCGTTACTCATTCGATGACAACGGTCGGCTTCCCAATGATGATTTCTACTCTGCACTCGATGATTGGCTAAAACAACAAGGAACGATGAGTCCTGTGCCAATTGAGTCTGTTCTGCCAGACGCGAGCGTAGATGTATCCGTGAGCGACTTTGACCCCCTCAATGCCTTTGCGATGTTGCTCCCGGAAGATCATGAACGTCTACGGGACCTTGCTGAGGAGACGGCCATTGGCGAGGGCGAGGTTCTTTTTCATGAAGGCCAAGACTTGAGTGTCCTGTACTTAGTCATTCGGGGCTTGTTTGCCGTTCGCAATAAGAAAGATGGCGTCGATATCGAAGTCGCCGTCCTGGGTCCTGGCGAGTTGGTTGGCGAGCTTTCTTTTGTCAGTTTAGAGGCGGCCTCTGCGACCGTCGTTGCTCTGGCCGACAGTGCGGTCTTACGCTTCGACTTAAACCGATTGCAGCAAATGCACACCGACCACCCTGGCTTCAGTGCGCGCCTCTTTCATAGTTTTGCTCTAAGACTCGCCCGACGTGTACGGATTGCAAATGCCAAATTGCATTCGTCACACTCTGGTCGAAGTCCAACCGATAGTGGCGGCCATGGCGCTTTGACATCGCCCCATATTCCTGTTGCTTTGGTGGCCGCCGTGGGCGACATGCAACGCTCCTTGAGACCGTATATGGACGGAACGCGTCCAGAACAGGACCTGCCTGACGGCTCGGTGGCGAGAGTGGCAGACCGATTGGTGAGTGCGCTTGCAGACCAAGCTGATAAGGAGTCTGGTAATCTCCACGAGTTGGGCACCGCGATTCGCCGAGAAGCGTATCGATTCCTCATGCGGAGCAAACTGATCCAGATGGCGCAAGGGGAGGGGGTGACCAGTCACGCCCTCCAAGAGGCCATTCGATGCGGGCATGTACTCAGCAAGAACTCACTCGGTCGCCAGGTCGAACAGTGGTTCCATGAGCAACCTTTTGCCATCGGCATACGCGATGCCACAGATTTCGTGGGCGAGTTTATCAATGATAAATACCAAGGGGCTGCCGATGCATGGCGACTAACGGTGTTGGGATCAGGCTCCGTGGGTGAAATCTTTGATCGAATCGGACAACTTGGTGCACCGACCAATCTCAAACTGACCTATGTAAATAACTTCGTTGAGGCCTTATCTGCAGCCAGTACCGCGGCCGAACAACTTGAAATGAAGGAGCGTTTGTCTCTGATCAGATTGAACGTCCTTGTCCGTGGCATGATTCGCTCCCGCTTAAGATTGGTGCCGCAGGACATGATCGTTTATCAAACTTTGCTTCAAGATGTACCCGACGACGCCCTACTGGACCTCTTGGACGAGATCCATGCGCTCTTGGCACCGGGTGGCTCATTCTTGCTCGGTCAGCTTCACATGCCGCCCAAGGCTGATTTATTTCTAAGTCATGTTCTTGGCACACCCATTTACCAGCGTGGTGTTGACGCCATGTCGGATCTAGTGAGTCGGTCTGCCTTTGGGGGACGCTTCGAATGGATTAGCCCACAAGATAGCCAATTAGCGAGCTTTATTGAGTTGCGCCGAGCGGGTGTTGGATGATGGGCTGGATCTATTTGACCCAATGTTGTCACCGAGGTAGACGATAGGTTGCCTGGCAGGTTTTAGGCATGGGCTGCGAAATGCCGACTTTCAGGCTTTTTCCTTTTTTGAGCAGGGTGCGCACTTTAAGTGTACCGGTCTCCCCGTGGGCTGTAGACCACTTGATTCGAGTTCCCTTTTTCAGTGCGGCCTTGGTGTCGTTTTTCAAAACGATGTGTTTTTTTGCAGGTACACACGCCATAGGTCCCGTGGGCGTGCTCAATGCCTGGGTCGGCATCGCGAGCAAAATACTGAATGTGAAGATCAAGCGTAACATAATCAATGGCGTCCTTCGGTAACCGCTTAGCCATATTTTAACACGGGCCAAGTGGGGCTGCGAGCTTTCAGGCGAATTGAGTGTGACTCAGACACAGACGCGGGCATTCCATTCAAAAATAAAATTAAAATGTCCTCGGCTCGTTTCAATGGTTTGGGAAGACAGCCGATTGCGGACGTGTTTTGGCGTCTCAGTGAACAGCGAGCGGATCTTTGTCGACCTGAGAAATATGCCAGCTGAGAGACGCCGGTCCGATGAGGTCTTTGAGACGGGTTGTGTAGCTGGGTAGAAACCCACGCTCGCAGTTTGTATGCTCCGTCAGGATAACGCTCACTCCACGGCTATTGAGGGCCAAGACATCGTGATGCCTCATTTCTCCGGTCACGACCAAATCGACATCACTCAGGCCCGCTAAGAGGCTGCCACCCGCGCCTGGGCAGACGGCGACGGACGTAATAGCTTTGCCCGACTGGTGCCTTTGCGCTCTCGCGATACGGATGTGTTCCAAACCGAGATACGCTTTGAGTCGGCTGGCCACTAAGTCAATCTCAGCAGCCGTCTCCAGATGCCCACGTCGACCCATCCCATCGTTGGCATTATCGGACAGGACGGGGTCCAGTGGAGACACGTTTTGGACTGGGCCGACTCCAGAGATTAGCCAATCGTTGACGCCACCCTCGATCGCATCAAGTGCTGTGTGCGGAGAATAAATAGAAATTCCGTTCTTGAGAGCAGCGATGACAACTCGATGAGCCGGATTTGTCCTCACCAGCCGCTTGACACCGCCGAAAAGAATGGGGTGATAGGTGATGATGACATCTGCGCCACCGGCGACGGCTTCTTCGAAGACTGGCTCCGTCAGATCGATGGTCATAAACACGGTCTGGATTTGCTCTTCAGGCCCATGCGCTTCTATGAGTAGGCCAACATTATCCCAAGTCGCCGCAAGCCCTATTGGTGCCGCGCTTTCGAGTGCTGATAATAACTTGGAGAATTGAATACCCATCCACTGACCCCCCGTCCGTGTACGTTCTGAGTTGGATTAAGAAAACTTATACACGGTGATTGCAAAAACTACTATGGAGCATGTTCTGCACGTTCTGGGTGGAGTCGCGGCAGATGAGTCTGTAGACTATCGGTAATGAACGAGACACTTAGGGGAAGGATACGCATATGGATAAGGCATTTCTGGAGCATCTCGGAGCAGAGACAGAAGCCCTTAAAGCACAAGGGCTATTTAAATCTGAGCGTGTCATTAAATCACCTCAACGGGCAGATATTGACGTCGGCGACGGGCAGGTTCTTAATTTTTGTGCCAATAATTACTTAGGTTTAGCGAACCATCAAACGCTGCGAGATGCAGCGAAAGAGGGGATTGATAAGTATGGGTTTGGCATGGCGTCCGTCCGGTTTATCTGTGGGACTCAAGACATTCACAAAACCCTGGAATCTCGTTTGTCGACTTTTCTTGGCACTGAAGACACCATTTTATATTCGTCGGGCTTCGATGCCAACGGGGGCTTGTTTGAAACACTTCTCGGACCGGATGACGCTGTCATCAGCGACCAGCTCAACCATGCCAGCATTATCGATGGAATCCGTCTGTGCAAAGCGAAACGCTACCGTTACGCCAACAATGACATGGCCGACTTAGAGGCCAAGCTGCAGCAGGCTGAACGCGACGGTGCGAAGACAAAGATTATTGCGACCGACGGTGTGTTCTCGATGGACGGGTACATCGCTGACCTTGGCGCCATCTGCGACCTTGCAGAGACATACGGCGCTCTGACGATGATTGATGATTGTCATGCGACGGGTTTTGTGGGGTTGAAAGGGCGCGGCACGCCCGAGCACTGTGGTGTGCTGGGTCGAGTCGATATGATCACGGGCACCCTTGGGAAAGCCTTAGGCGGCGCGTCCGGTGGGTTTACCTCTGGGCGCCGTGAAATTATCGGATGGTTGCGGCAGCGCTCGCGTCCCTATCTCTTCTCCAACACACTGGCACCCGTCATCGCATACACATCCATCAAGGCCTTAGATCTACTCGAAGGGGGCGATGAACTTCGGGAGAAACTGCGGTGGAATACCCGTTATTTTCGAAATGAAATGGCCAAGTTGGGCTTTGAAATACTCCCAGGTGAACATCCGATTATTCCGGTGATGCTGGGCGATGCCAAATTAGCGTCCGATATGGCGGACCGATTGCTGGATGAGGGGATTTATGTCGTTGGCTTTTCTTTCCCAGTGGTCCCTAAGGGACAAGCGCGTATCCGAACTCAGATGTCGGCGGCCCACGACAAGACACACCTCGATAGGGCGATTTCAGCATTTGCCAAGATCGGTCGCCAAATGGGAGTGATCGAGTGAAAGCACTGATCAAGAGCCGTGCCGATGTCGGTCTGTGGATGGACGAAGTGCCAGAGCCAGATTTCGGCCCAAATGACCTGCTGATCAAGATTCGTAAAACAGCCATTTGTGGCACCGATATCCATATTTATAAATGGGATGATTGGGCACAGCGTACCATCCCCGTCCCCATGGTTATTGGACACGAATTCGTGGGCGAAGTCGCTCAGGTTGGAAGCCATGTGCGTGGGTTTGAAATCGGGGACCGGGTCTCTGGTGAAGGCCATATCACCTGTGGTTATTGCCGAAATTGCCGAGCAGGGCGCCGGCACCTCTGCCGAAACACAGAGGGGGTGGGCGTAAACCGGGCCGGTGCTTTTGCGGAATACTTGGTCATCCCAGCCTTTAATGCCTTCAAAATTCCCGAGGATATCCGCGATGAAATCGCAGCGTTTTTCGACCCTTTTGGCAATGCTGTGCACACAGCTTTGTCTTTTGACTTGGTCGGTGAAGACGTACTGATTACTGGCGCTGGTCCAATCGGCTGCATGGCGGCTGCCATTTGCCGGCATGTGGGCGCACGGCATGTTGTCGTGACGGACCTCAATCCTTTTCGGCTCGAACTGGCACGCAAGATGGGGGCCAGCCTGGCCATCGATCCACGTGAGATTTCACCGCGGGAAGCCATGAAGCATGTAGGTATGGTCGAGGCGTATGATGTGGGTCTAGAAATGTCTGGTGCCCCCGCCGCTTTTCAAAGCATGCTCCGCGTAATGAACCATGGTGGGCGTATCGCCCTGCTTGGGATCCCGCCCAACGATACCGCCATTGATTGGGACCTTGTCATTTTTAAGGGCCTTCAAATCAAAGGTGTCTATGGACGAGAGATGTTTGAAACCTGGTACAAGATGGCGTCACTGCTTCAGAGTGGGCTTGATCTGTCTCCTATACTCACCCATGAAATGCATGTCGATGATTTCCAGGCAGGTTTTGATATCATGCTCTCCGGTGAGTCAGGGAAGGTCGTCTTAGACTGGAGCTGACTTTTTAAGATGGGTCATCAAAGCGCGTTTTCTATGTTCGCTGCTGGCCCGAGACCCGTTCAGCCAACGAGGCCCATACGCGGTCTTCCATATCTCGAACCTCGACGTCTTTTAAGGTTCGGTCATCGTGGCGTACGGTCATTGACCAAGCCAGACATTTCAGCCCGTCGCCGAGCTCGGCGCTTCGAAAGACCGATTGAAACGACACGTCACGGATCAGAGTGTCGTCAACGCATGCGATGGCCTGTCGCACATCGTCGGCTCTGACCGATTCTTCGACGACAACGGCGAAATCTCTATAGACGGCGGGGAACTTAGGCAACGCGCTGTAGGTGAGTTCCTGGACAGCTTTTGCTCGCCAGGCGTCGATGTTAATTTCAATGATGGCCGCTTGGTGCTCCAGGCCCAATTGATTGAGCGTCAATGGATGAACGTCTGCCAGATATCCAATTTGAATCCCATCTGCAGATAAACAGGCTTGCCTGATCGGATGGACCCAAGGTCCGCTGTTGACGTTGCCTTGTGTCAGATTTGGACGGCCCCGATCAATGGCAATTCCCAGGCCGAGTACGAGGCCTTTAGCCTGTTGGAAGCGGTCAGCTGGCCCACCCTTCTTGGCGATGAGAATCCCCAAAGTTGTCGGTTGGTGAGGCAGCTCAGTCTCGTCATCTGCAGGCTTGAATACCCGTCCTATCTCAAAGATATTAACGGATTCGAATCGCCGTTCATTCTTGACCAGTGCGGCCAGTAGATTGGGCGCTAAGCTGGTCCGCATGGCTGGCATTTCAGCGCTGATGGCATTGGCTAAGAACAAGCGTTTCTGAGGTATAGAGTCGATTTTTTCGAGGAGCGGTTCGTTATCAAAGGAGTAGGTGAGCACTTCGTCTAGTCCAGCCCCTTGAGTGAGATAGCTTCGGATAGCCCGCTCAAATTCCTTTTGCTTATTTTCTGCTGGTTTAGCGAGAGTCACAGCCGGTGGTGTTGGAGCGATATTGTCATAGCCATAGCTTCGACCGATCTCTTCCACCAAGTCGGCGGCGATAGAAATGTCTTTTGTCGCCCGCCATGTGGGGACAGTGACCCGCAGCCCTGTGTCTCGCTTTTCAATTTGGAAACCGAGTCGGGTCAGATAATTATCGATGGTATCTTCTGGCAGCGTCGTCCCTAAACGGCGGTGAACAAGATCATAACTTAAGTCGATGACCGGCTGTTCGACCGGCCGGGGAAATCGGTCCATGAAAGCTGATGTGATGGTCAGAGTCGGACAGAGTTCTTTTAAGAGTACGCAAAAGGCTTTGGATGCATCCTCGGCGAGGTTCGGATCCAGAGACTTCTCAAACCGCGCAGATGAATCCGTTCTTAAACCAAGTCTGGAACTGGTCATACGCACTGTGGATGCATTGAATGTGGCCGATTCCAGCACGATGGCTGTTGTGTCGTCCTTAATCTCCGAATTGAGTCCGCCCATAATGCCGGCCAGTGCCACGCCGCGTTCGCCATCTGCAATCAAGAGGTCACTGGGCGTCAAGTGGCGTTCAGTTTCATCCAGGGTTGTAAACCGTTCACCGTTCTGTGCATGACGGATGGTAATGCAGTCCCCATTGATTTGACCGGCGTCGAATGCGTGGAGGGGATTGCCAAGGTCAAGCATCACGAAATTGGTGGCATCAACTGCATTATTGATACTGCGAATACCAACACGGTGTAGCAGGATTTTTAGCCATAATGGTGATGGGGCAATGGTCACCTGGTCCATGGTCACAGCCGTGTAGCGAAAGCAGGACTCAGGGGCTTGAATCGCGATCTCTAAGGGGGGGGCAGACGTGTATTCGACCGACAAATCTTGGACCTTGAGTGGACGTCCAACCAAGGCTGCCACCTCACGGGCGATGCCCCTATGGCCCCAACAATCAGGCCGATGTGTCAGCGACTTATTGTCGATTTCGAAAAGCACATCTTCAATGGGAAATAAATCGCCTAAGGATGTACCCGGCTTAGGTTCGTCGGTGAGCACCATAATGCCGTCGTTGTCTTCACTCAAACCGAGTTCTGCTTCGCTCGCGATCATCCCCTGTGAGAGATGACCTCGGACCGTGCGCTCCTCAATCTTGAGATCACCCAATTGCATCCCCGGTAGGACCACTGGAACACGTTGCCCCGCGTCAATGTTGGGGGCGCCACAGATGATTTGTCTGGGCGCTGAATCACCGGTATCGACCTGGCAGACATGCAAATGTGTCCCGTCGATGTGGGCCGCCTCTAGGACGTGGCCGACAACGCATTGAGCGGCGTCTTGGCCTAGCCGGTGAACGCCCTCTAATTCCGCGACATTGAGAGTGAAGCGGTTTGCAAGTTCATCTAAATCAACGCCATCTAAGTCCACGTGGCGAGCTAACCAATTACATGAGATCAACATCCGTCTTACCCCTGCCTAAATTGTGAGATGAATCTCAGGTCACCGGCCATGATGTGTCGGATGTCTTCCACTTGGTATTTCATCATCATCAGTCGAGACAAACCGAGGCCGAAAGCCCAACCAGACCACTCATCTGGATCGAGTCCACCATGACGCAGGACCTCCGGATGAACGAGACCGCATGGTAGTAATTCCAACCACCCGCTCTGCTTGCATACGGAACACCCTGACCCGCCACAGACCTGACACTGAATGTCCAGTTCAAAGCCCGGTTCGACGAATGGGAAATATCCGGGTCTTAAGCGAATGGTCACGTCGCGCTCAAAAATCGCTTCCAGTAAGGTCTTCATGGAATAGATCAAGTTCGAAACGCTGATCTCGCGCTCGATCATCAGGCCTTCGACTTGGTGAAACGTATGTTCGTGAGATGCATCGATTTTCTCGAAGCGAAATACTTTCCCCGGGAAAATCGCGCGAAACGGCGGCTTGAATGTTCGCATCGCTCTGATCTGCCCCGGTGACGTATGGGTTCGCAAGAGGTGCCCGTTCTTTAACCAAAATGTGTCCTGCATGTCCCGTGCTGGGTGATCGGCCGGAATATTGAGGGCTTCAAAGTTGAAATATTCCGACTCGACCTCTGGGTAGTCGAGTAGGTGAAAGCCCATGGCGCGAAACACATCCTCGATGTGATAGGTGATTTTAGTGAGCGGGTGGAGTGCGCCGACTGTCGGCCGATCGCTGGGCAGAGTCGCATCGAAGTGAGGATCGTTGCATAGCGCTTGAATCCGCGCCGTCTCAATGCTGGCCCGCTGAGTCTCGATGGCTGTTTGTACAGACGAACGTACTTCATTGACCCGCTGACCTATGATCGGCCGTTGCTCATTGGGTACATCTCGCATGCCCCGGAGGATGGCCGTCAATGCACCTTTCTTGCCCAAGTAGTGAACTTCTAATTCACGAAGGGCTGCCTCTTCTGTCGCTTTTTCGACGGCCGAAAGGGCCTCTGTCTCCAAAGCGTTTAATTGCTCGATCATCACCTACTCCTCTGAACGCCACACACGGACATGCCCGAAGGCGCGCCACGTTACCTGGACAGGCCGCTCTAGTCGAGTCCTAAACGATGCCAACGGGTTATAATTCCCCTCGGGGAAATGAGGCAGAGCCAGGGCGATATTGCCGCTAAATGAAATGGGATAAGCACAAAACAAAACACCCGAGGCTTTCACCTCGGGTGCGGGTACACAAACGTGTGTTTGACGCTTTACGGTTCGAAGTATTCGATTTCGACTTCAAATGTTGTCAGCTCACCTTCCTCGCGGTTGACGAGGTCTTCGATGAGAAGTTCCAAGGTACCGGTTGCTGGACGTCCTAGGAACGCAGCATAAGTGCGCTCTGGACCTGGGTCGAAGTTAATGTCTCCTCCTGTGAACGGCAGGAAGTCATCATCTTCACCGCCATCACGGCCATCATCATCGCCCTGTTGGTCCCAGATAACCTGCAAAGGTTGGCCGTCCCAGAGTAAGGTCAGTCGAAGATTACGGAGGTCAGTGTGTCGTAAGACCAAGTCGCGAATGGCGACGTGGCGTAAGACAGCGCCTTCCGGTGCGCCCGCAAATTGAAGCGGCACACGGACTTCGCCTGGATCGGGGATGACAACATCCTCATCGATTTCTGCTCGTGCCCGTCCGATTCGGCCAGCTGAGCGAAACAGTCGATATGAATTCTGTGAACCTGAAAAACCGAAGACGCGCACGAAGTATGTGCCGCGGTCTAGTTCCGTCTCGATGACCTCATTACTGGTCACACTACCGGAGAAAGCGACCCGATTGTTCTCTGCATCGAAAATTTGAATATCGATGTCTTGCCCAGGCGCGTGGTCGAACAAGACGTCGATGCGAACATCTTCTGCTCGCTGCAACTCGAAGGTGTACCAGTCATCATCGTATGAGCAGATTTGACGTGATGTACCCGGTTCTGGGAACTCAACTGCAGCGTCAGCCGAGTCATTTTGCTCCCCGTTAAACCCACGGGCTAAGTCCGTCACATCATCGTCGATACATTGGTCAAAGACGTGAACAGTCATGCCATATGATGCTTCGCCGCCGAAGGAGAAGAGCTCATAGACTCGGAGCACATAGGTGCCAGCGGCCGGTGCACGTTGCAAGTAGACGGTTTCATTATCGGTCACAGATAGGCTGCTGGCGATAAATGTGGGGTCTGGATTGTTCGGGTCATCGGACAAACGATAGAGCACGATGTCGATGTCGCCGTCGATGTGACGGAATGTAACGTCGATCTCGAGTCCGTCGCCTTCAGCTAAATCGACGCGGTAGGAGTCCGTGTCACCAGGGCACAGGCGGAGACCACCGTATTGAATGCCGCTGGACCGGGTCGCTTCTACAAGGCTCGCGTTGGCGATGTCGCCGTTATCGCCTGCAACATCAAACATATCGTCTTCGCAGACATCAGACGTCGATTCATCACAATCATCATCGAGCCCATTGTTCGGAATTTCGAAGGCGCCGGGGATATCCGGATTGTTTGGTGCACAATCATTTTCATCTGCGACGCCGTCTCCGTCCGTATCGACCGGCGCTTCGTCCTGACATGCTTCATCACGCCCGTTGCAATTATTATCGACGCCGTCGTCACAGTTTGTCATGGCATCCTCAATGACATCGGGATTGATATCGGCGTTGCTGTCATCGCAATCATTGGCTCGGAGGAAGCCGTCGTTGTCAAGGTCGTCATCAGCCGTTTGGCCGTTACAATCATCATCGACGCCGTTGTACGGGATTTCTTCAGCGTCTGGGTTCACCGCGGCCGATTCATCATTGCAATCGGCGCCTCGGGGACCACCATCAAAACCATCGGAGTCTGCATCAGTATCGTCAGTTTCAGCGTTACAGTCGTCATCGATTCCGTTGTAGTAGATTTCCTGGTTATTCGGTGAACGGTCAGCGTTGTTGTCATCGCAATCGTCAGGTCGATTCACGCCGTCTCGGTCAAGATCGTTGTCGGGCGTGTTTGGATCGCAGTCATCATCCTTGCCGTTATAAGCAATCTCGACTGCGTTCGGATTAACCGCAGGGTCCTCATCGTTACAATCGCCCTGAGCTTCAGAGACGCCATCCATGTCACCGTCGTCATTGGCCGCTACGCGGTCCGCACCGTCACAGTCTTCGTCGACGCCATTGCCTGGGATGTCGCGACCCTCGGGGTTGATGTTTGCATTCATATCGTCGCAATCATCGCCGCCTATTTCTGTCGCGTCGTAGCCGTCTCGGTCAACGTCCGTGTCCGATGTTCGCTCGTTACAATCATCGTCGATGCGGTTATACGGAATTTCGGCCTGGTCTGGGTTGACTTGGGCGCTCATATCATCGCAATCGCCGCGTTCGACCGTCCAGCCGTCGCCATCACGGTCCATGCTAGAACACGCGACATCGACCCCATCACAGTTATTGTCAATGCCATCGCCGCAGCGCTGCTGACCGTCTTCGATTACGTTCGGATTGACATTCGGATCGTTATCATCGCAGTCCATCAACCCACAATCGGCGCCGATGCCAAAACCGTCGCCATCGTTGTCTGTGCAATCGCGTGGGCGCTCAACACATTCGTTATTTATGCAGTTTGTATTGCCTTGGCAGTGTGTATCATCTGCACATTGAACGTTTCGGCATTCGCCCTCGATGCAAAAGCCCATGGCACAGTCTTCGTGGCGCTGACATCCATTCATAGGTCGGTTGACGCATTGTCTGGAAAGCGTGTCGCACATCATCCCATTCGGGCAGGGGACATCAGCCGCGCATACACCGGGTTGGCAAGAGCCACTCACGCAGACGGAACCGGCCATGCACTCGCGGCTCGCGGAACACCCGAGCGTAGACGTACCCATGTCAACAGTCGCTGGTGGGAATGTGACGGACGGTCGGGAGGTTTCCTCATCGCCACAAGCGACGATGAACATGCTTAGAAAAGCTAAGACACAAAATTGATGTACCATTTTCATGGTCTGTCTCCTGAGTTAAATCGAGTATTCTCAAATGAAAATCGGCGTGAAAAGTTGGCGGATCCTACAGCAAAATGAGCCGTAGATCGAGCATTTAAAGCAAAAGAAGTCGAATGGGATTTGCTCCCGTCTGATTATTCAATGTTTACTGGGGGTTGCGCTTATGAATATTTACTACATGTCCCTGGGCCATCGTCTGTGATTACATGTGTCGTCCATTTTGTGTGGCTGAGAGCCTCGATGCCAAGTTCAGGCCGTCATCCTGTTAAAATTGAGCAGGCGCATATCCGGCGTGGGCCGATCGCCGCAACACAGGCTGGACACTGAGCGTGTGCATCTAGGTGAGAATACTAATGGACAGATGGCGCTGTCAGATATATTCACGAAGCGTCCAACGGTGTTCTCAGTTTTGACTGACTCACCAAAGCAATATTTCGTGTGAGGAAACCCATACATGACTCGTATTCTAACCGCATTACTGCTGCTGCTAGCGGCGCTATCGGGATGCCAAGGTGAATCACCGCAGACGCCCGCGACGCCATCTGTGAAAACAGATGTTCAAAAGCCTCAGACGACAACGACAGAAAAGACCAAGGCTAAACTGGTTGTTTATTCGGGTCGAAGCGCCAAGTTAGTTGAGCCTCTATTGAGCCTTTTTGAGGCGAAAACAGGGATTAAGGTGCGTGTGCGTTTTGACAAAAGCACCCAGACGCTCGCCAATCGAATTGCCAGCGAAGGTCAGGTCGGCGAAGCAGACGTGTTCTTTGCCCAGGATTCCGGCTACCTCGGCGCGCTGGCAAAAGCAGGGCATCTCCAAGCCTTACCAAAGGCTGTGCTTGACCGGGTGCCTGAAAACTATCGCGATAAAGATGGCAAGTGGGTTGCGACAAGTGGCCGCGCACGCGTCCTTGTCTACAGTCCAGAGCGCGTCAAAGTTGAGGACTTACCAAGCGGGCTAGAGGCTCTCGCTGATCCAAAGTGGACAGGTCGAATAGGTTGGGCGCCGAGCAATTCCAGTTATCAAGCTCACGTGAGCGGTTTGAGAGCGCTGTGGGGCGAAGAGAAAACCAAGAACTGGCTTGCGAAAATGAGGGCGGTCGAACCGAAAGTCTACCCAAAGAATTCGCCTCAAGTAAAAGCGGTTTCGAGTGGCGAGATCGATATCGGCTGGGTCAATCACTATTACTTACATCGCCTCAAGGCGGCTAATCCGAGTTTGAAGGCGGCTAACTATTCGTTCCGGGACCAATCCGATGCAGGCAATCTGCTGATGTTGAGTGGCGTAGCTGTGACGGCTCATGCGAAGAATGTTCGCTCGGCACGGGCGCTCGCACAATTCCTAGTCTCCGACGAAGCACAAAATTATTTTGCTCAGACGGTGTACGAATACCCAACCGTTTCGGGGATTAAAACACATAAGAATGTACCTCCGAAATCCGGGGGGTGGGCTGCGGTCGAGCAATCGGCCTTATCCGATGTCGTCGGGACTGTGAAACTCCTCCGACAGCTCGGCCTCCAGTAGGGGGCTGCTTGCACGTTGGTCCCGATAGGTCGGCTCCGGTTTGGTTGTGGTGCTTGGGGCTTTTAATCATCCTGGGCGTTCTTCTGCCCATCGTAGGACTGATCCTCGCCTATCGTGAACCGCCCGGGCTATTCGGAGCGCCGGAGCTGACATTTGAGCGTGTTTGGCCCCTTCTACTCAAGAGTCTCGCATTGAGTAGCTTGGTGAGTTGTTTCAGCCTCTTGATTGGAACGTGGTTCGCTTGGTGTGAGACCCGCATGGCCTATAGCGGGCGTCGCATACTCGCCTTTCTCTCCATTCTCGCCCTCGCGACCCCCAGTTATCTCATCGCAACGATCGTTCGAGAGCAATTTGCGCCCGCTGGCTTTTTTGGCAACATGTTGGGTCTTGACGGCACATTTACAGGGTTTTGGCCATCGGTGCTGGTTCTCACCGTGGCCTGCACACCCTACGTCCATCTTTTGGCGGCTGCCGCATTGCGCCGTTGTCCGATAGCAGAAGAAGACGCCGCGCGAAGTCTCGGTGCCAGTCCTGCTCGTGTATTGAAGACGGTCATCGCCCCGCGCCTGAGATCGACATGGTCGTTCGCCCTTGTGTTAGTTGGTCTCTACGTGGTCAGCGATTTCGGCGCGGTTGCAATTCTCGATTGCGAAGTGTTGACCTGGGAACTCTACAAGGCCCGTGACGGGCGCGAAGCCGTTGCCCTCGCCTTTGGCCTATTATTAGTGGTTCTCCCACTTCTTGCCGCTGTTCGACTCTTGAAAAGTCACCGTTTCGAAGACAGAACGCAGGTGCATCGACGGGTCGATAGAAAACCACTGCCTGTCACCGTTCTCACTCTCACCTGGTTCCTGCACGGCATGGTCATTGGCCTCGGTGTTATCCTACCCTTCGTCTCCTTATTTGGGTGGATCCAAGGAGGACTCGAAAACCAAGTGGAGTTCTCACCGGTTTTGACACCGGGTCTGACAACACTTTTCATCGCAGGACTGAGTGCCATTGCAGTCGTCATCGCGTCTGCACTCGTCGCTTATCTCGCTCATATTGTCCGGCCGCGCACAGCAGCCTGGATTGAAAATGCTGTGTATGTCACCAGCAGTCTTCCCGGTATTTTAGTGGCCGTTGGGATTTTGAAATTAGTCGTGGGTTTGAAACGGCAGGCATCTCATGATCTGTGGCCTTGGCTGGACGCGCTGGGCTTGTTTCTTTTGGTCGGTTACATCATGCGTTTTTTGTCTCAAGGCTATGCGGCCATTTTTCCGGGTATCGAACGCCTCGACCAGTCACAAATTGAAGCCGCTCGAAGTCTTGGGAGTACGCGTGCGAGATCGTTTCGTCGAGTGGTTCTGCCGGCGCTCAAGCCAAGCTTATTAGCCGCTTATGCGCTGCTGTTTCTCAGTATCGCTAAGGAGTTACCCATTACCTTGATGCTGATTCCACTGGGTCATACCACGCTGTCTTATCGCATATTTGACGGTCAGCAAGAAGGGTCGCTGCCAGACGTTGGTTTGGCAGGCATGACATTACTGCTTATGGCGTTTATCTTACAAATACTGATTACTCGATGGAGCCGTGATGACGGAGTGTAATGCCATTATCGTTGTGGATAAACTGGGTCATCGTTATGGGCAGGACGAGGTCGTGGAGCGGGTAAGCTTCTCTGTCAATCCAGGAGAGATTGTCGGGATTCTGGGCGCGTCGGGGTCGGGTAAGACGACTGTCTTGCGGGCCATTGCTGGCTTTGTGACCCCAACAGTCGGCTCAATTCAGGTTGATGGAACCCCCGTTGTGCAGGCTGGACAAGAGCGCATCGCAGCAGAGCGTCGCCGAATCGGATTGATGTTCCAAGATTTTGCCCTGTTCCCCCACATGAGTGTGGCCGAGAATATTGAATATGGAATCCATCTGGACCCGGACCGGCAGTCGCGAGTCCAGAAACTACTCAACTTTGTTGGCCTAGACGGATTTGGCCATCGGCTGCCTAATTCGTTGTCTGGCGGCCAGAAACAACGGGTTGCATTGGCGCGTGCTATCGCACCCAAGCCTGTGGCGCTCTTGTTGGATGAGCCCTTTGCAAATCTTGATGCCCGGATGAGGTTGGAGCTAGGCGAGACCATGCGACAGACCCTGCGAGCCGAGTCCATTGGGGCGGTGCTGGTCACCCATGACCGCCGTGAGGCCTTTGCTTTGTCCGATCGTTTGATTTGTTTGGGAAGCCCGGACGTCGATGGGGTCGCCACCATTCTGCAGTCTGGTCCTCCAGAACAGGTTTTCAACGAGCCTCAGTCTCGGCAAGTGGCCGAGTTGACAGGGGCCGTCTTTAGTCTGTCTGGCATTGGAGACGGTGACGTTGTATCGACGGCAATAGGGCCGCTTTCGCTGCGTCGGCCAAGTCATGGGCCCGTGACCGTATTGATTCGAAACGAGCAATGTCAATTCGAGCCAGATCCCGATGGATCCATTGAGGTGATCGATTGCCAGTTCGTTGGCCCTGGGTTTAAGGTAAAGATATCTGCGAACTTCGGTTCGTATTGGATCCCATCCACCGGCGCGTTCGCCGCTGGTCAACGTGGTCGACTTATGATTGCAGGCGCCGTATCAGCTCTGGCGTAAACCGGCGGGTTATCGCCTGGATGCACCAAGACCATTGTGCAGTAGACATGGCCCCAAAGCAGACACGGCAAACGGCCCAGCCAGTGACGCCGCGATGCCAGCTGATTACGAGTCGATGGTCTTCTTACGGATGCGGCGCATGACAGCTCGGAGTCGGGCCATAATCGCGTGATGTTTTCGACTGATCTGAGATCTGTGAATGCCCAGGCGCTCCGCTAATTTAGCACCCGAATCGTCGCGGAGACTCAGGTCATAGACCGCTCTGATGACCCGCCTTTCTTTTGTATTTAACTCGTCGATGGCCTGTCGCATCACCGCTAATTCTTGGCCCCACGCAAGCGTGTCTTCTGCATCGCTGGGAGTGGGCATAACCGGATGGTTTTTAAGCAAAGTCTCCGCATAGCGATCGATGTCCCTCAGTGTGACATCATCAGTGGTGACGTCCAGGTTTCCATTGTCTCTCTTGTGAGCGACATACTCTCGTCGAAGCCGTTGATAATGACTCCGGCCAAATCGACCTAATCCGTTTCTTAGCCCATCGAGAATAGCGCCACGGATTCGGAAGCGGGCAAAGGCATCCAGGGGCGTACCCAGGTTCGGGTCGAAGCGTTTTTCCGCTTCGAGCAGTCCGATATAGCCGTAATTGAGGAGTTCACTCGATTCAAATGCGCCCGGAGGGAGTTCACGCAGTACTTTTCGGACTTCAGACTCGACGACGTGGTGCAGCTCATGTTTTTTGGAATGAATGCCATCCATGTCTCGCCGACTCCTTTAGTTTTAGCGCCAGTCAACAGTACTCTCGATTAACCACCCGGACTCAGACCTCATCCAGCTGAGTTCACGGCCGCAATCTCTCACAGCGTCCCGTGTTCGAACATCCATACCCTTCGGGACACCGTGTACCCGGGAACGTATCACAGAAGAGACACTCGGGCATGATGCCCACACGCTCTAACTGCACGCAGACCCGTCCATCATCGCACAACTGGTTGAGTCGACACGGCGAACAGATCTCGTCTTGACAGGTGAAATACTGTTGACAGTCCTCACTACTTCGACAGTTGGGCCCTACACACGCACCTGTTTCACGATTGCATCGGAACCCGTCGAATCGTGCACATTCAGCATCGTCTCGACAGCTGAAACATCGGCCATCCCGGCAGGGGCGTCCATCAGCGCATAAGCCACTATCAGTGCATTGCTTACACACGTTGAAGAGCGGGTCGCAGACGGCAACGGACACACATTCGTCGATGCGGTCAGCACGACAGTCCAGTTTTCGACACTCTGCGTTTTCGCGACAGCCTTCGCAGCGGGCACGTCCATTGATCGCTCGGCAAATCGGCCTCTCTGGTAGGCATCCTTCTTGAGTGTCACCATTACACTCCTGACACCGAGATGCATAGCAGACGCCATCATCGCAATGAGCATTGTTTGAGCATTCCCCACAGACGGAACTTCCGTTGGATTGTTGGCAGAATGGTCGCTCAGCTGTGCAGCCCCGATCTGGTTCTTGATCGATCTCATCGGAGACGCACCGTACACAGGAGCCATCTGGGGCGCACACAGGCTGCGCGCCCGGCACAGAACCGCAATCCCGATCCACTCTACACTCAATACACTGTCCTAGCAGGCAGACAGGTGCATTGGATGTCAAATCACAGCCATAGACCTGGCCGTTCGCCTGGCCCTGTGGATCATCATTGTTCGGTCGGTCGTCTTGTCCCTCCATGGGTGGCTCGCGCACAGCGGAGGGTACATCCGGTTCAATGCAGCTGACGCAGCTTGCCGATGTGGCGCAGCGTTGAGCAATCAACACTGCGTCCACTAATCTCGGATCACAATCCTGTCTGCGACATGGGACGCATTCGCCATCCGCTGTACAGACTGGTGCCGAACTCGGACAGCCCGTCTGCGTGTTTGGATTACAGCCACCCTCGCAGATGAATTGGTTGCAGGTCATATCGTCGGCGCAATCCGTATCGGAAATACATTGCACACACTCAAGACCGTTTGGATTACAAACAGGACGGGTGGGGTCAGTACAGCCGCTGTCCCCATCGTCTAATCGACAATCTTGGCAGCGGCCGTCTACGCAGACGTCATGCTGTCCAGGGCGGTCCTGGCACTCTCTATCAATCGTGCATGGCAAGCAGATGCCATCATCTGAGCAAATGGGACTCTCTCCATTTTCTGCACAGGTGTAGAGAGTTGCATCCATGTTGTCGTATGCCAAACGTGTCGTTAGGTTCGGACACTCCGTGCATTGACCAAGTCCATTACAAACGGGTGTTTCCACTGGACAATCAGCATTCTCTCGGCAGCCGATACAGGTTTCGTTATCACAGATGGGCCGTTCGGCCTCGTTACACGATAGACCATCAGACCCATCACTGCAGTCGGTACACTGGCCGAGTCGTAGGCAGTCAGCGTTGGTTGAGTTATCCACCTGGCTGCAATCGATGTCCGAGGGTTCGATTCGACAGACCCCTGACTCGCATTCATCCGTGGACTCGCAGGCTCGACACTGTGCTGTTGCACGATCGCAGACGGGGGTTGCGCCAGAGCAGCCATCACGTGTGCCAGGGCGACACGTGAGGCAGCGTTTCGAAATGGGGTCACAATAGGCTCCAGTCGACAGGGACTGTCGACAATCTAAATCTGTCGTGCAGGCTTGACAGAAATAAGAGCCATCCATGTTTTCAAGACAATAGGGGGCCTCTTGAGGACACGCGTCGTCTTGCACCTCAGGCAGGCATTCAACACACCTGCCCAGTGGAGAACAATAGTGATTATCACCTCGCAAGACACAGGCTGGACTTTGGCCAGATAGAACAGGAGAACACTCTTGGCAACTGCCATTCAAGGGGTCGGTCTCGGCTATCAAACGCAAACATTCGAGGCTATCGGGGCAATCATCATTTTGAAAGCACCGCGCGCAGTAGGGGGCATCAGAGGCGTCTAGTGGGGCGAAGCAGGGGCGCTTGTACGGGCAGCCATTGCTGTCCAGGGCCGCCTCCGGATCGCAAAATGTACATTCCGTACGTCCATCATCATCTCGGATGCAGCGCGGCTGTTCAGGCGAGCAGCGATGTTTAAGATCCCCTCCAGGCTCAGGGTCGCATTCTCCGCATCGACCGGACTCTGGATCACAGAAAATGCGTGTCTCAAATTTATTTGAACAATCGGAATGACTCTGGCAGCCGGCGCACTCGCGTGTCACCTCGTCGCAGAACATGTCTGAGAGGTCCGATTGGCAATCGGCATTCCGGGTGCAACACTGCTCCAATTCGTCGACCTCGCCATCACAATTGTTATCCAGGCCATCGCAGCGTTCCTTGAGCACGGGATGACTGTCTTCATTCCAGACAATGCCGCAGGTTACGTCCGTTCCATTGCTCCGAATGAAATTAATGGAGACAAGTCGACCACTGGATGGCGGCGTCTGAGATACCAATTGCACCACGCATTGCCCTTCACACCGCGACCCTATGCCGTGCTGTCGACAGGTGTCCTCATCGACGAGGCGATTGAACAGAGTGATCTGAATGTTCAGGTTGGAGTTGGTTTCGTAGAGAATGGTCTTTTCACCCACTCGAATGAGACGGTTTTCAGCCCACCTAATGAGTTGAAACTGAGTTTCGCCCGTTCCAAATTGTGCAAGTAGACAGCCATTAGCCCCCTCATCGGATGGCATGGCAGCCGACACTTTGCCCCGCCCACAAATGGTTTCATCCGACGCGGCCGTAGACTCCATCGAACCCAGGCAAGGCGTGAGGTCAAATTGAACACGATGATCAATGGTCTCGTCTTTGGCACTACAACTGAAAAGTAGGCAAAGGAGTCCTGTCAGTGCGAATCGCATCATCTCAGTCACAGGTCCCTTCGAGGCAGAAAGTCGCCCTATGGCGTGTCTGCCCTTCGTCCCGATTCAGTAACCAAACCGTGAGCGCTCCACTTGTGAGAACGGCGGCCGCACCGGCAACATACCACGGCCAATTACGGGTCTCTTTTCGTACGGGTATCTCTTTGGTCGCGGTCGGCAAGAAGGCCAGCTGTAGCTGGCTAGTTTGGCCGGCTTCAACCTGAACGACCTCTCTGACAACGCTGTCTCCGCGGCCTATGATCACGACGAGTCCGGGTTCCTGGCGCTCAAAGATGGCAGGGCAGGGTCTTTCGGTCGTTTCTTTTTCTAGAAAGACTCTCGCGTTTGCGTCCCCCACGCAGCTCACCGCGATTTTCCCAAAGGTCTGCTGCACCAATTTGTCGATCTTTGCTTGCGCTCTGCTGAGTCGGACGGGGTCAGCTACGGTCTTGGCATAATCTTCAAAAATCCGCAGTGCCTGTACATGTCGTTGCATCTCTTCCAAACAGCGCGCCATATTCCATTGCAAGCGAAGGCGCATCGCTGGGTCTTTTACGGTTTCTCTAATGGATCGAAATTGCTTCAAGGCCGATTCGAATTGTTGCGTTTGGAATGCCTGAGTTGCAGCTGTTACACGCGCATCCAGTTCAGTATTGGGTGAGCTAAGTGAAACCGAGCAAGTCAGGGCTAGGGTCAGGTACAATGTGAGCGCGTTTCGAGCCATGCCCCAGTATATGGCAGCTTTGGTTTTGAGCAAAGGGTAGTATTCAGAAGCGCACTCAGAGCTCTGGAATAACTTGAGTTCCCCGTTTGCTCTTTGCCTTGACCGGGGACTCGGTTTTTGGGCGGGCAGGCGTGATCTGGTCCCCTGGATTCTTGCTCTTATTCAAGACCACTTTTTTCACTCTCTTGGGGCTGGCGCGTGTTTGCCTCGCCCTCGCCCCCGCGGAGGGTCCCTGCCCGCGAATACGCGACCTGCGGAGCCGCCTGAGTGCTTTACTCGGTGATGGCCTCTGTACTTGGCTTTTCGACTGGATTACCGGCGAGGCCGGCGTGTCGGCTGCGCTGGTTTTAGGCTTTGTTTGCGGGCTCGATTGCGCGGCGCCCATCGTCTCCGGTCCAGGCTGCGTTTTTGGCAAGGCCGATGCACCAGGTATAGCTGCCGCTCGTGTCTCCCGACTCACCGTTTTCCCAGTGGACGGGGTCTTTTGCACAGGCTGGACTGCTGGCTCTTTTGTCACCGATGAGGAGACCGCTTGAGGCGCTGTGTCCTCAACGAGAGTCTTGCCGTCTTGTATTGAGGTCGAGGTGCGTTGAGTGTTCGATTCGGTTTGTGGGCCAAGTAAAAGCCAAGCCACAGCCACAGCCACAGCCACAGCCACAGCCACTAGACCCAATAGCATGGCTATATAAGCTCGATTTCGAGTCGACTTTGTCTCGTGTGGAGATGCGTCCGAGAGGTGGTCATCAGCTGCTGTTTGGGTCTGGTGCATGGAGACGGGCGCGCTTGCCGCCATCGTTTGGTCAATGGGCTCTAGACTGGGTCTATCCAATGGCGCCACTGGCGTCTCGGATACAGCTTGGGGGGCATTGGTTTGATCGCGTCTGCCCTGAAGCGCGCGAATAAATGACACGGCGTCATGGAAACGTTGCCCGGCATCCTTATGTAAGGCTTTGTCAATCACCTCAGCGAGCGCGTCGGTCACCCCGTCAGCCACCGTTAATTTGGGTGCGGATTCGACGAGCTGCGCACGTAAGGTCTCCGCTCTAGTAGTCCGATGAAACGGCCTTTTTCCTGAGATCATCTCGTAGAGGAGAATACCGACTGCATAAAGGTCCGTTGCTGGCTTTATTTCATCACCATGTATTTGCTCGGGGGCCATGTAATTGGGGGTGCCGAGCATAACGCCAGTCAACGTGTCGGGTGTATGTTCATTGGGGTCATCAATGGTCTCCAACATTTTGGCAACGCCAAAATCCAGCACCCGCGCACTCTCTTCTCCGAGCGCGTCGCGTGTCAGCATAATATTACCCGGTTTGAGGTCTCGGTGAACCACGCCCCGTCGGTGTGCATCGGCCAAGGCTCGAAGGATTTGAAGAGCAATTCGAACGGCTCGCTCTGCTGGAAATAGTCCCTGTTGTCGTGTGGCGTCCCGGAGAGTCAGACCGGAAATAAATTCCTGAGCCATGAAAAAGTAGCCGCCGCAGCCGGGCAGGGGTTGGCCGGGTTCAATTTCCCCAAAGCGAATGAGCTTTACGATACTGGAGTCCGTCAGCGAGCCAATGGCTCTGGCTTCCTGGAAAAACCGTTGTCGTACCCCTTCATGCCGGTAGTAGTGCGAATGCAGAACCTTGACCGCAACCGGTCGACGAACTGGAAACTGAATGGCTTTATAAACGGTGCCAAAGCCTCCAACACCGAGGACGTCGACCAGGGCAAACTCCCCGTCCAAAAATTCACCTAGAAGAACATCATGAGGATGCTTTTCTCGTGCACCAATGGCCATCAGAATGCTTCCGTCCCTCGGACATCGATCGCCTTCACGGGCGTCAAAATCCATGTGTGAGCAAACTTTACAGCGCACGAATGTCCTCCTCTAGCTGACGCGGCTTGCACTGTAACCGGCCAAGGGGGCCGGTCACAAGTAAGCGGCTGTATTTCCTGTGAATGCCCTCACTCCGTTTCATGCTTTTGATTGGACAAGAACGCTGAATTAAGACGACTTTGTCCATCGGGACGGGTCTCTGGTTTGCGTATTCTTGGGGTCCGTGAATCCTGACTTCCATTCGTCATAGAAGGCTTTGAATCGGCCCTCTCGGAGTGCTTGTCTGATCTCTTCCATAAGCCTGACATAGACCCGCAGATTGTGAATCGAGAGCAGTCGATGGGCCAGGATTTCATTGGCATAGAGCAAGTGCCGTAAGTAGCCACGGCTATACCCCTGGCAGGTCGTACAGTCACAGGTCTCGTCAATGGGGCGTCGATCATGCTTGAAAGCCGCATTACGGATATTCATTTTACGGCGGCCACGATCCACGAATAGGCCACCTTTACGTGCGTTGCGAGTTGGCATGACGCAGTCGAACATGTCGATGCCTCGGGCGACCCCCTCCAGGAGGTCGACTGGTCGGCCGACACCCATGAGGTAGCGTGGCTTGTCGGCAGGCATCTGCGGCGCTGTATGCTCGAGGGTATCGTACATGGCGGGAATTGATTCGCCGACGCTCAGACCGCCTACGGCGAAGCCATCAAAATCATGTTGGCACAATTCGTTTATGTGGCGTGTTCTCAAGTCGAGCTCAGTTCCACCTTGAATGATGGCAAAGACAGCCTTTTTTGGGTCTGTGCGGGCGTTTAGACAGCGCATGGCCCATCGCGTCGTCCGCGACATGGCATCTTCTACCTCGGCGCGTGGTGCGGTTGTCGATGGCAGATGGTCGAGGCACATCATAATATCGGAGCCAATGCCTTCTTGAATTTCGATGGCATATTCCGGTGTCAGATCGAGTAGTGACCCATCGACGTGACTTCTAAATTTGACGCCTTCTTCTGTGATCTTACGAAGCTGAGCCAGAGATAACACTTGGAATCCACCGCTGTCGGTGAGGATGGACTGATTCCAACCGTACATAGCGTGCATCCCCCCGAGCGCACGCACGGTTTCAATCCCGGGTCGCACGGCGAGATGATACGTGTTCCCAAGGATGATTTGGGCGCCTAGCGCACGGACTTCAGTGGCCGTGAGCGCCTTGACGACCGCCTGAGTGCCTACGGGCATGAACACGGGGGTCTCAATTTCACCGTGGGCGGTTTGTACTCGCCCAAGTCGTGCATGGGTCTCACCGCACTCTTTTTCGCAGGTATATTTTAACGCCATTTGCCGTCCTTTCGCCGCAAGAGCATCGCGTCTCCATAACTGAAAAAACGCATATTCGAATCGATAGCTTCCCGGTATGCGCTCATGACCACGTCCTGACCCGCAAATGCTGACACCATCATTAATAAAGTACTCTGGGGTAAATGGAAGTTTGTCAGTAGCCCGTCCACCATCTGAAATTTAAAGCCGGGATAGATAAACAGGTCTGTCTGGCGGGCGGATTCATTGAGTGCATAACTCTCAAGTGTGCGCACCACTGTCGTTCCGACTGCCACAATCGGCCGTCCCGTTTTCAGCAGAGACTGAGTCTCTGGCGGGACGTCGTAGGTCTCAAAATGCATTTTGTGGTCGGCGATAGCATCGACGCGCATGGGCATAAATGTGCCCAGACCAACATGGAGAGTCACGGTGGCGATGGTGACGCCTTTAGCGCGTAGCGCATCTAAGATTGCCGGTGTGAAGTGGAGGCCCGCAGTGGGTGCGGCTACGGCACCCGGATGGCTTGCAAAAACGGTCTGATAACGGGTCGCATCACCGCTGTCTGGCGTGCGCTTAATATACGGGGGCAGTGGGACATCACCCGCCTTTTCGAGCCAACGCCAGACGTCTGGACAGTTGCCCAGTTCAATTTTAAAAATTCCACCACCTTCTGCTGCGATAATGGTGCCTTGCACGTTGCAAGGTAAGTTCAGAACGACACCCGCTTTGAGGCGTTTACCCCGCATCATCGCACGAATCTCTCCAGCCTGGCCTTGCTCGAGGAAGAAGAGTTCGATGCGTCCGCCGCTGGATTTTTCTCCTTGGACTCGGGCGGGGACCACGCGGGTATCGTTCACGACAAGAATTTCGTTCCCAGAGAACCAATCGGTAATCGATTTAAATGACTCAATCTTGGCGGCCCCGTCGCACGCGACGGACATCAGTTGGCTGCCATCGCGGGTCGTCGTCGGTCGCTGGGCGATCAAATGGTCTGGCAATTCGAAATTGAAGTCTTGGCGTTTCATTTGTCCAATCTATCTGTGTTTTTGAGCGATTCGAGAGTCTAGGGCTCTCTGTGTCTTGGCTTCATCCCACCCAGGGCATGCTTCAGTGGCGCTGAGGCTAGTTATCCCAGACCTCAAAGCTACGCCAACCGCTATCGGGATCATTACCGGGGGCGTCAAGTCCGGCCTGAATTTGCCATGTATGGCTGATCATTTGGCCATCAAACGTCGGGTTTTCCGTATCGGGGATGACAAACGTGCCTTCCCAAGCATATGACTCACCGGTGGATAAGCATTGACCTTCGGCCAGTTCAAAACGTGTGTTAAACGTCGTCAGATTGCCGCGCACATATTCAATTCTTCGGTGTCCATCATCGAAGTCGTAATCCACGTCACGAACCTCTGCGTATTCGATGGCTTGCACAAGCAGGTAGACTGCGGAGATCTCCAAGTCAGCCTCCGCAGTTGCGCGAACACGCACGAAGATAGGTTCGCCTAATGTCGCTTCACCGACCTCGATCTCGACGGTGGCGCTCCCTCCTGTCACAGAGTTTACTGCGCTCTTTAAAGTATCCCAAAGTCCCATGTTGTCTCCTTTCTTATCGTCCCCTCTGCTTTAGACAATGCCGTCTAGAGGCCAGCGATTTCAGTCAGGCGAGCATCAAAACGCGCAATTTGTTCGTCGATCTCGCTTAGTTTGGCTTTGGTTTCTTCGACGACATGGGGGGGGGCTTTGTCCGCGAAGCCGGGGCTTGATAGACGACGTGCAAGGCCTTCTCGTCGTTTGTTTAATTTGCCCACTTCTTTCTGGATTCGCTCCCGCTCAGCTCCAAAATCGATGAGGCCTTCCAACAAGATCACCACATCTAGATCAGTACCTGAATTGACGGCTGCCTGCTGAGGCACAGCAAATGAACCACGTTCGCTGAAGTCTAAGGTCGTCACCTGAGCAAGGCGCCGAATCTCCGAGTTGTAATAGGCGAGGGTCTGCCCTAATTCTGTGTCATCGCTGACGATGACAACAGGGACTTTCTTCTGCATGGGAAGGCCCGATTCATGTCGTCCATTCCGGATTAAAGTCACGGCCTCTTGAAGCTGACCAATTCGGTGTTCTGCATCGGGGTCAACGAGTGTTTCATCAGCGGTTGGATATGGCGCTTCTGCGCAAAAACGAACCGAGGACCAGCGGGTCTGACGACCAGGCAAGGTCTGCCATATTTCTTCACTTTGGAATGGACACATTGGATGAAGCATCCGCATCGCCTGGTCTAGGACGGTCAGAAGGACAGCACTGGTCGCGCGTCGGGTTGCCTCCGGCGCGTCATCTGACAGACTGCCTTTGGCCAATTCGATGTACCAGTCGCAGAGTTCATCCCAGAAGAAATGATAAATGCTGTCAGCTGTCTCAGCGAAGTTGTAATTTTTGATCCCTGAATTGGCTTTTTCTGTTGCGACCTGAAGTCGCGATAAGATCCATCGGTCCGCTATGCTTAAGTGTTCTCGGATTGCGTCCAATGCAGGGATCTCGCCCTCGACAACGCGCATCAAAGCGAAGCGTGTTGCATTCCAGATTTTGTTTAAAAAAGCTCGGTAGCCTTCGACGCGTCTGATATCCAGCTTGATATCGCGCCCCTGACCCGAAAGGGATGCCAGGGTGAATCTTAGACCGTCAGCCCCGCTGGCAAGCAGTCCATCGGGATATGATTTCTTCAAGCCATCGAGGACTTGGGGTAAGAGCTTCTCCGGGACAGGGTAAGTCTTTGTCTTGTCGAGAAGACCATCCAGTGAGATGCCACGAATCACATCAAGGGGATCGATGGTATTGCCTAGGGACTTGGACATTTTTCGGCCTTGCGCGTCTCTGACCATCGCATGCAGATAGACATCGGCAAAAGGGGCCTTGCCCATGAAATAGGTGCCCATCATCATCATGCGCGCAACCCAGAAAAACAGGATGTCGAAGCCCGTCTCCAAAACAGCGCCCGGATAAAATCGACTCAAGTCATCGGTTTTCTCGGGCCAACCAAGTGTTGAGAATGGCCAGAGGCCTGAACTAAACCAGGTGTCGAGTACATCGTTTTCTTGCACAAAACGCGGATCGGCGACCGCTAGATTATCGGTGCTGGCAATAGAAAATAGGCGGACATACTCATCATCTAGGGTGTTGAGTGCAATACTGAGCAATTCTTTTGCATCGATGCCATTTTCGAGAGCTTCCAATGCTTCCGTTCGACCTTTGCCTGCCGCGTCCTGCCGAATGGCGTCGGGCAGTTTCTCGAGATCATAGAAAACGGGGATGCGATGCCCCCACCAGAGCTGTCGACTGATACACCAATCTTGGATGTTATCCATGAAATGGTTCCAGGTCTTTACCCAACCTTCCGGAATGATTCGCGTCTCTGCTGATTTTATCGCCGCGCTGGCTGTGGAGGCTAGACTTTCGGTTTTCACAAAGTACTGGCGGCTGAGCATGGGTTCAATGGCATCGCCTGAGCGTTGTGAGATACTGACGCTGTGGGTGATCAGTTCACTACCGCGCTCGAAGCCGAGGGTTCTCAATTGCTCTTTGACCGCCTTGCGGGCCGCATACCGATCGAGGCCTTGGAAAGGCCCACCTTGCTCGTTAATGCGTCCGTCAAATGTCAAAATATTGAGCATCTCTAGATCGTGCCGCTGACCCATTTCGAAATCGTTTGGATCGTGCGCTGGGGTGATCTTGACTGCACCTGTTCCGAATTCGCGATCGACGTAGTCATCGGCAATGACGCGGACATCGCGCTCGGGGAAAAATGGATGGCGCAGTTTTCGTCCGACCAGGGCCTGATAGCGTTCGTCAGCTGGATGAACAGCGACAGCTGTATCACCAAGCATGGTCTCCGGACGGGTTGTGGCCACGACAATCTCGTCATCGCTGCCGTCGACTTTATAGGCAAACTGCCAAAGCTCGCCCTGTCTTTCCTCGTGGTCGACCTCTTCATCACTGAGTGCTGTCCGTGTGGTTGGATCCCAATTTACGAGGCGTTCGCCGCGATAGATCAGGTCGTCGTTCCACATTTGGACGAATGCGTCAGTCACGGCCTTTGAACATTGCTCATCCATGGTGAATCGGAGCCGACTCCAATCGGCTGATGCTCCAATCGTTCTCAGTTGCTCAATGATTCTCGACCCATTCTTTTCTTTCCAATCCCAAATTCGTTCGAGAAAGGCGTCGCGTCCAAGGTCGTGTCGCGATTGGCCCTCGTGTTTTTTCAATTCGCGCTCGACCACGGTCTGCGTGGCTATGCCCGCATGGTCTGTGCCCGGTAAATAAAGGGTATTGGCACCGGTCATCCGATGGTATCGGACGAGGATGTCTTGGATCGTTGCGGTCAGAGCGTGGCCCATATGCAGAGTGCCCGTCACATTGGGGGGGGGCATCATGATCACGTAGGTCGGCGTTGTCTCATCCACCGGGCCATGATCAGACAGTGGCTTGAAGAGTCCCGCGTCCTCCCAGAGTTTGTACCAACGGGTTTCAGCTTCACTTGGGTCATAGACTTTGGGCAAGCCCCGGTCTGAATCGGCCATCATTTTCTATCACTCCTCATGGGCATGGTGCCATCCACCATTGGTTCAATACGTCCGTGTATATTGACTTTCTCATCGACGCGAAAGGACTCCCGAAAAAAAAAACGGATGCGCGGTCTGCCGATGCTGGGTTCAGGCGGTCAGTAACTCGCTGAGCGACGCCATATTCTCGTGCTCGGTCTATGATTCTTTGACAGGGAATATCGAGCGGCTGCACAAGGGGGCTTAGGCCGTGTCTAAAATCATCATGACCAGCTTGTAGATTCCGAATAAAACCAGAAGACCACCACCCGCACTCATCAGGGTGCTCTTGTCTCCCATGGATTCGACAACGTAGATGCCGCCGAAAACACACGCGGTGCCGGTCATAAAGTTAAACATGTCAAACTCCTCGCTACCCGACCCTATCAGCAAACAAATGGCTTACCTAGTTTGTTGGCTAAAATTGAGGGTGGTTTACCGCCCAATAACCACTGCCATAGGCCGATTAATTGAGTCTTACATCAAGTGGTTTATCGATGCTGAAGTGATGGGTTTAAAACAAAATAGTGGACGGGGAGCACAGGCATTGGCAAAGCGCAAATAACTCGCTAGGTTGTGTCTCGAAAATGGCAAATCAACGAAGGAGAGCGGCTATGGCATCGCATCGAATTGAGTCAGATAGCTTTGGTGAACTTCAGGTCCCATCGGAGAAATACTGGGGGGCACAAACACAGAGATCACTCATCAACTTTCCAATTGGTTGGGAGAAGCAGCCCATCGCCATAGTGCGCGCACTCGGGGCCATCAAACAAGCGGCTGCCGAGGTCAATATGGCCCAAGGTAAGCTCAATCCTGAACTTGGAGACGCCATCGTTAAGGCGGCATCCGAAGTGGTCGATGGTCGGTTTGACGAGCATTTTCCGCTGGTGGTTTGGCAGACAGGCTCAGGTACCCAGTCCAATATGAATGCAAATGAGGTCATTGCTAACCGCGCCATTGACATTCTAGGTGGCCAACTCGGGTCTAAGTCGCCTGTGCACCCAAATGACCATGTAAATATGTCTCAGAGTTCTAATGACACGTTTCCGACCGCTATGCATGTCGCCATTGGTACAACGGCCCGGGACGTTCTTCTACCCGGTCTCAAGACACTGCATTCGGCGCTTGCGAACAAAGCGGACGCCTTCGCTGACATCATTAAGATCGGTCGAACGCATACCCAAGACGCGACGCCACTGACATTGGGTCAGGAGTTTGGCGGCTATGCGTATCAAATCGAACAGGGGATTAAGCGCGTCGAATCGGTGCTACCGAATATCTATGCATTGGCCCAGGGTGGAACGGCTGTCGGGACGGGATTGAATACCAAGTCGGGCTACGCCGAGGCTGTGGCCGCCGCCATCGCTCGAATTACCGAGCTGCCATTTTACACAGCGCCAAACAAGTTTGAAGCCTTAGCGGCTCACGACGCCTTAGTCGAGATGTCGGGGGCCTTAAAAGTGGTTGCTGCAAGCGTGTTTAAAATCGCCAATGATATCCGATTCCTTGGATCTGGTCCCCGTTGCGGACTCGGTGAATTGGTTTTACCTGCCAATGAGCCGGGCAGTTCAATTATGCCCGGGAAAGTGAATCCAACCCAGGCGGAGGCCCTGACGATGGTCTGTGCCCATGTGATGGGCAATGATGCCGCCGTTGGCTTCGCTGGGAGTCAAGGCCACTTTGAACTGAATGTCTTTAAACCGATGATGTCCTACAATGTTTTGCAATCCATGCAGCTCTTGGGTGATGCAAGCACAGCATTCACGGACAAATGCGTGGTTGGCATAAAAGCCGATGAAGACCGAATCTCAAAACTTATGTGGGATAGCCTCATGTTGGTCACCGCCCTCGCGCCAGAAATTGGCTATGATAATGCAACAACAGTGGCAAAGACGGCTCATAAAAATGGAACCACTCTGAGAGAAGAAGCCATCAAACTAGGGTTTGTCGACGGTGAGACATTTGACCGTGTTGTCCAGCCCAAAGAGATGGTCGGACCTAAGTAGCGAGTCCGAGCTCTTATCGCATTCGGCCAGGCTCTTTGCTGGTTGTTCTTCGCACCCTGCTTTACGACTCATTCTCTCGCAATTTCATCGAGGTCTTTACCTGCTCACCCAATCGACATTCTCATCGGCTGGTGATGGGCTTGATGGGCTTCGCGGGTCGGCAGCCGTTATTTTCCGATGAAATAATCGTTGAGACTATAAAAAAAACGCCTAAATTATAACCATAAAATCTTTTGTTTTCAGCAGGTTGGGTTGTCCTGTCGCACAGTGTGCGACTTTTGCCGCTCAATACTCTTGCCCCAGCCACCCAGAAATACATATTCTGCGCCAGTTAGCCGTGTTTGTCGTTTAGCGGATGAGCACGTGTACGCAAACCATCGTGACAAAAAGGGAGAATAGATGGACAAGCTAAATAGGTTACTGATTGCGCTCGCGAGCTTAAGCCTCATTATGGCTGTGACTGGGTGTGATGTTGATGAAGGTGATGGCTGTGATGATGCAGGCGTCTGTGCGGATGCTGGCGAAGGTGGCTTCGGAGGCGAAGGCGGCTTTGGTGGTGAAGGTGGCTTCGGAGGCGAAGGCGGTGGCGAGGTGCCAGTCGAGTACACCTACGTTGTGATCAATGATACCAGTGCTGAAGAAAATGCAGCCGGTACGCCAGGTGCTGATATTTGCGGTGTCGTTGCAGACTGCGCCGGCGATGCTCGCCTGGGCTCACTGGTCTCTTTCGAAGAGGGTTCAGGTCAAATTTGCGGCCAAGAAGGCGTCGACATGGCGACCTGTAGCTCCGGTATTGCCCGTAATAACGGCGAAGCTGCCACCGATGACGGTATGGTCTGTGAGCCAGTTGATGCAGACCCCAACTTCGATGACAACCGCAGCTGCTACGTCTCACTGGGGATTGGCGGTACGCTGGTTATCGGGTTTGACACGGACCTACAAGGCTGCGACCTATCCATCGTGGAGCTGGTTGGCAATGATGCAGAGTCCTACACGGTCCAGGTCTGTGCAGACAACGGCGAAGGCGCACCTGACACCGACAATTGCATCGGTGACACGACTGCTGCTGAAGGTGGCTCAATAAGCGCAAGCCTACCAGCTGCTGAGGGCGGCGAAGGCGGCGCTGGCGGCGAAGGCGGCGCTGGCGGCGAAGGCGGAGCTGGCGGCGAAGACGGCGAATAAGCCGGAGCCGACATATCGGGCAA
>MDTC01044762.1_pt1 | contig 34224 bp, 27 predicted proteins | sample 811181 | NCBI WGS metagenome assembly MDTC01 (sample SAMN05326644, study PRJNA326480) | marine metagenome | isolation source: seawater | place: Pacific Ocean: North | collected 2011
AAAGTTTTCATATAGGTCTTATTTGCTTTTCAATTTTATTCACTCCATTCTCAGAAATAATTTCTTTAATTTTTAATTTATTTTCTAGAAAATTTGAATATGAAGCAGATGAATTCGCTAAAAAAACATATAACGGGAAATATTTAATTGAAGCTCTTAAAATTTTATCAAAAGATAGTTTAAGTAATTTGACTCCACATCCAAAATATGTTTGGTGGCATTATTCACACCCTACTCTATTTCAAAGAGTAGTTAGATTATAAATCATAATATAATATTGTTTTTTTTAAGTATTTTTAATAGATGATCTTAACAGATGCTGTAAAAGAAAATAATTTGATAGCTAAGGAGTATAAAGAATTACTAAAAATTAGTTATCAATCTCTTAGTTCTGAAGATAGAAAACTTATAAGATTAGCATTTAACACTTCCGTTGATGCACATAAGAATCAAAGGAGGAAATCAGGAGAACCTTATGTTTTTCATCCAATAGCTGTAGCAAAAATTGTTGCATCGAAGATAGGTTTAGATGCTACTTGTATTGCAGCAGCATTGCTTCATGATGTAATTGAAGATACAGAATATAATGAATCTAGAATTCAAAAACTCTTTGGTAAAACAATTTCTAAAATTGTAATAGGATTAACTAAAATATCTAAACTAAAAAAAGAAAAAGATATTTCTCTGCAAGCTGAAAATTTTAGAAAAATGCTATTAACTCTTAATGATGATGTTAGAGTAATCCTCATTAAAATTGCAGACAGATTACACAATATGCAAACATTAGAAGTATTGTCTCCAGAAAAACAAATAAAAATTGCTTCTGAGACATTATATATATATTCTCCTATTGCACATAGAATTGGTCTTTATGATGTTAAATCTGAACTAGAAGATTTAGGATTGAAATATACTGAACCTGAAATATTCAATGAAATCAAAAATAAAATTGAAGAATCAAAATATGATCAAGATAAATATATAAGAAATTTTTCCAGAAGAATAAGTGAAAAATTAAAAAAAGAAGATCTATTAATTAAAATAAGTGGAAGACCTAAATCAATTTTTTCAATTAGAAATAAAATTTTAAAAAAAAATATTTCATTTGAAGAAGTTTATGACAAATTTGCTATAAGAATTGTATATAAAGCTAAACCTGAAATAGAAAAATTTATAGCATGGAAAATATATTCAATTATAACAGATTATTACACTCCAAATCCACTTCGTCTTAGGGATTGGATTACTTCTCCCCGATCTAATGGTTATGAAGCGCTTCATGTAACAGTTGTTGGGCCAGGATCAAAATGGGTAGAGGTCCAAATAAGATCTGAAAGAATGCATGAAATTGCTGAAAAAGGTTATGCTGCACATTTCATGTATAAACAAGGAAAGCAAAATGAAAATGGACTTGAAGATTGGCTAAATAGATTAAAAGAAGTTCTTGAAAATTCTGAAACAAGTGCATTAGATTTTGTTGAAGACTTTAAATTAAATTTATATTCTACAGAAATTTTTGTGTTTACTCCAGCTGGAGAATTAAAATCTTTACCTACAGGATCAAGTGCATTAGATTTTGCTTTTAGTGTACACACTGGATTAGGTTTAAAAACTAGAGGAATAAAAGTAAATGGTAAAATAGTTCCTTTAAGTCATGAGCTTAAAAGTGGAGATCAAATTGAAATAATTAAATCTGAAAATACCAAACCATCAGCTAACTGGTTAGATTATGTAAAAACCTCAAGAGCAAAATCAAAAATCAGAACAGCATTAAAAGAAGAAAAAAAATTACTTGCAGAAGATGGAAAAGAAATTTTAAGAAGAAAACTAAAGCAATTGAAAATTGATTTTAATGAGAAAAATATTCATAACCTGGCTAATTATTTTAATTTAAGAACTAGTCTAGATTTATTTTATAGAGTTGGAATTGGAAAAATAGACAATATATCTCTAAAGAAATTTGCTGCTTTAAACAAAAATAAACTTCTTAATTATTTAAGAAAGAAAATTTCAAAAAAAAATAATGAAATAAATCTTAGTGATAAAGAAATAAAAAATAATTTTGACCAAATTGTATTTACAAATGAAGAGGAAAACTTAGATTATACCTTAGCTAAATGCTGCAATCCAATACCAGGAGATAATGTATTTGGATTTTTAACAGTTCAAGATGGAATAAAAGTCCATAAAAAAACATGCTCTAACTCAATAAGTCTACAATCTAAATTTGCATATAGAATTGTAAAAGCAAAATGGATTGATTCAACTCAACAAGATTTTAGCTCAATAATAAAAATATCAGGAATTGATAACATTGGGATTGTTAGTGAAATTACCCGAATTATTTCCAACAACTTAAACATAAATATGAAAAAAATGAGTTTTGATACGATTGAAAATACATTTGCTGGTACAATAAAATTAAGAGTTAAAAACAAAAGTATTTTAAATAAACTTATACAAAAATTAAAAAAAATTCATGGCATTGAAAAGGTTAATAGAGAATAGTAATAACACCAATTTTTAATTTATTTTTACATTATGGAAAAAAGAACAAATCAAGAAATTGTAAAAGATGTATTTACTAAGTTTTTAGATAACAATACACATAGAAAAACTCCAGAAAGATTCGCAATTTTACAAGAAATATATGACTCATCTGACCATTTTGATATCGAATCGCTCTATACTAAAATGAAAAATAAGAATTATAGGGTTAGTAGAGCTACTCTTTACAATACAATTGAACTTTTATTAGATTGCAAACTTGTTAGAAAACACCAATTTGGCACAGCACAAGCACAATATGAAAAATCTTACTTTGACCATCAACATGATCATATTATTTTAACTGACTCTGGTGAAGTCAAAGAATTTTGTGATCCTAGAATTCAAACAATCAAAAAAAATATAGAAGAAATATTTGGAATAGAAATTCATAACCATTCCCTTTATTTTTATGGAACTTCAAAAAACAAAAATAAATAGAATTATATGAAGGTTGATTTATTACTCGGATTACAATGGGGAGATGAAGGAAAAGGCAAGATTGTAGATGTATTAACTAAAAATTATGATGTTATTGCAAGGTTTCAAGGTGGTCCAAATGCTGGACATACACTTGAATTTGATGGAATTAAACATGTTTTGCATACTATTCCTTCTGGTATTTTTCACAAAAATTCCATGAATTTAATTGGCAATGGGGTTGTAATAGATCCTGTTATCTTCCAAAAAGAAATTGAAAATTTAGAACCTTATAATATTCATTTTAAATCAAAATTGTGTGTTTCACGAAAAGCACACCTTATTTTACCTACACATAGATTACTTGATGCAGCATCTGAACTTTCTAAAGGAAAATCTAAAATTGGTTCAACTTTAAAAGGAATTGGTCCAACTTATATGGATAAAACTGGAAGAAATGGTATTAGGGTTGGAGATGTAGAACTTGAAGGTTGGCTAGATAAATATAGAAAACTAGCTAATAAACATGAGCTCTTAATAAAAAATTTAAATGTAGATCTCCAATACAACCTTAGTGAATTAGAATATGATTTTTTTAATGCAATTAAAAAATTAAAAAACATTCCATTTATAGATAGTGAAAACTTTATATTTAATGCGTTAGATAATAATAAAACAATTTTAGCAGAAGGTGCACAAGGATCACTATTAGATATAGATTTTGGGACCTATCCTTTTGTTACCTCATCAAATACCACTGCTGCGGGAGCTTGTACTGGACTTGGAGTTCCACCAAACAAAATTAAAGATGTCTTTGGAATTTTTAAAGCATATACCACAAGAGTTGGTAGCGGACCCTTTCCTACAGAATTATTTGATGAATATGGTAAGAAAATGGCAAAAGTTGGTAATGAATTTGGAGCAACAACTGGAAGACCAAGAAGATGTGGATGGTTAGATCTTGTTGCGTTAAAATATGCTGTAAAAATTAATGGTGTTACAAGTCTGATGATGATGAAAGGAGATGTTTTATCTGGTTTTAAAAAAATAAAAGTATGTACAGAATATCAATATAAAGGAAAGTCAATTAAACATTTTCCTTTTTCTTTAAACAATGGTGAGATAAAACCTATCTATTTAGAATTTAAAGGATGGAAAGAGGATATAAGTAAACTCACAGATGAAGATTCCCTTCCAAAATCATTTCTAGAATATGTTAGCTATTTAGAAAAAGAATTAAAAGTGCCTATTTCTATAATTTCAGTTGGTCCGGATAGAACTCAAACAATAATTCGTTAATTTATAAATTGAAAATAAAAATATCAATACTATTTCTACTATTTTTTAATTTAATTTTTACTCAAGAAAAAAAAATTATTGAAATAATAGAGGCAGGTTCGTTTGACAGAAATGAACAGACAAACCCAGGAGCAAATATTTTAAAAAAAAATGATAAAATAAGAGTTCATTTATTTCATGATGGAATGAACATTTACTCTGACTATGCATTGTTTTTTAAAAAAAATAATTCTTTTAAAGCTTCAGGAAATGTAGTTGTTATTCAGGGTGATAGTATAAACCTATTAAGTAATTATTTAGATTATGATGGAAATGTCAGAAAAATTATTGCAACTGGAAATGTTGACTTTTCTAATAATGATACAAACTTAAAAACTGAAATTCTTTTTCATGACAGAAACTTAAAAGAATTCTTTTTTGAAAAAGGAGGTATAATTAAAGATAGTGCAACTACTATAAAAAGTATTGAAGGAAAATATTTTCAAGAAAATTCAAAGTATACTTTTAACAAAAATGTAGAAATAAACAACCCAGAATATAATATAGAATCTAATAAACTAGATTACTATACTAAATCTGAACATGCATATTTCTTTGGACCTACAACAATTAAAGGATCAGATTATGATATTTACTGTGAAAAAGGGTTTTACGATACTAAAAAAAAGAGTGGATTTTTTACTAGAAATTCAAAAATCAATTATAACAATAGAATAATTGAGGGAGATAGTTTAAATTTTGATGACAGTAAAGAATTTGCATCAGCTACTAAAAATATTATCTTAACTGATACACTTAATAAAACCATAATTAAAGGAAATTATGCGGAAGTTTTCAAAGCTATTGACTCAGCTATGATTACTAAAAAATCTATTGCAATTAAAATGGTAGAAAAAGATTCGTTATTTATTAAAGCAGATACACTATTTGCTATTGGACCTGCAGAAAATAGAATAATAAAAGGAAGATATAATGTTAGAATATTCAAGCAAAATTTAAGTGGAAAATCTGATAAAATAATAATAAATCAAAAGAATGGATTAACCAAACTCTTAAGAAATGAAATAAGTGAAAGACAAAAGCAGATTCTAACTATAAATGAAATAGCAAAAATAAATCCAATTTTATGGAATGGGGATAGTCAAATGACCGGAGATGAAATTCACATAATAAGAGATATAAAAACAAATGATCTTGATTCATTGAAAATCTTAAATAATGCATTTATAATTGAAAAAGACACTTTAGGTGAAAATAATTTCAATCAAATGAAAGGAATAAAGCTATTTGGAAAATTTCAAAACAATGAATTAAGAACTATTGAGCTTATTCAAAATACCGAAATGATTTACTATTTATATGATGAAAAAACAAAAGATTTAATTGGAATTGATAAAGCAATTTGTAGTTCAATTATAATGGAAATTGAAAATAATAATATAAAGGAAATTACTTTTTTTACTAATCCAGAAGGAGAAGTTTATCCTGAGGAAGAAATGGAATTAAATCTTAAAGTTTTAAATGGATTTAATTGGAGAATCGAAGAAAAAATAGAAAAAAAAGGAGAAATATTCATTAAATAATTTTATTGAAAAAAAAATTTTTTAAATATCAAGCTCAAACTACAAATCATCCTCTAGCATTAGAAATTTCTCATGCAGAAGGAAGTTATATTTATGATCATACAAATAAAAAATATTTAGATTTTGTATCAGGTGTTTCAGTATCTAACCTAGGACATAGAAACAAAATAGTAAGTAAGGCTGTAAAAAAACAAATTGATAAATATTGGCATGTAATGGTTTATGGTGAATTTGTACAAGAACCAACAGTAAAATTATGTGCATTATTATCTGAGTACCTGCCTAGGTCATTATCTAATACATATCTCACCAATTCTGGTACAGAAGCAGTAGAAGCAGCGATGAAATTAGCTAAAAGAGCTACTGGAAGGACTAAAATAATTGCAGCAAAAAATGGATATCATGGAAATACTCAAGGAGCAATGAGTATTATGGGATTTGAAGATAGAAAAAGAGCATATAGACCACTCTTATCTGATATAGATTTTATAGAATTTAATAATTATAATGATATCAATAAAATTGATAATAATACAGCTGCAGTTTTTCTTGAAACAATTCAAGGAGGAGGAGGATTTATAACTCCAATTAATAATTATCTAAAAAAAATTAAAGAAAAGTGTGAGAAAGAAAATGCATTACTAATATTAGATGAAATACAAGCAGGAATTGGAAGAACTGGAAAATTATTTGCATTTGAACATTATAATATTATTCCAGATATTTTAGTTTACGGAAAAGGGCTTGGAGGAGGCTTTCCCATAGGAGCATTGAGTTCTAGTAAAGAAAAAATGGGACTTTTTAAAAAAAATCCAATTTTAGGACATATTACTACGTTTGGAGGACACCCTGTTATAGCTTCAGCTGCTTTAGCAACTTTAACAGAAACCTTAAACTCAGGTGTGATGAATAAAATAAAAAAGAAAGAAAATTTGATTAAAAGATTATTAAAACATGATTTAATTAAAGAGATTAGAGGAAAGGGGCTGATGTTAGCATTAATAATGAAAAATAAAAAAATTGCCCAAGAGTTAGTAAGAAAAAGTTTAGTTAAAGGTTTGATTTTATTTTGGTTGCTATTTGAATCAAAAGCAGTAAGAATAACTCCGTCACTAACGATAAGTGAAAAAGAAATTAAATTAGGTTGTAAATTAATAATTAATACTTTAAATGAAATCAATAATAATGTTGATTAATTTGTTAAAAAAATAATTTTAATAATTAATAGTCCTCAACTTCTCTTACTATATTGGTTTTAATTAATCAAATTAGATGAAAGAGGAGTTTGATAATTTTAAAAATCATTCTATTTCGAAATTTGAATCTATGCTTAAAACAAATTCATTTTTGTTTTTTGATTCAAATGAGTTTGAGGAAATTATAATTTATTATTTAGATACTGGAAACATATCACTTGCAAAAAAAGCTAGTTCCTTAGCCTTAAAGCAATATCCTAAGTCAACCTCTCTTTCTATATTACAAATTGAAATCTTTTTATTAAATAATGAGATTGAAAAGGCAGAAAAAATAGCGCATACCATTTATGCAACTGATCCTTTAAGCCCTGAGATTTTAATTCAAAAATCTAAAATATATTCTAAGAAAAAAAATCATTTAAAAGCAATTAGAATTTTAAAACAAGTTTGTGTAAATTCAGATTTATATTATGAAGCATTGTCTCTAATAGGAAAGGAATATCTTTTTATTGATGATTTTCAAAATGCAAAAAAAATATTTAATAAATGTTTAAATATAAACAAGCATGATTATTCCATTTTAAACAATATTCTTTTCTGTTTTGATTCAATTGGAAATTCAAAAAGTACAATAACATTTTTAAATGATTTTCTAGAAACTAATCCATATTGTGAAATTGCATGGCATCAACTAGGTAAACAATATGCTAAAGATGAAATGTGTGACGAGGCATTAAGCGCATTTGATTTTGCAATAATTTGTGATGACTCATTTACAGGTGCATATATTGAGATGGCTAAAATTCTTGAAAAATTAAATAGGATTAATGAAGCTATTGAAAAATATGAAATTTCTATGGGAATTAATGGTCCAAACTCCTTTGCTTTATTTAGATTAGCGCGTTGTCACGATAAATTGGGTAATTTCGAATTAGCCTTATCATATTATACTCAAACAATTGATCAAGATCCAATTCATGATAAAGCATGGATGTATATATCCTTACATTATTTTAATAAGAAAAAATTTAATGAATCTAAAAATAATCTACTTAAAGCATTGGAAATAGATTCAGAGAAAATAAAATACTGGGAACTCTACCTTAAGATTAGTGTTGAACTAGGTTTATATGATGAAACTGAACTTGCATTTATAGAAATTCTTTCATTAGGAGAATTAAATATAAATACACTTTCTTTTCTCACACAAATTTTGATTAAAATTCCTCATAATAAAAAATTACATTATAGACTTATAAAATCAATTGATTTATTTCCTAAGTCTAATGAAAATGAAATAAACTATTTATTATCCGCTATTTACTTTAATTTATCAGAAAATAAAAATGCAATCTTATTCCTTAAAAAAGCATATTTCTATAATCCCTCCAAATATGAATATTTTAAAGAGATATTCTCGTTAATTCCAAAATTGCAGGTTTTTAAAAACTTACACGTAAGCTAATTTATATATATTAATTATCTTAATTTTAATAAAATGAAAAAAAATGTTTTGTCACGTTTTTCTATATTCCTTAGGGGAATGGCAATGGGTATTGCTGATATAATTCCTGGAGTTTCTGGAGGAACTATTGCAATCATTACAGGAATTTATGAAGAGTTTTTAAGTACTCTAAATAAAATTGATTTTATGATATTTAGACTTTTATTCAAAGGTAAATTTCAAAAAATTTGGAAAAATTATAATTTAAGTTTTCTATTAAGTTTATTACTAGGAATATTTACTAGCATATTAATTTTTACTAACTACATTACTTATTTAATAAAAAATCATCCAATAGCACTATGGGCATTTTTCTTTGGACTAATTTTCTCTAGCATATTTTTTCTTTTAAAACAAATTAAAAATTGGAATTTTAAAAATTCTAAGTTTGTATTTGCAACTAAAGTATCTCTACTAGTTTTTGGCTTTCTAGCAGCAATTTATGTCCAAATGTTAAATCCAGGTAAAGGTGAAATTGACCATGTCTATTTATTCATTTGTGGAATGATCAGTATAACAGCTATGTTACTTCCAGGGATATCGGGTGCATATATACTAATTTTATTAGGTGCCTATGAGACTATGTTAGACACATTAAAAGAAGTAATAAAACTTAACACAGATTACTTCCTGAACTTTTTTTCATTTATAATTGGGGCTATAATAAGTATAAAATTATTTTCTAAATTTTTAACTTGGGGATACAATAAACATAAAGATAATACTCTTTCATGTTTAATAGGATTTATGATTGGATCTCTACCCGTATTATGGCCATGGAAAACAGATACTGTTTCAAAAGATTTTCTATCTAATTTGTATTTACCCCCATTACATTCTACAAATTCAACTTTTATTGAGGGAATAATATTTATTATACTTGGAATTGCTGTAGTTTTAATTTTAGAATACTTGTCAAAAAAAAATGCGAAAAAGAAATAAAAAAGACCTATTTATTCTATTAATAAAAAGTATTTTAATGGGAACGGCTAATAAATTACCTGGAATTTCAGGTGGATTAGTTGCATTAATAACAGGTTTCTACAATGAAATGATAAATACATTTAAAAAAATAAATTTCAAAATATTTACTTATATAATTAAGGGAAATATCAGGGAATTTAACAATAATTATAATGGACTTTTCTTAATAACTATACTTTTAGGAATAGTAATTAGTTATTTTACTACATCACAAATTTTAGATTATTTTTTTAAAATATCAGAACTTAATGTTTGGTCTGTTTTTTATGGAATGATAATAGCATCAATAATAATACTTACTAAAAAAAATAATATTAAAAATAAAAAAGAAATAATTTTTTTTGCATTGGGTCTATTTGTAGGATTAATCATAAGTTTATCTGAACCATTATCAGAAAATAAAAATATTTTATTTGTTTTTTTTTGTGGGTTTATAAGCATCTGTGGAATGGTAATTCCAGGGATCTCAGGTTCATTTCTATTAATTCTATTAGGAAATTATAAACTTCTTCTAGTAGACTCTGTTAACGAATTTTTTGAATTAATAAAAAACATTTTTGGATTACAAAATTCAAATGAAATTGATTTTGAATTAATAAAAATTCTAATAGTTTTTTGTTTAGGATCAATTATTGGTTTGATTATATTATCTAATTTATTGAGTTATTTAATAAAAAAATATACTAATCAAATAAATCAATTAATAATTGGATTTGTTATAGGATCATTATTAATTATATGGCCATGGAGAAAAGTTTATATAGATTCAGATCCAACAATTAATTCTTTTATTAATTTAGAAATCATAAATAATTATTTAAGATATTTACCAGATCTTAGTCAATCAAATAATATCATAGCTTTAGTTTGGATATTGATTGGTTTTTTGTTTGTAATTTATATTGAAAAATATGCTTCAAGAAAAAAAAATATATGGACTAATAGGAAAAAAAATTAGTTATTCCTTTTCAAAAAGTTATTTTACAAATAAATTTAAAAATTCCCATTTAGACTCTTATTATTCATACAAAAATCTTGATTTGGATGACATTAACCAATTTAAAAACATCATAGAACAAAAAAAATTTAATGGATTTAATGTAACTATACCTTATAAAGAAAAAATAATTAAATTTTTAGATATACTAGATTCAGATGCTGAAAAAATCGGGGCTGTAAATACAATAAAGGTTTGTTCAAATAATCAATTAAAAGGATATAATACAGATTATATTGGTTTTATTAAATCAATAAGCCCAATTTTAAATAAAAAACATAAAAAGGCATTATTATTAGGAAGCGGAGGAGCTTCTAAATCAATAATTTTTGGATTAGAAAAATTAAATATTTCATCTATTGTTGTATCAAGATCAAAAGAGAAAGGTAATGTTACATATGAAGAATTAAATAATGAGATTATAAATGCATCTCAAATTATAATTAACTGTACTCCAATTGGAACATTTCCAAAAATAAATAAATGTCCAAAAATTCCATATAAATACATTAACAGTGAACATATATGCTATGACTTAATTTATAATCCATTAGAAAGTAAATTTTTAAAAGAATCGAAGAAGAATAATGCAACTATAGTAAATGGAATGACAATGCTAAAAATTCAAGCAGAAGAAAGCTGGAAAATTTGGAATACTTAATTAAAATTAAAGTAACTTAATAAAAAAGTGAGTTTAGAAAAAAAAAGACATATTAACCTAAATAAAAATCTAGAAGAGAAAAAAAGACTCATAGAAAGATTAAAAAATCTAATAACTCTAGATAATAATATGCATGATAAATATCTAGAATTCAAAGAGATACAAAAAAAATGGTTCAATATAGGTCCAGCATCAAGGAAAGAGAATTCTATTATATGGAATAATTTTAAACATCACATAAAAAATTTCTATGATTACCTTCACCTAAATAGAAAATTTAAAGAAATAGATATTAAACATAATGAGAAGGAAAAGGAAATAATTATAAAACAAGCAAAAGAGCTAAGTAAAAGCAACGATGTAATAAAATCATTTAAATTTTATGAAATATTAAATAAAAAATGGAAATATGAAACTGGACCTACAAGTAAAGAAAATGACAAAATATTGAATAAAAAATTCATAGAAATTGGAAAAGAAATTCATGATAAAAAAATAGAATTTGATAATAATAAAGATTTAATACTAAATGAAAATTTATTAAAAAAAGAAGAACATTTAAAAGAAATTATTGATATAACTAATAGAGAATGTAATACACAAAAAGAGTGGAAAAAGAAAATTATAGAATTTGAAAAAATAAAAAATCTATTAGAAAAAACAGGACCTATACCATCAAATAAAAAAAAATTATTCTGGAAAAATTACAAAGAAAGTATAAGAAACTACTACTACTCAAAAAATCTTTATTATAAAAATTTAAAAAAAATATACAGAGATAACATCTTAAAACAAAAAAATTTAATAGAAAAAGCAGAAAAGCTAGAGTCAAATAAAAATGTAGAAAAAAATAAAATAGAAATTATTCTTATTCAAAAAGAATGGAAAAAAATAAGCCCTGTTCCATATAAAATAAATCAAAAAAATTATAAAAAATTCAAATCTATATGTAATTACTTTTTTAATAAAATTGATGAAGAAAAAGTAAATAAACTAAAAGAAAGTAAAAAATATAAAGCTTCTCAAAATAAATTTTTAAAGGAATTAGAAAATGATAAATCAAAAAAAGAAATAGATATAAAAAATTTAATAAACACATGGAAAGAAATAGGTAAAGCAGACTTAGAAAATGAATTGAAATTTGAAAAAACCATAATTAAAATTCTTGTTTCTAAAGGATTTAATAAAGAAGAATCTAAAATGAAGTTTTTTGAAATTAAATCTAAAACAATGAATAATAAAGAAAAAGATAAAAAAATAAATGAATTAATAAAAGAATTAGATATTTTAAAAAAGCAGCTTTCTACACTAGAAAATAATCTTTCGTTCTTTAATGAAAAATCAAAGGAAAATACACTTTTAAATAAAGTTTATAAAGACATAGATAAAAACAAAGAACAAATAAATAGTATTAATTCTCAAATAAATATTTTAAAAAGTTAGCGCTATTCCTTTGCTATTTCCCAATATTTTTTTAATTCATCTAAACTTGTATTTTGAAAACTTTTATTTTCTGATTTCATTTTATTCTCTAATACCATAAATCTTTTGATAAATTTTTTATTAGCTTTTTCAAGAGCTGAATCTGGATTAACGCCGATATGTATTCCAAAATTAATTACAGAAAAAATAAGATCACCAAATTCATCTTCTATGCTATTAAAATCTCCTGTTTCTAATTCATAAGAAAGCTCTTCTAATTCCTCTAATATCTTGTTTTTAACTTTTTTTTGACCATTCCAATCAAAACCAACATTAGAAGCCTTTTGTTGAATTCTCATAGATTTTAGAATTGAAGGAAGAGATTTAGGAACTCCCTGTAATACACTTTCTCTACCATCTTTTAGTTTTAACTTTTCCCAATTTAATCTTACTTCACTTTCATTTATATTTTTAGTTTTATCATATACGTGAGGATGTCTATAAATTAATTTTTTCGAGATCTGATCTGCAACATCTGAAATATCAAATTGATTTGATTCACTTGCAATTTTTGAATAAAATATAACATGTAATAACAAGTCACCTAATTCATTTTTAATTTCTTCAAAATTATTTTCTGAAATAGCATCTACTAGTTCATATGTTTCTTCAATAGTAAGGGGTTTTAAGGATTCAAAAGTTTGTTTTTTATCCCAAGGGCATTTTTCCCTAAGATCATCCATTATTTCTAAGAGACGACCAATAGATTTTAATTGTTTCTCTTTTGACATAAAATTATTTATAAAAGGACATTGGATAGTCACATTTAACTTTCCCTAATGAAATATTATTTAATTTACTTTTTAATAATTTCTTTTTAAAAGAACTTAGTTTATCAGTGAATAATATTCCCTCAACATGATCATATTCGTGTTGAACAACTCTAGCGCATAATCCCTCCAGCTTCAAAACTCTATTTATAAATTTTTCATCCTTATAATGAATTTCTATTTGATCTTCTCTATTTATATCTTCTCTAAGATCAGGAATACTTAAACAACCTTCGTTGAAACTACATAATTTAGATGAAGACCAAAATATTTTAGGATTTATAAAAACTTTTTTAAAATTTATTAATTTTTCTCGTTCTTCATAATTCAACTCTTTATCATCTGCAAAAGGAGAAGCGTCAACAATAAATAATCTAATCGATTTGCCAATTTGAGGAGCAGCTAGTCCAACTCCTTTAGCAGAATACATCGTATCCCACATATCTTGAATTAAAGATTGTAAGTCTTTATAATTCTCACTGATTTCATCACATTTAATTTTCAATATTGGATTTCCGTAAGCTACAATTGGTAATATCATATCATTTTTTTTTCTAAGTATGATTGAAGAATTATAGTTGCACTAATTTTATCAACTAAACTTTTATTCTTCCTTTTCTTTTTAGTAATCCCACTATTATTGATTGTTTGTTTTGCTAATAAAGAGGTAAACCTTTCATCATACCTTGTAATAATAATTTTTGGGAAAATTTTATTTAAATTTTTAATAAATAATAATATTTGATCTTCTATTTCAGATGGTCTATTATTAGATTGTAAAGGTTTTCCAATTACAATAGTATCTACTTGTTCTTTATTTATTGTTTTTTTTAAAAAAGGGATTATTTCAGAATTAGAAACAGTAGTTAATCCAAATGCAAATACCCTAAGTTCATCACTAATAGCTATTCCTATTCTTTTTAATCCATAATCTATTGCAACAATTTTAGACATTTTTCAAAGTTAATTCATTAATAATTAAGGTTAAAATATCTGAAAGTATTAATTAGAATGTATATTTGAAAAAAATATCAAAAGTGAGAAAAATTATTGAATCTGCTTGGGAAGACAAATCTTTATTAAAAAATAAAGAAACAAAACAAGCTATATATTCAGTTATTGATAGTTTAGATAAAGGAAATTTAAGAGTTGCAGAACCTAAAAAAAATGGATGGACAGTAAATGAATGGGTAAAAAAAGCAGTAGTTCTTTATTTCCCTATTCAAAAAATGAAAACCATAGAAGTTGGACCATTAGAATTTCATGATAAAATACCATTAAAAACAGGCTATGCTGAAAAAGAAGTGAGAGTAGTTCCCCATGCAGTAGCTAGACATGGTGCTTATATTAGCAAGGGGGTAATTCTTATGCCATGCTATATTAATATTGGTTCATATATTGGTAAAAATTCTATGGTAGATACATGGGCTACTGTTGGAAGCTGTGCGCAAATTGGTGAAAATGTACATTTAAGTGGAGGAGTTGGTATTGGAGGGGTATTAGAACCTTTACAATCCTCTCCGGTAATAGTAGAAGACAATGCTTTTATTGGTTCAAGATGTATTGTAGTAGAGGGAGTCAAAATTGGTAAAGAATCTGTTTTGGGTGCTAATGTAGTTCTTACCGGATCTACAAAAATAATTGATGTTTCAGGTAAAAAACCTAAAGAATTTAAGGGAGAAATTCCTCCAAGATCTGTTGTAATTCCTGGATCCTTTACAAAAAATTTTCCTGCTGGTGATTTTCAGGTTCCCTGCGCTTTAATAATTGGAAAAAGAAAAGAAAGTACAGATAAAAAAACGTCACTTAATAATGCTTTAAGAGACTATAATATATCCGTTTAATCTAATTAATTAATGGTTTTAGAAATTAAAAAAGCTGTTAAATGTCTTAATAATGGTGGTATAATAATTTATCCAAGTGATACTCTATGGGCAATTGGATGTGATGCGACCAATCAAAATTCTATTGATAAAATTTATAAAATAAAAAAAAGAAGTAAATCAATGCCATTTATTTGTTTAATGAATAATTATAAAATGATTGAAAAATATACCAATATTAATCAATCAAAAAAAAATATTATCAATTCTCAAAATGGCCCTACTACTGTTATATATGATGAAGTAAAAAATTTAGATACTTTTTCAAAATCAATTGCAATTAGAATCCCAAATGATTTATTTTGCCAAAATCTTTTAAATGCTTTTGATAGGCCAATAATTTCTACTTCAGTTAATATTTCTGGAGATAACTACCCTTTTTATTTTAAAGAAATAGATAAAGTTATTTTAGATCAAGTTGATTATAAAGTAAATTTATTTATAAATAAAAAGCTTGATAAAGCTTCAAAAATAATTAAAATAAAAGAAGATAATTCTATAATAATAATAAGGTCATAAAATGATCCATTCTGTAATTAAAAAAAATATTAATAATAACTTATTTAAAGTTATTTCTAAATGTGCTGATGAGGATGGCATAGAATGTTATTTGATTGGTGGCTACGTTAGAGATTTGATAATAGGTTTTAAAAAACCAAAAGATATAGATATTATGGTTGTTGGAGATGGAATTGAAATTGCAAAAAAAGTTTGTAAAAATTTAAATTCAAAAGCTAAAATAAAAATCTACAAAAATTTCCGTACTGCTGCTTTTAAATACAAAAATTTTGATATTGAATTTGTTGGAGCTAGAAAAGAAAGCTATAAAAATTCTAGTAGAAATCCCATGGTTAAAATAGGAACTCTAAATGACGATCTAAACAGAAGAGATTTTACAATTAATACTATTGCAATTGGACTAAATTCATCTAATTGGGGAGAGATATTAGATAAGTTTAATGGATTTAATGATATAGAAAATAAATTAATAAGAACTCCTCTAGATCCAGTCAAAACTTTCTCTGATGATCCCCTGAGAATGTTAAGAGGAATACGATTTTCATGTCAACTAGAATTTAATCTTCATAGTGATTTATTAAATTCCATTTCATCAGAAAAAAATAGAATTAAAATAATTTCTGGGGAAAGAATTTCAGAAGAGATAAATAAAATATTAATGACTAATAAACCTTCTATAGGTTTTAAAATTCTTGATCAAACAGGACTTTTAAAAATAATTTTGCCAGAATTAATAGCATTGAAAGGAATTGATGAAATTGAAGGATATAAACATAAAGACAATTTTTATCACACATTAGAGGTTTTAGATAATATATGCTTAGAAACTGATAATCTTTGGTTAAGATGGTCAGCTCTGCTCCATGATATTGGTAAAGCACCAACTAAAGAATTTATTAATAAAATAGGATGGACATTTCATGGACATGAATTAAAAGGTTCTAAAATGGCATACAAAATATTTAAAAGGCTGAATCTGCCATTAAATAATAAGTTGAAATATGTTCAAAAAATTATTTACATGAGTTCAAGGCCAATTGTTTTATCTAATGATAATATTTCAGATTCTGCAGTAAGAAGATTAATTTATGATGCAAATGAAGATGTTGATGATCTATTAACATTATGTGAAGCTGATATTACTACCAAAAATCCTAACAGATTTAAAAAATATCTTAACAACTTTAAAAAAGTTAGAAAAAAAATTGTTGAAGTAGAAAAAAGAGATCACATAAGAAATTTTCAACCTCCAATTTCAGGAGAAGAGATTATGAAACATTTTAATTTAGAACCCTGTAGAGAAATTGGTATTCTAAAAGAATTTATAAAGGAATCTATTCTTGATGGTAAAATAAATAATGATTATAAATCAGCTAAATCATTAATGATTAAAAAAGGACTTGAGATTGGTTTAAAGAAAAAATAAATGAAAGAGTATTTTATTAAAGTTTCTAAAATCAGTTTAATTCTAGTTTTCCTAGTAATATTAGCTGGATCATTTGTAAGAATGACAGGAAGTGGAATGGGTTGCCCAGATTGGCCAAAATGTTTTGGACATTTTATCCCACCGACTGATATTTCACAAATAGAATGGTCTCCAAAAAAAAATTATAAAAAGGGAATTATTTTAAAAAATGATGGAAGATTAATCGTAGCAAAAAAAAAATTTATCTCCAATAATAAAATAAATCTATCCAATTGGAATCATTATACTAAACATGATTATTCAGATTTTGATGCTAAAAAAACGTGGATTGAATTTATTAATAGATTATTAGGTGTAATAGCTGGATTAGGTACTCTAATGATGTTTATTTTATCATTATCATTCTGGAATGAAAAAAAAATTCTTGTATTTAATTCATTATTAATAATTATTGGAATGGGATTTCAAGCATGGTTAGGAAAACTAGTAGTTGATTCTAATTTAGCCCCCTATAAAATTACTTTCCATATGTTAATGGCATTATTGATAATTATTTTAATTATATACTCAATATTTTTAGTCGATAAGGCTTCAAAGAAAATACTTATAAAGAATACATTAATTAAAAATTTAGTTTTAATTTCTGTCTTAATAAGTTTATTTCAAATAGTAATTGGAACTCAGGTAAGGGAATTTATAGATATCCAATATGAAATTTTAGGACCAGATAACAGAATCGAATGGCTTAGTACTCCAAATTTTTATTTTTATTTCCATAGATCATTTTCAATATTAATTTTATTACTGAATTTTACATTGTTATATTTAGTTAAGTCTAAAAATTACAATTCAAGATTAATTGAAAAAATTGTTTTTGTAATTTTTCTTGAAATTATCGTAGGAATAACAATGTATTATTTTGATTTTCCTGTTTTAAGTCAACCAACGCATTTATTATTGGCAACAATCTTATTTGGACTTCAATTTTACTGGATGCTACATATTAAAAAAAATGTTATATGATTTATAGAATTAGAATCATATTAGATTATAAAGAAGATATTATAAGAGATATTGAAATTGAAGACAATAGTACTTTTGAAGATCTACATTATACAATCATTAATTACTTTAATTTAGATGGTAAAGAACTAGCAGCTTTTTATATAAGTAATGATAATTGGGAACAAGGAGAAGAAATAGTTTTAGATGGTTTTAATGAGAATAATCAAATTTTAATGAATAAAACTAATTTAAAAACAATTATAAATAAAAATCAAAAAAAATTCATTTACGTTTATGATTTTTTAAAACTATGGACATTTTTTGTAGAAATATTTGAAATTAGTGAAGGAAAAAAAAATTCTGTTTATCCAAAAAATATATTTTCTAATGGAGATTTACCCAGTGAGGCCCCAGAAAAGCAATTTATAGCACAAGAAAATGAAGATAGTATTGAAGATAAGGATTTAGACTATAATAATTTTGATGATTATTATTAATCTACACTTAACATTTCATGATTCTCATAATTACGTAAAATATAATCAAAAGAAGCTTTCATAATTTGTCCCATATTGTTAGCCTTCTTAAAATTTTTGTCATGGGTTAAAGTATAAATTTGTTGAGATAATAATTTAATGTTTTTTTTATTTGAAATATTATCATTTAGCATACAATTAAGTATTTTTTTTGATCTAGTTGTTGAACTTAAAATTCTTTTGGCAATAATAGATCTCTCCTCTATTTTGTACTGATCAACTGAACTTTTTGGTAATTTTTCTTTAATTAATTCCATTATTCTTTTATTCTCTTTGAAAAACTGAGGTCTATATATTTGTAAATTTCCTTCATAACATTGTTGATCAAAATCAATTGCTCTAATCTTATAAACCACTTGATCGAAATCATGAGTGGGAATAATAACATAATTATATGATCTCATATCACCTAATAGGCGAATCATACATCTTTCATTAAATTTTACAAACTCTTTAGCAATTTGCGATCTTTCTAAATCATTGCATTTAGGTAAGAAATCATTAAAGAATTCATCTCCAGGAATCCCCGTAATATGCTCTTCAATCAATGTATTTTGAAAAACCAAAAAATTTAAATTATAAGGAGACAAAATATGTTCTAATTCTAAACCATAAATTCTTGATGCATCTGCTTTTTTAACATAGAAATATGTAAAATTATCATTTAAAATATTTCTAATTTTTACCCTGAAAGGCTTAGAGTTTCCAAAGGTACAATAGTCAATGGCATCAACATTTAAGAACTTAGTATTATCTGTGTTACCATCAGAATGTAATAAATTATATACTTTTTTTAAATTTTCATCAATTTCTTTTCTTTCAACATCTGAATAAAATACTCTAACCCATAATGTATCTATATCCTTATTATTATAGACTGAAACTGAACCTGCAAATCTTTTTAAATCTTCATAAAAAATCGGAATAATTATTTTTCTATTATATGAATTTAAATAATTATCTAAAACCTTATTTACTTTAAAAGAAGGTTTCTTTTTTGACATCAATTTATTATTCATAAAATATTTTTTTCAAAGTTAACTTATTTATTATTTTAGAAAGTTATTATATTAAATTTGACTAAAGTTAATTTTTATTTTGTTTGATTTACAATCTGAATATAAACCAACAGGTGATCAGCCTGAAGCAATTGAAGAGCTTGTTACTGGAATTAATTATAACCAAAAGTTTCAAACTCTAAAAGGTGTTACTGGTTCTGGAAAAACTTTCACTATTGCTAACGTAATAAATACTGTTAATAAACCTACTTTAGTTTTAGCACATAATAAAACTTTGGCTGCTCAATTATATACAGAATTTAAACAATATTTTCCTAATAATGCTATTGAATATTTTGTTTCATATTATGACTATTATCAACCTGAAGCATACCTTCCTATTACCGGCACATATATAGAAAAAGATTTATCCATCAATGATGAAATCGAAAAACTAAGATTAAGTACTACTTCATCTCTTCTTTCTGGAAGAAGAGATATAATTGTAGTTGCTTCAGTTTCCTGTCTTTATGGAATTGGAAATCCAATTGAGTTTAAGAAAAATATTATTGAAATAAAAAAGAATCAGAATATTTCAAGGACAGATTTATTACATAAGCTAGTTCAAAGTTTATATTCAAGATCAAATAATGATATAGAAATTGGATCTTTTAGAGTTTCTGGTGATATTATTGATATTTTCCCAAGCTATGCAGACCATGCTTTTAAAATTCATTTTTTTGGAGATGAAATTGATGAAATTGAAATTTTTAACCCAACAACTAATAAAAAAACAGAAAACTTAAATAAGTTATTTATTTATCCTGCTAATATGTTTGCAACATCACCCGATGTTTTACAAAATGCAATGGATAATATTAGAGGAGATCTCTTAAATCAAATAAATTATTTTAAAGAAATAGGCAAACACCTAGAGGCAAAAAGATTAGAAGAAAGAACAAATTTTGATTTAGAAATGATAGCTGAATTAGGTTATTGTTCTGGCATAGAAAATTACTCTAGATATATTGATGGACGTGAACCAGGCACAAGACCTTTCTGTTTATTAGATTATTTCCCAGATGATTATTTAATGGTAGTTGATGAAAGTCATGTAACATTACCACAAGTTCATGCTATGTATGGTGGAGATAAAAGCAGAAAAGAAAATCTAGTAGAGTATGGGTTTAGACTTCCTGCTGCATTAGATAACAGGCCATTGAAATATGAAGAGTTTGAACAAATTCAAAATCAAGTTATTTATGTTAGTGCAACACCATCTGATTATGAAATGCTTAAAACAGAAGGTGTTTATATTGAACAAATAATAAGACCTACAGGATTACTAGATCCTATAATTGAAATAAGACCAAGTGAAAACCAAATAGATGATTTGATAGATCAAGTCCAATTAAGAGTTGAAAAAAAAGAACGTATTTTAATAACTACATTAACTAAAAGAATGTCTGAGGAATTAGTTAAATTTTTAACTCAAATAGAAATTAAATGTAGATATATACATAGTGAAATTGAAACATTAGAAAGAGTAGAAATAATGCAAGGATTGAGAAAAGGTTTATTTGATGTATTAGTAGGAGTAAATCTTTTAAGAGAAGGACTAGATTTACCTGAAGTTTCATTGGTAATCATTTTAGATGCAGATAAAGAAGGATTCTTAAGAAGTCACCGTTCACTAACTCAAACCATAGGAAGAGCAGCAAGAAATATTAATGGAAAGGCAATAATGTATGCAAACAAGATAACTAAGAGTATGAAAAAAACTATTGATGAAACTAACTATAGAAGAAAAAAACAAAAGAATTATAATGCAAAATTTGATATAATTCCTACCCCTCTTAATAAAAATATATCTAATTTTTTTATAAATGAAGAAACTAATTCAAATAAAATTGTAAGGGATGAATTGATAAATGAAAAAATAAAAAATTTATCGAAAAATGAAAAAGAAAAAGAAATAAGAAAATGTCGATCAAAAATGGAAAAAGCAGCTAAAAACCTAGATTTTATTGAAGCTGCTAAATTAAGGGATACAATAAAGCTATTGAAAGAATAAAAAAAATAAGGGAGGATAATCCTCCCTTATTTTTATTTTTTTACAGTTATAACTTTCTTAGGTTTATTATGAAACTCCTTTCTTTTAGGTAAAGTAATTGAAAGAATTCCATTTCTGTAAAAAGAATTAACCTTATCTATATCAGTAGATTCAGGTAATTCGAAAGATTTCTCAAAAGAAGAATATCCAAATTCCTTTATGGTATAATTATGATCGGATAAGTCTTTTTCGTCTGTTGTGGATATTGTTAATAATCTATTATCAATTTCCACATTAAAATCATTATTATTTTTTCCAGGAATAGCAAGTTCTAAAATAAACTCTTTATCATTTTCCTTTACATTAAAAGAAGGAATGTTAAAAGAATTATAAGGAACATTTATATTCCAATTATTTTTGAAAAACTCATCAAAAATTAAAGGGAAAAAAGATGATTGTTTTTTAATTAAATTCATAATGTATTTTTTTAGTTAAACAAATTTTTACGATTTGAATAGTACAAAATGAATGCCATATGAAATCATATGACATAATGTCTTTATTTAGTGTTTTTATAATGACATAATGTCATTTATTAGATAAGCTCTTGTATTTTATCAGCAGCCTCTTGGAACTCTATCGCGCTGTAAACCTTAAAACCACAATTATCAATAATCTTTTTAGCTATCTGTGCATTAGTGCCCTGAAGCCTAACAATTATTGGAACATTAATAGAATTACCCATATTATTAAAAGCGCCTACAATTCCTTTAGCAACCCTATCACATCTAACTATGCCCCCAAAAATATTAACTAAAATTGCTTTTACATTTTTATCTTTTAATATTAGTCTAAAAGCTGTTTCAACTCTTTTTGCATCAGCAGTTCCTCCAACATCTAAGAAATTTGCTGGCTCTCCTCCAGATTGTTTAATTAAATCCATGGTTGCCATTGCTAAGCCAGCGCCATTAACCATACAGCCAACATTACCATCTAAATCTACATAATTTAGACCAACTGATCTAGCTTCAATTTCTACAGGATTTTCTTCCTTAAGATCTCTCCACGATTCATATTCTTTATGTCTAAACAATGAGTTATCATCTAAGGTAACTTTAGCATCAACTGCTATAATTTTATTATCAGAAGTTTTTAAAACAGGATTAATTTCAAAAAGGGATGCATCTGAAGACACATATGAATTATAAAGCTTAGAAATAAATTTAACCATTTCTTTGAAAGCCTTACCAGACAAACCTAAATTAAATGCAATTTTTCTAGATTGAAAAGGAACAATGCCAATCAATGGATCTATATCCTCATAAAAAATTAATTCAGGAGTTTTTTCTGCTACTGATTCTATATCCACCCCCCCTTCTGTAGAATACATAATCATATTTTTACCTGTTTCTCTATTTAATAAAATAGAAATATAGAATTCTTCTGGATTAGATTCCCCTGGATAATAAACATCTTCAGCTATTAAAACTTGATTAACTAATTTACCTTCTTTGGGAGTTTGAGGAGTTACTAAATGCATACCAAGAATTTTAGAAACAACATCTTCTAACTCATCAACATTTTTAGCAATTTTGACTCCACCACCTTTACCTCTTCCTCCAGCATGAATCTGAGCCTTTACAATAAACCAAGCTGTACCTGTTTCCTTTATTAACTGATCAGCTACTTTTAAAGTATTTTTTTTATCAGACAAAACATGTCCTCTTTGGATGCCAACACCATGTTCAGCTAGTATTTTTTTTCCTTGAAATTCATGTAAGTTCATATAGTAAATTTGAAAAGCTAAAATAGCAAACAATTATCAAAAGAAGAATGAGTTATTGTTTTTTTATAAATTACAAAAAAACAATTAAGAAATAATACCAGAACCGAGCAACTCCTTATCATTATACCAAACAGCAAACTGTCCTTTTGTTATTGCAGATTGCTTTTTTTGAAAAACTAAAAAAACTCCACTATTAACAAAAATCAATAATGCTTTTTGTAATGGCTGACGATATCTTATTCTTGCTTCTACATTAAAACCTTTTCTTTTATCAACAAATTTATCTTTTCTTAAAAGGTGTAAATCTTCTTTTTTTATAAAAAGAACCTTTCTAAATAAACCTGGATGATTTTTTCCTTCTCCAACATAAATTATATTATTAATCACATCTGTTTTTAAAACAAATAAAGGGTTTTTGGTTCCTCCAACTGCTATCCCTTTTCTTTGTCCAATTGTAAAGAAATGAGCTCCATTATGATCCCCTATATATTCTCCATCTTCATACTCATAGTCAAATGTTTTAGAAATTTTATCTAAATTTTCATAGGATAAATTTTTAGCATCATGCTTTATATGTTTATTATTATCAATAGAAATTTTAATTATTTTCCCTTTTTTTGATTTAAGTTTTTGCTGAAGAAAATCTGGCAATTTAACTTTTCCAATAAAACATAAACCTTGAGAATCCTTCTTCTCTGCTGTAACTAGATTTTGCTTTTTTGCAATTGCCCTAACTTCTTTTTTAGTTAAGTTTCCAATTGGAAATAAAGTTTTACTTAATTGGCTCTGAGATAGTTGACATAAAAAATAAGATTGATCTTTGTTTTGGTCTAAACCCATTAGTAAACTATAAATATTATTATTTTTTTTAACTCTACAATAATGGCCAGTAGCTATAAAATCTGCACCCAGGTTTAAAGCAATTTTTAAAAATATATCAAACTTAATTTCTCTATTACAAAGAATATCTGGATTGGGGGTATTTCCCTTTCCATATTCATCAAACATATAATCAACTATTCTTTTTTTATACTCAACACTTAAATCAACTGTTTGAAAAGGGATAGAAAGTTTTTCACTGACTAACATAGCGTCATAACTATCTTCAAGCCAGGGACATTCCTTTGAGATAGTTACAGATTCATCATGCCAGTTTTTCATAAAAACACCAATAACATCATAGCCTTGTTCAACTAAAAGATGAGCTGAAACACTTGAATCTACGCCACCGGAAAGCGCTACTACTACACGTATTTTTTTATTAGACATTGATTATTAAATGTACTAAAAAAACTACCTTTTATTTTGTAATTTTCTTTGTTCTTCAGCTTTATCCATCATTTCTTGCATCTTTCTTTGAAACCTGTTTTGAGTAGAAGGTTTCTTCTTGTTTTCCTGAATTTGAAGAAGTATTTTTTCTTCATCAATAATGAAATGTTTTATTGTTAACATTAACAGAATAGTTATGATATTGGAAACAAAATAATATAAACTAAATGCGCTTGCATAATTATTAAAAAAGAATAGCATCATCACAGGCATTAGATACATTATAAATTTCATATTAGGCATTCCTGGTTGAGAGGATTGCATTTGGGCTCCAGAAGACATCTTTGTATAGAAAAAAATTGCAATAGATGCTAAAATTGGAAGTAAACTTACATGATCACCATACCAAGGAATACTGAAAGGAAGTTCAGCAATTACATCATATGAAGAAAGATCGTCAGCCCAAAGAAATGATTTCCCTCTTAAAGGAAAGGCAATTGGGAAAAAACAGAATAATGCATAAAAAACAGGCAACTGAAACAATGCTGGAACACAACCTAAAAGAGGATTTGCACCTGCTTTATTATAAAGCTTCATTGTTTCTTGTTGCTTTTTTACTGCATCATTTTTATATTTTTCATTTAGTTCAGCTATTTCAGGCCTTAATACTTTCATCCTAGCTTGAGAAACATATGTTTTGTAAGTAACAGGAGACATTGCCAATCTAGTAATAATTGTCATAAAAATAACTGCTATACCAGCTGAAAAAAATTTGCTCAAAAAACCAAAAAGAGGAAAGTATATAAACCTGTTAATCCATCCAAATATTCCCCAACCGAAATATATAGATTCATAAATATTATTATCATAATTCTTTAAAATATCATAGTCATTTGGACCAATATATAAATTCATTTCAGAATTTAATTCTGATTTATCTAAAACTAATGGAATCGAAGAAATATAATTTTTAGTATACAAAACATCTTTTCCTTGATCTTCAAAGAGCTTCTTTGATTCAAAAACAACTTCATCAGTTGGATTATTCAAAATAAGAATACTATTAAAAAAGTGTTGACCATATGAAATCCATGAGACAGAATTTTCAGTTTTATCACTGTCGCTGTATGAACTTAAATAATTAGTTTCATCTCCTTCATATTGATAATATAATTGGCTATATCTATTTTCATATTCAACACTTTTTGCTTGTCTTAAAGCTTTTAAATCCCAGTTTAATTGGATAGACCTTTGATTATCTATTACATTTCTAAATCCGGAAGATTTAATAGAAAAATTTATCATAAAACCATTTTTTGGAAGAGTATACTCAAAATTTAAAAATTGGTTTTCTGAAACAGACAAAATCATGCTTAATTTTGTGCCATCATAATTTTTATCTATAACTGGTTGAAAATCATAATTTGAAGTATTAATTAATTGACCATTTAATGAATAGAAGTTTAAATTAATATTTTGATTTCCATCCTTAATCATATATAAAGGATCTCCCTTAAAATCGGTAAAGTTTTTTAATAATGCCTCAGTTAATAAACCTCCTTTTGAACTAAACTTAAGAATCAAATCATCATTTTCTATTACTACATCATCAAACTTAATTTTAGATTTATCTTCAGAACCTACAAAAGGCTTTGAATTTTCATCATTTAAATTTAATCCTTTAGATATCTTGTTTTCTGAATCTAAATTAGAATCATCTGATTGAACTGAAATTTCTAAATTTTCTTTACTGTTTTCAATAATTCTATTTTCTGGCTCAGGAATAGTGTAAATATACCATACAAAAGCAGTCATTAGTAAGACAAAACCTAAAATTTGATAAGGATCAATTTTGTTTTCTTCCATTTTATTATTTAGATTTTCTATATTTTAAACAAGCTTTGACAAAAGATACAAATAATGGATGTGGACACTCTACAGTACTCTTATATTCTGGATGAAATTGTACTCCAATAAACCAATCATTTGATGATAATTCAACTATTTCTACTAAACCAGTTTCAGGATTAATTCCACTGGCTTTAAATCCATTTTGATCTAATTGATTAATATATTTATCATTAAGCTCCCATCGATGTCTGTGTCTTTCAAAAACAGTTTTAGTGTTATAAATTTTATGGACCTTAGTTTTATCTTTAATTTTACATTCCCATGAACCCAAACGCATAGTTCCACCTTTATTAGTAATCTCTTTTTGATCTTCCATTAAAGAAATTACAGGATGTGGAGTTTTCTTGTCCATCTCAGTTGAATTTGCATTACTAAGGTCTAATACATTTCTTGCATATTCAATAACAGCCATTTGCATGCCAAGACATATGCCAAAAAATGGTATGTTTTTTTCTCTTGCACATTTAATTGCTTTTATCTTACCTTCAATTCCTCTTTCACCAAATCCAGGAGCTACTAAAATACCATCTAGTTTAGAAATTTCATTATCAATTTGTTTATCATTAATATATTCTGAATGGATTGAAACAACAATAACTTTAGTTAAATTTTCAGAACCTGCATGAATTAACGATTCTAAAATTGACTTATAAGAATCTTGTAGTTCAACGTACTTTCCAATTAGTCCAATTTTAACTTCATATTTAGGAAATTTTAATTTTTTGACAAAATTAGACCATGAATCTAAATTAGCTGGAATATCATGTTTATAATTTAACTTTTTTAGAACTACTTCATCTAATCTTTCTTTCTTCATAAGTAAAGGAACTTCATAAATTGTTGATGCGTCAATTGATTGAATAACAGACTCTTCATCTACATTACAAAAAAGTGCTAATTTCTTTTTTATATCATTTGATATTTCATATTCAGTTCTACAAACCAAAATATCAGCATTAAGTCCACTTTCCATTAAAGTTTTTACAGAATGTTGAGTAGGTTTAGTTTTTAACTCTTTTGCTGCAGATAGATAAGGAATTAATGTTAAATGAATAAGTAATGTATTAGATTTTCCTAATTCCCATATTAATTGTCTAACTGATTCGATATATGGAAGAGATTCGATATCACCAACAGTTCCTCCAATTTCAGTAATTACAAAATCAAATGAATTATCTTCTGCTAAAAGTTTTATTCTTCTTTTAATTTCATTAGTAATATGAGGAATAACTTGGACTGTCTTTCCTAAAAACTCCCCTTTCCTTTCTTTTTCAATAACTGTTTGGTAAATTCTTCCAGTTGTTACATTATTTGCTTGAGAAGTCTTTACATTTAAAAACCTTTCATAATGACCTAAATCAAGATCAGTTTCTGCTCCATCATCAGTTACATAACATTCCCCATGTTCATATGGATTAAGTGTTCCAGGATCAATATTAATATATGGATCAAACTTTTGAATATTAACACTAAAGCCTCTGGATTGAAGTAATTTGGCTAATGAAGCTGATATTATACCTTTCCCTAAAGAAGAACTAACACCTCCTGTTACAAAAATAAATTTTGATTTGGACATTAAATATTATTCAAGAGTTTCTTTAAGATTTCAAAAATACAAAAAGAAATAAGAAAGAGATTCTATTTAAATGGAAATAAAATTGAACTTGAGCAAGTTTTCTTAGAAAAAATTTTATTAATTATCATTTAATTTAATAATATTTAATTTTTCATGTTTAATTAAATAAATAGCTCTATTAATATACCCTTTGTTTTTTGGTAAATAATTAAACTTGTTTTGTAAATATTCAGTCTCTCCCAATTTTATAGATTTATCAAACCTTCTTTGATTTGCTACCCTTAGGATTAAATCAAGTGTAATATCGTATCCCCTTATAGCTATTTTATTAGGTCGTTTCCCGAATTCTTCTAAGTATAAATCATTAAATAAATTAATTTTTTCATTATCATAAACAGGTATATAGTAACTTGGATAAGTAAAATTTAAATTACCCAAATGTTCAAAAGAAATATTTTCATTTTCATAAATATCTGATCTAAATGTAGTCATCATTGAGATATTTCTTTCATTAGAAATTTGAGAGTTTAATAATGAAGAAACACTAGTTATAACATTCAAATTTTCAGATTCTAAAAAGACAAAATTATTTTTACTTGAAACCAACAAGGAATCTGTAATTTCAGGATCAACAAGTCCATTAGTTTCATCTGTATTTATTAATTCTGAATAAGGAAATCTAAGCCTTAACTCCTCTTTAATATCCAAATTTTTATTGTCATAAATAATCATAACACATGGATCAGGTTCTTCTTCAATTAATGAGTCAATATATTTAAGCATTCTTTTCCTTTGAATTAATTTGGATGGCATAGATTGTATAACATTTTCATTAATTTCAATTTCATTAGAACTTAAAGGTGAAACTAATGGGGTTTTTGATTTTAGAATACTTCTTGAAACTTGATTAATATTTCGTGGAATTAAAGGACCTAGTACAAAATCATATTCTCCAAATTTGTTTTGTAATAATATATTGGAAATTGTACTAAAGTCATTTTCAGTATCTAATACCTTTACATCTAAATCCAATCCATAATTTTTTATTTTATTAAACGCCATTATTGCTCCACTATAAAAATCTAAAGAAATACTAGTCAAGTTTAAATTTTTTAAATATGTTTTTGAATTTTCAACTGAATCTAACTCAATTTCATCTAGTTTAAATGGTGCAAGAATAGCGATATTTATAAATTTTTTATTAAATGTGCTGTCTATCAAATTAATATTTTGAATTTTTGACATTAAATTATTTGTTGAATCTTCTTTTTTTTCTAATACTACGGTATTCAACTTTATAATCCTTTTAATTGGAATATTAAGTTCCATTTTTCTAGATAATTTATTACCCTTTATTTTAGGATTATAACTTTTTATCTCCTGAATTGAAATTTTATAAATTTTAGAAATTGTATAAAGTGTTTGTTTTCTTTTAACCTTATGAATTATTGTGTCTATTACAAAAGAATTCGGCATATCCTTATTTGTATCCTGAGAATATATAATCAAAGGAAATATAATAAACAATATTTTTAACTTTCTAATCATTCCCATTCAATAGTTGCTGGGGGTTTAGAGCTTATATCATAAACAACCCGATTGACACCTTTTACATTGTTAATTATTTTATTGGAAATATTTTGCAAAAACTTATAGGGAAGGTTTACCCAATCTGCAGTCATTCCATCTGTAGATTCTACAGCTCTTAAGGCTACACAATTTTCATAAGTTCTTTCGTCACCCATAACTCCAACGCTTTTGACTGAAAGAAGCATTGCTCCAGCTTGCCAAATTTTATCATATAAATTATTATTTTTCAATCCTTCAATAAATATTGCATCTACTTCTTGAAGAATTCTAATTTTTTCTCTTGTAATTTTTCCCAAAATTCTAATTGCCAATCCTGGACCGGGAAACGGATGTCTTTTTAAAAGATTTGAATCTATTTTTAATGATGCTCCTACCCTTCTAACTTCATCTTTAAACAACATCTTAAGCGGTTCAATAACAGAAAGTTTCATAATATCTGGTAATCCCCCAACATTATGATGAGATTTTATTGTTGCTGATGGGCCTTTGACTGAAATAGATTCAATTACATCAGGATAAATTGTTCCTTGAGCCAACCATTTAGAACCATCAATAAGCTTTGACTCTTTATCAAAAACTTCAATAAAAGCTTTTCCAATAATTTTTCTTTTTTCTTCAGGATCTATAATTTCATATAAAAGATCTATAAAATAGTCTGAAGCATCTACTCCCTTAACATTTAAACCCATCCCCTTGTATTGATTTAAAACATCTGAAAATTCATTTTTTCTTAATAATCCATTATTTACAAAAATGCAATGCAAATTTTTTCCTATTGCTTTATGTAAAAGTATAGCTGCTACAGTTGAATCAACTCCGCCAGATAATCCTAAAATAACTTTTTCATTACCCACTAATTCTTTTATTTCTAAAATTGTCTTATTTGAAAAAGAATCTGGGGTCCAATCAGGTTTTACTTTTGAAATATTTAATAAAAAATTTTTAAGGATATCTTTTCCCTTTTTTGTATGATAAACTTCTGGATGAAATTGAATACCATAGACCATTTCATCCTCAATAGAATAAGCAGCATTTTTTACATCATTGGTGCTCGCTATACATTTACCATTATTAGGTAGATTTTCTATCGTATCACTATGACTCATCCAAACCTGAGTATTAACTTCTACATTTTTAAAAAGCAAATTACTTTGATCTATTGAGCTTAAATTAGCTCTACCATATTCTCTTTTATTTGATGCTACTACTTTTCCTCCTTCAAAGTGTGCAATATATTGGGCTCCATAACAAACACCTAGCAAAGGTTTTTTTCCTTTTATTTTAGATAAATCAAATCTTAATGCATCTTCGGATCTTACAGAAAAAGGAGAACCTGAAAGTATAACGGCTTTATAAGAATCAAGGTCAATATCTTGATGATTATACGGATGTATTTCACAATAAATAAAAAGCTCTCTAATTCGCCTAGCAATTAACTGAGTGTATTGAGAACCAAAGTCTATAATTAATACTTTTTCATCCATATTCAAAATTAATATTAAAACAATATATAACGATTATTTTTATAAAGAAATAACTAAAAACTTATTATTAAAAGGGGATATATTTTTAAATAAACAATCCATTAATTTATCACCATGATTTTGATAAAATTCAGAAAAATTAATTTCTCTTTCTTGTAATGAATTGTTTGGAAACAATTCCTCTTTAATCAATCCTAACCTGTTTAATTTATCTTTCTGCTTTTGCTTTTCAGCTTTATATAATCTCTTTTCTAAATTGTTTAATCCTTTTATCTGTTTAGATTCTTGTGCTTTCAAAGCTCCAAGAAATGATTTATCAGTCTTAATACTCAATTTATAAAGTTTAATGAAGTTCTTATTTATAGCTTCTTTTAAATTCGTTAGATCAAGATTATTTTTACTTAATTTAGTTACATAAAACTTATTTAATTCACTAGAGTTTTTAAATAAATCCAAAATATCAATATTAAGTTTTTTACATTTCTCAATGTGTTTTTTAGAAACAATTAGAACAGAATCCCTAACCTTTAAAATTGGAAATGGGATTTTCTTTATTTTAAAAAAAGACTTTAATTGAAGCCAATATGCAATTTCACTTCCTCCACCCACATATGCGAGATTTGGGAGAATCTTTTCTTGGTAAAAAGGTCTTAACAAAACATTAGGAGAAAATCTTTCCGGATATTTTTTTATTTCATTTATAATCTCAATTTCTGAAAAGGTTTTATTTGTGCCTAGTACATTGTATTTAGAATTCTTTTTTTCAATTCTTGAACGTAAATTATTATTTATATAAAATAGATTTATTTTTCTAGGATTTACTTGGGGTTTAATATTTATTTCACTTAATTTTTTATTTGTTTCTTTTACAATTTTATAACAATCTTGTTTTTTTATTTCTTCTATAATATCATTACAAATAATGTTTTTAAGTTTTACATCATCAGGATTTAATATTAAAAGACCATATTTTCCAAACAAGCTATGGACTAAATTAAAAGTTGCATTTGATAGTTTTTTATTATTTAAATAAGCTGCTTTAAATAACTTTAAAAGTTTTTTTGAATTCATATTTTCTTCTCCAAAAAAATCTTTCATTTGGTTAAATAAAGTTTTTAAAGATTGAGTTTTTAATTCCCCAACCTTCCCTTTTGTAGATATATTCCAGTCAAACCTTTTATTGATTGTTTTAAAAAAATTTATTTCTTTATAATCATGATCTTCAGAAGCCATCCAATAAACAGGTAAAAACTCATATTCAGGGTATTTAGACTTTAATTCATTACAAATTTTAATTGTATCTATAATTTTATAAAAAAAATATAAAGGTCCAGTAAATAAATTAATTTGATGTCCTGTGCTAACAGTAAATGTATTAAGATCTTGTAATAGTTGTATAGATTTTAATTGAATAGAGTTTTTTGGAACTTTATTATAATTATTATTTAATACCTCAAACAATAATTTTCTATTATTATTATTATAGTTATTTTTTTTTTCTATGATTTGATCAAAATAATTTTCTATAGTATTATTTCTATTAAAAAATTTTGTTAATCGTTTTTCATTATTAATATACCCAAGTGAAATTGAAGGTAAATGTCCAGTGATATTTGAATCTATTGATTTCAGATAAATTTTATAAAAATTATGATTTATTAAAAAATGAGTCAACAAACTCTTTTTTATCAAATAATTGTAAATCGTCTAAACCTTCTCCGATTCCAATAAACTTTATAGGAATTTTAAATTGATCTGAAATTCCTAAAACCACACCTCCTTTTGCAGTACCATCTAATTTAGTCACAGCTAAAGCAGTAATATCAGTTACATTTGTAAATTGCTTTGCCTGTTCAAAAGCATTTTGACCTGTTGAACCATCAATAACTAAAAGTACTTCTTGGGGTGCTTCAATATTTTTCTTTTGTAAAACCCTTTTAATTTTACTTAATTCATTCATTAAATTAGTTTTATTATGTAGCCTTCCAGCAGTATCTATTAAAACAACATCTGCTTTTTTATTTATGGCTGATTCTAATGTGTCATAAGCAACAGAAGCAGGATCACTTCCCATTTCCTGCTTTATAAAATCTGCATCAACTCTATTAGCCCATATTTCTAGTTGCTCAATTGCTGCAGCTCTAAATGTATCAGCAGCACCAATAACAACCTTGAGTCCCATAGATTTATAATGATGTGCCATTTTACCAATTGAAGTAGTTTTTCCAACACCATTAACTCCAACTACTAAAATAACATGTGGTCTATTATCTGAAATACTAAATTGATTTTCTTCATCAGATGAATCTATTATATCAATAATTTCCTCCTTTAAAATAGAATCAAGCTCATCTGTATTAATATACTTATCCTTAGCTACTCTTGATTCAATTTTATCTATAATTTTTAAAGTAGTTTTAACCCCAACATCAGAAGAAATCAAAACTTCTTCAAGATCATCTAAGATTTCATCATCAACCTTACTTTTACCTATAATAACTTTTGAAATTTTACTGAAAAATGAATTACTGGTCTTTTTTAAGCCTTTATTTAATGACTCTTTTTTCTCTTTTGTAAAAAGACTTCTAAAAAAAGATTTCTTTTTAGTAACATCACTCTCCTCATTTTCTGGCTCAGGTTCTGGTTCTGGCTCAGGTTCTGGTTCTGGCTCTGGTTCTAGTTCTGGTTCTGGCTCAGGCTCAGGTTCTGGCTCAGGTTCTGGCTCTGGCTCTGGCTCTGGTTCTA
>MDTC01104657.1_pt1 | contig 34177 bp, 31 predicted proteins | sample 811181 | NCBI WGS metagenome assembly MDTC01 (sample SAMN05326644, study PRJNA326480) | marine metagenome | isolation source: seawater | place: Pacific Ocean: North | collected 2011
GGAAGGGACCCTAAATGCTTAAAAGTAACCGCCACTTCTTCGCAATTACTCGGTAATGATATTTCTGACACGCTGTATGCTAAATTATCACCAGTTGTCACTTCTAGTGAGCACTCATTTGCACTAACAGACTCATTCGACATGGCAGTAAGAATAGGTTCTTGCGTCGGTAATTCTTCTTCCACCATCATTGATGCTTCTTTTTCTTGCTCCGATCTGTAAACCTGCCCAACGGGACGAATGCGCTCAATAATATCAGCTTGGTAATCGTCAATACTGCGAACATAAACATCCTGTGTAAGATCATATATCTTTACTAAATAAAAAATAAATCCCACAAATAAAATTGCAAAAATAGTTATAGAGTATTTATCCCAAAATTTTTGTTCTTGACTCAAACTCTGCTCCAAAAAAATAAATTAGTTTCAAAATATAATTTTTCATTATTAGTTTTTTATTACAAAAAAGAGCGGCAATACAAAAGTAAACTATTTTTCGAATCTTATAAGTATCAAAAGACAGTCAACTCAAAGCCACTGCAGGAAATATTTCTTAACGATTTTTTTCTCTTTCAATCAACTCATCGATAACTTCAAAAAGCTTAGGAATACTTCCAGATTTGCTCACATCCGTTTGGTATTTTCCATTTACAACAACCATTGGAACACTGGTAACGTTGTATCTACGAGCAAGGTCTTGTGCAACTCGCAATGCTTGATTGACTTCAAATGAATTCCATGTGCGATTAAAATCATCCGAACTAACGCCAGCTCGATTAAATAGACGCTCAATAGCGACTTTTGATGTTAAGCGATTATTACGATTATGATATTCCTCAAAAATTAATTTATGAAATGCCGATGAATCCTTGAGTAGACCATTTTTTGCCAGAAAAGTTTTTGTGTAATGAAGTTGAGCATGCAACTGAGCTAATTGATTAAAAATAGCCGGAATCTTAACAAATCGGATTTTAGAATCTAAATTTTCAGCCCACTCGTTTAGATGTGGCTCTAAAGTAAAGCAGTGGGGGCAGCTATACATAAATACTTCTGCCACTTCTATTTTATCTGCACTTCCAACAGTAGGCTGAGTTGGTATCAGGCGCAAAAAATCTTGGCCCTCTTTAAATTTCCATATTTTAGACGTAGATTTTATAAGATTGTCTTCACGAGCCAAAATAATAGCAGTATCTTTTATTTCTATTTCTGAAGAAGATTCTTCAACCACTTCAAGCGATTCAGTTAACGGAGTATTTGGTTCATCTAGTTTAGGAATATCTTCTATTATTTCTTCTTCAATTTTCTCAACAGAATTTTCAGTTATTTCCTCTTTGTCACAGCCAACAATAAAAAAAAGAAGAGAAGTTATGTAAATAAAGTATTTCATTTTTATCTTAGACCTTGAATATAAGAGGAGAGTGCATTTATCTCATTTTCGCTAAGATTTTTTGCAATATTCCTCATGATACGAGTTTTCCCATCAGTTGTGCGTAATCCATTTGCATAATCTTTTAACTGTTTAGCAGTATATTCAGCATGCTGTCCTTGCAAAGAAGGATATTTAGCAGCTGCATTACCACGTCCGCTAGGACCATGACAAGCAAGGCAAGCAGGTACATTATTTTCTTTTTTTCCGCCTCTGTAAATGGCCTCACCGAGCTCAATCAGCGATTCATCAGAGACTGTTTGTTTTGCTGTAGCTAGACTCTCATAATAAACAGCAAGATCTTTCATATCAGTCTCGGACAACATCATCGCCTGGGCATACATTAGTGGGTTATTCCGACTGCCACTTTTAAAGGCTTTTAGTTGCGACAACGTATATGGAGCACCTTGACCAGCTATATTTGGCCAGATAGGGATTGAGCTATTTCCTTCAGCTCCATGGCAGGCTATACAAGTTACTGCACGCCCTTTTCCAGCCTCCAATGATCCATCAACTAAACTTTCTGCTTTTGCAGTTGTGATGCTCACTATAAGACTTGTGAAAAGGATTAAAAAAGAGGAATTTATTTTCATATTATTTAATTTGAATCTATTTTTTAGGCGTCTTTAAAAATTAATTATTAATTTATCTAACCTTGCCAATACAATGGAGGGTTCCTTGATTATTTCAATATATCTTGCTTCATATTTCTGAACATATCAGACTATTTGATTGATACTTTGTCCATTAATGCTAAATTATACACATTATCTTTAGAGCGTACCCTATGTCTCAATACCCAAAAGCTAATTTTATCAAAAGTGCAAATGAATTGAATCAATTTGTTCCTGACATAGGATCTGAAGTTGCTTTTGCTGGGCGCTCAAATTCAGGTAAATCAAGCGCCATTAATGTCATTGTGAACCGCCGACAGTTTGCCAGAACTAGTAGAACCCCAGGGCGAACCCAATTAGTGAATTTCTTTGAATTAGATGAATCAAAGCGCCTTGTAGATTTACCAGGATATGGATTTGCAAAAGTTTCAGAAAGAAAAAAACGTCATTGGCATGACCTTATGATTGATTATTTTGAGACACGAAAAAGTTTATGCGGACTATTTTTAATTCTTGATATCAGAAGGCAAATTACATTCTTTGATTTACAGATGTTAAATTTTGCAGAACAAATTGCATTGCCAGTTCATGTTTTACTTACAAAAGCTGATAAACTTAAGCGAAACAAAGTTGAAAAAGCTTTCTTAGAAGTAAAAAATGATCTAAATAATATTGCAACTGTACAAACATTTTCTGCTATGACCCGCTTGGGTGAAGATAATGCTCGCGAAAAGTTAAATGAACTTTTATCTTTTTATCAAAAAAAATAAAATTCATTTAAAAATTAGTGCGCCTCATCCCAGTTTTTACCAACTCCAATATCTACTTTTAATGGAACTGATAATGTTGCTGCTTCATTCATTAAATTTTCAATTTTATGTTTTGCAGATTCAATTTCATTTTTATTAATTTCAAAAACCAATTCATCGTGTACTTGCATAATCATGTTAGCTCCAGAATCGTCCTCTTGAAGCCATTTATGGATTGAAATCATAGCATTTTTAATAATATCAGCAGCCGTACCTTGCATGGGTGCATTAATTGCAGTTCTCTCAGCATATTGGCGACGATTAACATTTCGAGCATTGATTTCAGGAAGGTATAGTCTGCGGCCAAAAACTGTTTCAACAAATCCATTTTCTCTAGCAGTTTCACGAATATTATCCATGTAGGTTTTGACACCGGGATAACGATCAAAATACATATCTACGTAATCCTGAGCTTCGCCTCTTGAAATTCTCAGTTGTTTAGATAGACCAAATGGAGACATACCGTAAATAAGTCCAAAATTAATTGCTTTAGCTGATCGACGTTGTTCGTTAGTAACATCATCAATGGTTATATTAAAAACTTCAGCGGCTGTTGAACGATGAATATCTTTTTCTTCGGTAAATGCTTTTATAAGAGTAGGGTCTGAAGATAAATGAGCCATAATGCGTAGCTCAATTTGTGAGTAGTCTGCCGCCAAAAGAACTTGTCCTTGAGGTGCAATAAACGCTTTTCTAATTCGACGTCCTTCTGGTGTTTTAATAGGTATATTTTGTAAATTTGGATCAGTTGAAGAAAGCCGACCAGTAGCGGTTACAGTTTGATGGTACGAGGTGTGAATTCTTCCAGTAACCTCTGATATTTGTAATGGTAATTTGTCAGTGTAAGTACTTTTAAGTTTACTGATACCTCTAAATTCAATAATAACGGCTGGCAATTCATAATCATTTGCTAATTCATTTAATACGTCTTCAGCTGTAGATGGTTGACCTTTTGGCGTTTTTCTTACTACGGGAAGACCTTGTTGCTCAAAGAGTATAGTTTGCAGTTGTTTAGGAGAGCCTAGGTTGAATGGTTGGCCAGCCAGTTCGTGAGCTTTTTTTTCTAATTCGATTATTTTTTTTGCAAGTTCATTGCTTTGTGAAGTGAGCATCTTTCTATCAATAAGCACTCCATTTTCTTCTATTTTTAACAAGGCTTGTATCAGTGGCTGTTCTATATTTTCATAAACATTTTTTAATTGAACATTCTTACTTAGCTTATCCCACAAAAAATTATGCAGTTGTAAGGTTATATCGGCATCTTCTGCAGCATAGGGAGCTGCAATTTCAAGATCAATTTGATTAAATTTAAGTTGCTTGGCTCCTTTGCCTGCAACATTTTCATAATGAATAGTTTCATAATCTAAGTAATGTTTTGCAACTGAATTCATATTATGTCGCGTTGCAACACTATTTAAAACATATGATTCCAGCATGGAATCAAACTGCATGCCCGCTAATTTGATGCCATAGCGCTCAAGAATATGCGCATCATATTTTAGGTGATGTCCAACTTTTTTCTTCTTTTCGTCTTCAAGCCAAATACGAAGTTTTCCAAGCACTTCATCTAACGGTAGTTGTTCTGGTGCACCTGGATAGTCATGTGCAAGAGGTATATAAGCCGCTTCATTACTGCTAACAGATAAAGATAACCCAACAATTTTCGCGTCCATATAATAAATATCAGTGGTTTCAGTATCAAAGGCTGTAAGTTTAGATTGATGAATTTTGTCCATCCAATGCTCAAAGGCTTTCCATGTAAGGATGGTCTCATAATTTTTTAATGGTGCTGTTTTCTTTGCAGAAGATTTTTCTTCTATTTCATCTTCAAGATATTCAAGTAAGGAACGCAATTCAAAATGATTATAAATTTCATGTAAACGCTTTTTATCAATTTTTACTGGTACCAAATCTTCAATGCTTACTGAGAGATTAAGATCTACTCTAATTGTCGCAAGGTTTTGTGATAATTTAAGTTGGTCTATATTGTCTCTGAGGTTGTCACCAACCTTTCCTTTAACTTCAACGATATTTTTTAAAATACCATCAATGTTTCCATATAAATTTAGTAATTTTGCAGCAGTTTTAGCACCCACTTTTGGAACGCCAGGAATGTTATCAGATGCGTCACCTACTAGAGCTATATAATCAATAATTTGTTCTGGAAAGACATCAAATTTTTTTTTAACTCCTTCGCGATCCATCATTGAGTTATTCATTGTATTAACTAATGAAACTTTTTCATTAACAAGTTGGGCCAAATCTTTATCACCAGTCGATACCAGCACATTATAATTTGCTCGGTAAGCTTGTTTACATAAAGTGCCAATAACATCATCGGCTTCTACTCCTTTAATTTGGAGTAAAGGTAATCCCATTGCTTTAATTGCATCTTTTATTGGCTCAATTTGGGAGCGTAATTCATCGGGCATAGGCGGCCGATTACTTTTATATTCAGTATAAAGCTCATTGCGAAATGTTTTGCCAGGTGCGTCAAAAATTATGGCAACATTATCAGGTTGCTCCTCGCGAAGGAGCTTTTGAATCATTGTTAAAACTCCGTGCAATGCACCAGTAGGCTCACCTGTTGTATTGGTCAGTGGGGGCAAAGCATGATAAGCGCGATATAAATAAGATGAACCATCTATTAAAATAATACTAGCCATTATTATTTCTGCTTATGATCTTTAAACTTTTCCTCATAAATTTTATTTTCTAGTATGAGGTTTTTATCTTCTGATGATACGAAATTAATTTGGCCTGAATTGTCAGGAATATACAATGGACCACTTTGTCCACAGCTTGAGATAAAAAATGTGAGAATAGGTACACTTAAAATTAGAAAAGTAAGCTTCATAATATTCTTATTTTTTTTAGCATTGAGCATTATTTGGAAGATAAAAAAATTGTAGAAAACATTATTTAATAAATTTTTTAGCAATTTTTTTATACGCATCGCGAAAAGGAATGTCTTCTTTTTGCACAAGTTTATAAGCTTCCTCGGTAGCATAAATGCCTTTATCGAGAACGATATTTTCTGGAATAAAACTTAATCCTTCCAATAAATACGCCATGATATCCACGCTATCAATCGATAAATCGATGGAACGAAACAACGGTGATTTTAAGCGTTGCAAGTCTCGATGATACCCCGAAGGAAGCTTTGCCGTAATCATGAGTGTCTCATTTAGACATGCATGTGAAGTTGCTGAAGAAGCTCTTAATAACTCCAGAACATCAGGGTTTTGTTTTTGCGGCATTATAGATGAACCGGTTGTCAAATCTGATGGTAGTGATATGTAAGCAAATTCTTGTGTATAAAACATAAGCAGGTCACTAGACATACGACCTATATCCTGAAGAAGTAATGTGATTTCAAAAAGAAATGTGCTTTCTGCTCTCCCTCGAGATAACTGAACTGATGTAACAGGATTTTGAGTATCATCAAATTTAAGTTTTTGCGTCGTGGCATCTCGGTCAATTGGAAGCCCTGGAGTGCCATAGCCAGCAGCACTGCCCAATGGATTTTTATTGATCCTACTTTTTGTTGCAGTCAATCCATTTATAGAGTCTTTGAACTCAGCATTAAAACCATCACACCAAAGTGCCACAGATGATGGCATCGCATGTTGCATATGCGTATACCCAGGCAATTCAATACTTCCTTGTCGATTTTGAAGACCACTTATTGCCTTTCTTAATCCTTCTATGCGATTAGCAAGATCTTCTGCTGCATCTCTTAAATACATTCTAAGAGCAGTTAAAACTTGATCGTTTCTAGATCTACCCAGATGCAATCGACCCCCTACCGATCCAATTTCCTCAGTTAATCTTGATTCAATAGCTGTATGAGCATCTTCATCTTCTAAGCTTATTGTCCATTCTCCTGCCTCATAACTTTTTCCCAGTGCATTTAAGCCCTTACATATTAAGTTGCAGTCATTTTTTTTAATTAAATTTTGATCAGCTAACATTTCAGCATGCGCAATTGAACCGCGTATATCATACGGAACCAGCCTCGCATCCAATAAATGATCTTCTCCAGCAGTGTATTGCAAGATTCGTTTATCTAGGGGTAAACCTTTTTCCCATAGTCTACTCATAAGTCAGCACTCTTTTCAGCAGGTGTTAATCCCTCAATATCATCAACAATAAGAGTTCCCGTACCTTCATTAGTGAATACCTCAAGAAGTATACTATTATCAACCTTGCTAGAAATAACATGCACGCGATGCACTCCATTTGCAATAGCAGAGTCTATTGCAGCTGCTTTTGGCAGCATTCCATCAACAATACTTCCTGATTTACAGAGTTTTTTTAATGCAGCCCTATCTATATAACTTATTAATGAAGTTGGATCATTGATATTTTCAAGTATTCCAGCTGCTCCTGTGGCTAAAATTAATTTTTCAGCTTTTAATTCAGCAGCAATCGCTGCTGCAACTGTATCTGCATTAATGTTAAGAATAGTGCCTGATTCATCACAGGAAATTGGACTAACAACAGGCATCATTCCGTTATCAAGTTGTTTACGCAAAATATCTGCATCAACAGAATCAATATCACCAACAAACCCATAGTCAATTGAAGCCTCACCATCTGATTTAACAGGAGGTCTTTTATGTGCACGAATTAAACCTGCATCAACACCACTTATGCCCACAGCAGGTATCTGAAGGTCCCTGCACGTAGCAAGAATTCTAGTGTTAATTTGACCATTAAGAACCATTGTTGCAACATCAAGTGATTCACTATTAGTTACACGTCGGCCTTCGATGAAAGTAGTTTCAAGCCCAAGCGCTGATGCAAGTTTTGTAGATTGTGGACCGCCACCATGAATCAAAACCACTCTAACGCCAACCTGATAAAGAATACCAACTTGTTCCATTAAAACAGCAGCTTTTTCTTCGTCAGCGAATATTTCTCCGCCTGCTTTGATAACAAATATCTTGCCTTTGTAAAGACGAATATATGGAGCCGCATGTTTAAGTGCCGATACTACTATTGCATGATCATCTTTTTTACTCATATTTATTTTCCAAGCATTTGATGAAGTACAGCCATTTGTGCAAGCATGCGATTACGTGCCTCATCAATAACAACACTTCTTGGTCCATCAAGTATTTTATCACTAACAACTACACCTCGCCTTACAGGTAGGCAGTGCATAAAACGACAATCTTTCATTGCGTTTTCAAACCATGGCTCATCGACACACCAATCAACATATTTTTCGCGAAGCTTTTTATCATTGATTTTATCGCCATAATGACGTGTAGAAGACCATGATTTTGCATAAATAACATGAGCACCTTCCATAGCTTCTTTTTGCTGGTCGGTTTCTTTCACAGATCCCCCATTTATTGATGCAACCGAAGACGCTTGCTGCATTAAAGGCGCTGGCAATTCAAAACCCTCTGGCCTTAATACCGTTACATCCATACCTCTTTTAGAGGCCATATAAAGAGTAGAGGCTGGAACAGCCAGAGGCAAAGCCATTGGGTGGTAAGCCCAACTCAAAACAAATTTACCGTTATTCTTTGGAATTTCTAAATCATCCATTGTTTTCCAGTCTGCAAGATTTTGACAAGGATGATTCATTGCAGATTCCATATTAATATATGGAGTATCTATTAAATCTACTAAATTTTTAAATTCTGTTTCCTGCAAGTCTGTTTCAATATCTTTTCGCTCTGCAAAAGCTCGAATGCCAATTGCATCTCCATAAGATGCTATTACTGGAACAGCTTCTTTAATATGCTCTGCTGCAGATCCATCCATAACAATACCCGGCCTAGTCTCTATTCCATGAATAGACATTTCAGGTGAAATAACAAATGACCCTCCGCCAAGACGTGTCATAGCAGCTTGAAAAGAGGCCAGCGTTCTTAAAGAAGGATTTAAAAATAAGAGTGACAGCACTTTACCTTTTAATGCTTCTGGCTCAGGGTGTGTATCGAGTCGACCTGCTAATTCTACAAGAGCTTGAATTTCCTCATTTGAAAAATCAGCAAGATTATTAAAAGCTTTCATCTATGCTTTCCTTATTTTTTTATAGGCGCAATATTTTGTAATGCCCTAGCTAGGTTATCAATATGTTCTGATTTAAGAATTAATGGAGCGAGTATCCTTATGATATTTGGATCACTACTAGTGCCAGTTAAAATATTTTGTTCTAAAAGTGCATTACGTACCTCAACTGCTGGACGATCACAGATCAACCCCAACAAAAGACCTTTACCTTGAATTTTAGTGATTGGTCCGGTAATGCATTTATCTCTAATAGCAATTTCTGCATTACATACATTATCCAACAGATTCTCTTCTTTGATTATATCGATAGTAGCAACTATTGCAGCTGCCGCTAAAGGTCCACCACCAAAGGTAGTACCTAAGTCTCCATTTCTAAAAGAAGATGCAACTGATTCACTACAGAGAACTGCTCCACAAGGGATACCACCACCCAATGATTTTGCACTCGTAAGAATATCAGGTGCGACTTCATGTACATCAACCGCAAAAAATTTCCCACAACGACCCATCCCAGATTGAACCTCATCTGCAATGAGAAGAGCTCCATGTAATTTTGTATACATCCGCAAAGCTTGAATAAACTGCGTTGATAAATCATAGCCACCAGCAACACCCTGTACAGGCTCAAATATTACTGCTGCTACGTCATCATTAATCATTGCTTTTGCAGCAGAAATGTCATCCCGTGCTATAAAATCAACTTCGAATGGTTTTTCTTTGAATCCATACCAACGATCAGAATTCCAAGTTATAGCGGCAGCGGCAGCTGTTCTACCATGAAAGCCATGAGTAATAGCGAGAATTTTTTTACGTCCCGTGGCCATACAAGCCATACGCAAAGCATTTTCATTTGCTTCCGCACCTGAATTTACAAAAAATACTCGAGTGAGTTCTTTAGGAGTAATACTTACAAGTTTTTCAGCCGCCTTAGCTCTTATATCCAGAGCAACCGCATTACTTTGAAAAAGTAATTTACTACATTGTTCTGTTATTACTTTAACCTGTTTTGGGTGACTGTAACCCAGAGCTGCAACAGCATGCCCCCCATAAAGATCAAGAATACATCGACCATCATCAGTATAAATATTACACCCATTAGCTTTTTCTGGAATAAAAGGGAGCTGCCCATAGACAGGAACCATTGTTTTTGCTTCGCGAAGAAGAGGGTTTGATTCTATTATTTCATTTTCGCCCATAATTATTAAATCCAACCTGGCGCTGAAGCGGTAAGGCCAGCAGTTTCTGGTAAATTCCAAAGTCGATTCATCCATTGAATCGAACCGCCAGCAGCACCTTTTATAAGATTATCTATCACACTCATAATAACTATTGAATCTCCATTAGTAGCAACTCCAATGTGACACATATTGCTAGCAACAACATTTTTTAGTTTTGGTGTTTTCTCTACTATTTCAATGAATGGAGAATCTTTATATGCATCTAAAAATATTCCATAAAGTTGTTTTCTATCGACAGATTTAATTGCTTTAGTTTGTATTGTTGCATGAATACCTCTTGCGAATGGTCCTGAGTGTGGAACAAAATGAACCTTCGTTTTTTGTCCGCTCGCCATGCTAGCTAATGTCTCAATTTCTGGTGAATGACGATGCAATAGTGGGTTATATGCATATACATTGCTATTACGTTCTGGATGATGAGTTCCAGCTTGAGGATTTCGCCCAGATCCAGAGCTACCAGTTATTCCTGATATAAAAATATCTGATTCAACTAATTCTGATTTTAATAGAGGAACTATTGCAAGAAGACACGCAGTAGCAAAGCAACCTGGATGACCGACATGATCCGTAGAAATATTCTCAAGATGCTCAGGTACAGCACAACTAAAATTACTCAATAGCTCTGGTGCACCATGCGAATTGCCATAAATTCTTTCCCATGTTGATCTTTCAGAAAATCTAAAATCAGCAGATGAGTCAACAATATGAAGATTAAATTTTTTCTTTTTAGCAATTTCAATAGCAGCTGCCAAAGTTTGAGCTGATGCTCCATGTGGAGCAGCAGAAAATAAAGCCACATCGCTACCATCTTCAATATTTTTCATCCATTCATCTCGACTTACAAAATTATTGTCAGGATATGCTTGAGAGAGATGACCGAAAGTTTTACTAATAGGTTGTCCATTACAGCTATTTGATACAGCTGCAGCAAGTTTAAAATTTGGGTGACTAGCTATTAGTCTTAATAATTCTCCACCAACATAACCATTTGCACCAATAACTACTGCTTGGATTGATTTTTTCATGATGAATCCTTACCAAGTATTTCTGCAATCTTATCACCTAAAACAAAACCACTTGAGAGTGCATTAATTCCTGGTAGAGCCAGTCGATCAGCAATTTGCTGGATACCGACATCATTATCTGTGGCTGGTCCGGTAACTACTGCAGGTTCAATCCCAAACTCTTCTCTAAGAATTTTTGCTCCTCCCCAGGCTGACACAGGATCATTAGCACACAACACAACTGCAGTGAGTGATTCTTTGATTTTTTCATCTGCAAGAATTGCCTCTACCCCATAAGTTCCGAGTAAGCCATCTCCTAGCTCAAGGACTATAACATCTGGCTTTTTTTCACTCATACTAGTTAGCAAAGAGCGAGCGAGTGCAGGACCGTTTTTAGATGTAGTTGTAACAATACCTAAATCTGAAAAAATCATTGTATTTTTTGCACCTGCATCTTCCATAGCGAGTACATCTCTTCTCAAGGATACGCCCGCAGCTTTGCATGCAGCTACATTTAAGCCTAGGTGTCGCAGTCTGCCAACAATTGCACAAGCAGCAGCAGTTTTGCCTGAATCCATACAAGTACCAGCTAGTGCGACAACTGGAATACCTTTTACATTTAATTCTGAATTTATATTAAGTTTAGTAGCTCCAGCACGAGCAGGAACGCCAATTCTTTCTCCTAGATAAGGAAATTCCAAAACTGTACCAAGTACTTCACAATTAAAAGGAGCCCCAACATCAGGGTTTGCTGAATCACATATACCTATAACACCACCTATATTTAGAATCTGCACGTGATCACCGACAGAAAGTTCACTAGGTAAATGTCCAGAATAACCTCGAAGAGCATTACGGTGACCAAGTGCCCCAACTACAATATCACCCATCGTAACAGTCGCCATTCTACCTGATGTTAACTCAAGTTGATTGTATCTTGATTTATTGTTTAAAACTCGAACAGCAATGAGTACGCCCTCTTCGCATTTAATTTTAGAAGACAGACGTAACACAGAAGTTAAATCATTGTGCTGAGCAATAGATGCTATTTTATCAACTACAACATTTTTCATTTTAATTTTTCCGCTGCTCTTGTTTGAAGTGAGCCTGTTAAAGATAAAATCTTAGCGTATCCAAGTGTATCTTCAGCTGTCCACTCACCTGCAGATTCGCCATAGATACCCTTAGTTGCCGCTAAAAGGGAATACCTTGAATCTATACCCTCAATAAATAAATTACCTGGTTGCAATGAGAAAGTAACTATTCCACTGACACGTTTTTGAGAGGAATTTAGAAGTGCCTCAATATCTTCACATACTAAATCTAATTGCTTTCCTTCATGAACTAAATCTCCATATATTCCAGAAATGCTATCTTTAATTCGAATCTGTTGGCCACTTAAAACTAATTTTTCTAATTCCCGATGTGCTGTTATTAGAGTTATTGCTGCAGGAGCTTCAAAAGCAACTCTACCCTTGGTTCCAAGGACTGTGTCTCCAAGGTGAATTCCTCGACCAATTCCATAACTTCCTGCAGTCATTTCAAGTTCTTCTATAAGACTGACTGGCGCTAGTTTTTTTCCATTCAAGGCAACGGGTACACCTTCAACAAATTCAAGATTATGTAATGATTTTTTTAGAGGCTTTAAAAATGCATTTGGTGATAACACCCAAGCAGATTCAGGAATTGATGATGCTGAAGTCAATGTTTCTTGACCACCAATTGTAATACCCCATAATCCTCGATTTATTGAATAAGCAGAACCTTGCGAGGGTAAAGGCATATTATTTTTTTTAAGATAATCTAATTGGTCTTCTCTGACCCAATTATTATCTCTAACAGGAGCCATGATTTTTAACTCAGGGTTTAATGTTCTTAGAGCAACTTCAAATCTTACTTGGTCATTGCCCGCAGCTGTACAGCCATGAGCTACTGTTGTTGCACCACATTCAGATGCAATTTCTGCAAGTTTTTCCGCTTGAAGACCTCTTTCAGCTCCGACACACAAAGGGTAGGCTTGACCACGCAAAATATTTCCAGCTATTAAATATTTAATAACATTATTAAAAAAATCTTTTTTTGCATCCACAAGGATGTGATCTTTAGCACCTAATGCTAAAGATCTCTCTTTTAGTTTTATTGCGGTTTTTTTATCAATACCACCGGTATCAATACAAACAGTAATAACTTCTCGATTATAATTTTCTTTTAGCCATGGGACACAGAATGATGTGTCTAGACCACCTGAGAATGCCAAAATAATTGGTGACTTATCTTTACCCACTAATATCTCCGAAATTTAGAGTTTAGAAAAATATTCAATTTTTGAAATTATACTTTTTTGTGAAGACCCAGATTGAGTTGCAACAAAAACAGTATCATCTCCGCCTATACTGCCAATAACTTCTGGCCAATTACAGCGATCAAAAGCTAAAGCGACACGCTGAGCCCCACCAACTACAGTGCTTACAACTAGTAAATTTGGTCCCGCAGGAAACATAGCTAATAATAGATCTTTAACTTGGGCAAAATGATTACCGTTTATTTTATTTTCCTCAGGAAGTTTATATCCCTCACTAGATTTGATAGCACTCAATTCTTTGAGGTCTCTGCTGACGCTTGATTGAGTTGATTTGTAGCCTAATTTATTTAAAGCAATCACCAGCATTTTTTGTGTTTGGGAATCACTTTTCGATAGCAACTGCTTCAGAGCTTCGCGTCGCTTTTCATGATGTGTTACTGGCATGACAATTCCTGCATAAATATGCACATAAATTTATATTAATGCACATATTTTGTCAATTATAATGATATTTTATTTACCTATTAAACTAATATATTTTTTTAGATAATTGGTGTAGAGTCTGCAAATGATTGATAATATTGAAGTTAATACCGGCTCGAACCCAGTTGGAAGCGTTATATGGCTGCATGGGCTAGGTGCAGATGGTCATGATTTTGAGAAATTGGTGCCTGATTTAGTTTTGTCAGAAAGTATTCCTCTTCGTTTTGTTTTTCCACATGCTCCTTTTCAGCCAGTGACGATTAATAATGGAATGGTTATGCGCTCCTGGTTTGACATCCTAAGTTTTGATCGCACAGGACGAGCAGACAGAGAAAGTTTTTTAAAAAGTTGTGATTCACTTCGTTGCTTAATAAATAATGAAATAAAACGTGGAATAAAAGAAGAAAATATCATTATTGCAGGTTTTTCTCAGGGTGGTGCTATTGCTATTCATACAGCTTTAGAATCAAATTATAAGATTGCTGGATTGTTAGCTTTATCCACCTATTTAGGTTTATCTGACATAAATACTAGTTCACCCTGTCGAAAAGACCTACCAATTTTTATGGCTCATGGTAGTTTTGATCCAGTTTTAAAAATTGAATGGGGAAGAGAATCTGCTAGCAAAATTATTGAGTCTGGTTATACAGTTGAATGGCATGAGTATTCGATGGAGCACACTATTTCTCAAAAAGAAATATTAGACATTAGTAAATGGATATCACAGATTTACTCAAAATTAATTTAATTCTTATTTAGATTCATCAGAATTAATCCAGTTGTCAATTAGCCTGCGAGATATTGACATTTTACTAGGTAGTTTTGGAAATCCTGATAGTAAATCTTCTCGAGAAAACCATGCTGCATCATCTAATTCCTCATCATTTAGCTTGATAATTTGATTTACAGCCGGCTTTACTTCTGCGGTAAAACCAACCATCAAAGAAGATGGAAATGGCCATGGCTGTGAACTACTGTAATTAATTTTTTCAACAAGAATATTTGTTTCCTCAAATACTTCTCGACAAACTGCATCTTCCAAACTTTCTCCGGGCTCAACAAATCCCGCAATTGTTGAATAACGGTCTTTTGGCCAACTAGCTTGCCTTCCTAGTAAGCATTTTTTTCCATTTGTAACAAGGACAATTATTGCAGGATCAACTCTAGGAAAAAGTGCTTTGTTGCATATATTATTCTGACAACGCCTAGAATTCCCTCCTTTTTCTGATTTTGTTGGTGAGCCACAATTACCACAATATTTTTGAGAATCATGCCATTTGGTTAGTCCGCAGGCATGAGCAGCTAAGTTTGCTTCATAAGCTGGAATTGTATCTCCTAAAATTCTCAAATCTTCAAATTCACCCAAGACTTTAAGTGTAGGCTGAGCAATGTCATAGACAATCGCGAAAATTGGGTGGTCACGAATAAAACCCAGAAAAATCTTATATTTTTCCTTTGCAGAGTGATCCAACTCTTGTTTTTTTAAAAATGCTAGCTTTTTTGGGTTGCCGTTAACTAAAAAACAATCATTCCATATAGGAACAAAAAGTGTCTTTTCTTGATTGAAAGTTTTATCGAGCCAGGTGTCATCTTTACGCTTCGGCGCTTTTCTATCAACAAAATTACCAGCTAAAACATTATGTTTTTCCATACCGTTGATTATGTCTTTATGTAATTTAAAATAAATTTTGTGTAATGGATAATACTCTACTTTATATAATTGATAAGAAATTGTTACGAATAAGACCTATCGCGGTTACAATACCCACAATTATGAATGCATTAAAAATCAAAAATCTCCAAAAAACGTATGATAATGGAAATCGAGCACTCAAAGGCATTGATTTAACAGTTGAGGCAGGCGATTTTTATGCTTTGTTGGGCCCAAATGGTGCCGGTAAAACAACTGCAATCGGCATTATAAGCTCATTGATAAATAAATCTTGTGGGGAGGTAGAGATATTTGGTCACAATATAGATAAAAACTTCGAAGCTGCAAAATCTTTTGTTGGCTTAGTACCTCAGGAAATTAATTTAAATCTTTTTGATTCAGTTAGTAATATTGTAATAAATCACGCAGGTTACTACGGTATTAGAGAAAAAATAGCTCGACAAAGAGCTGAGAAATATCTTCATGCACTAAACTTATGGGACCGTCGTAATGATGTTGCTTTAAGTTTATCAGGTGGTATGAAACGTAGGTTGATGATTGCAAGAGCCCTTATGCATGAGCCGAGTTTGCTCATTTTAGATGAGCCAACAGCCGGAGTAGATATCGAAATTCGAAGATCTATGTGGAACTATCTTGAGAAAATTAACGAGTCAGGCACCACGATTATATTAACAACTCATTATCTTGAAGAAGCCGAATCCCTCTGTCGTCATATTGCCATAATAGATGAGGGTGAAATAATAGAAGATGCAAAAATGAGTAAGGTATTACGTAAATTGCAAAGGGAGGTAATCATTCTAAGTATAGAAGATGATTTAGAACAACTTCCATCTTTAGAAGGTTTTAAAGTCAAATTACGTAATGATTTTGAACTAGAGGTAGAGATAGGGCTAGATCAGAATATAAATGATTTATTCAATCAACTTAATCAAAATGATATAAAAGTATTGAGCATGAGAAATAAAGCAAATCGCCTTGAAGAGCTTTTTTTGCGATTAGTAGATAATAAAAATGATTTGGAAATTGAACCGTGAATATCCAATTAAATTTGATTGCCGTAAAAACGATCATTAGAAAAGAAATGATTCGTGTTCTTCGAATTTGGGTACAAACAATTGTACCTCCTGCTATCACTATGACTCTTTATTTTATTATTTTTGGTAATTTAATTGGCCGTCGTATTGGTACAATGGATGGTTATGATTATATGCAGTACATAGCGCCAGGTTTAATTATGATGTCTGTAATTACAAACTCATATGCAAACGTGGTCTCTTCATTTTTTGGTGCGAAATATAGTGGATATATTGAAGAGATGCTAGTGTCGCCAATGTCGAATGCGAGTATTATTATTGGGCATGTTGCAGGGGGTGTTTTACGTGGTATTTTGGTTGGAGCACTTGTCACCGTTGTTGCGTTATTTTTTACTCGACTCGAAATAACTCATCCATTCATAATGCTATCAGTTGTTTTATTATCGTCAATTGTCTTCTCATTGGCTGGATTTATTAATGCTGTTTTTGCGAAAAATTTTGATGATATTTCAATAGTGCCTACATTCATACTAACGCCACTTACTTATCTAGGTGGTGTTTTTTATTCAATATCATTGTTACCTGATTTTTGGCAACAAGTTTCAAGAATAAACCCAATTCTTTATATGGTTAATGCTTTTAGGTATGGCATCTTAGGAACTTCAGATATAAATATTATTTATGCATATATTATTTTGGTTGTATTCATAATTACTTTATTTGGCGCAAGTTTTTTATTGATGAAGAAAGGTATAGGAATTCGCGAATAAAATGTGTGGAAGGTTTGTTTTTCATTCTTCATCAAAAACAATAGAGGAAGCTTTAGATATTCAATGTCCATCAAAATTAAAACCTCAATACAATATAGCTCCATCACAATATATAGCTGCAATAAGAAAAGATAATAAAAAAAATCGAGAACTAATATTCTTACGCTGGGGCTTAATACCATCTTGGGCAAATAATTCAGCAATTGGCCAACATATGTTTAATGCCCGTGTTGAAACAATTTTAGAAAAGCCATCTTTTCGGCAAGCTTTTAAACAACGTCGATGTGTTATATTAGCCAATGGTTTTTACGAATGGTCAAGAAAAGAAAATAGTAAAATTGCCTATTACATTTCTTCTGCAAATTGCCAACCTTTTGCACTTGCTGGAATTTGGGAGAGCTGGAAAGATTCGAAAACTAATCTATTTATTCAAACAACAGCCATTCTGACAACTTCTGCAAACAATTTTATGTCAAAACTACACCATCGTATGCCAATTATCATCGAATTAAATGCAGTCAATGATTGGTTACATGGAGATAATAATTTTTTAAAAAATGCTTTATCAAGGAATCCTAAGCTACAAGCTTGGGAAGTAAATAATGATGTGAATAATGCACGCAATCAGGGGAATTATCTAATCGACCCTATTAGAAAATTTATCAGCTGATGTTACTGGACAAATCGATACAGTAAGTGTTCCTGGCCCCCCATGAGCGCCCAGAGCAGGCCCTAACTCACAAATTGTCATTTTATCAATTTGTTTAATTTTTTTTTGAATTTTTTTTGCTAACCTCTCTGCACCCTCTTCAAAAACGGCATGTCCAATTCCCACTTGAACTTTTTCATTATCATGATGAAGAGATGATATAAATTTTGCATATTTACGTATTTGATTTCGACGTCCAAAGAAACATGCTGCAATTCCAATTTTTCCATTTTTTTTGATACACATGATTGGTGTTAATTGAAAAATATTGGCTATAAATTTTACCCATTTTGGCAAACGACCGCCATTAACAGCATAAGTTAAGTCTTGAAGCATGATAAAAGTTTTTACTTTTGGTATCTTTTTCTTAATGATTTGTAATGTTTTGTCGATACTTAATCCGGCAGTTGCACATTCAGCTGCTAAAACTGTAAGCTGTCCTTGCCCCATAGACGCATTTAATGAGTCAATTACATAAATATTCTCTGATAACTTATTACGTCTTGCGGCTAATTTTGCCCCTTCATAAGTACCACTAGCATGAGAGCTAAGGTTTATTGAAAGAACTTTCTCATAATGGCTGGTTAAAAATTGAAATTGTCTTAGGAAATCTCCAGGTGATGGACGTGAGGTAGTTGGATAATTTTTATTTCCTTTAATTTTTAAATAAAATTCCTTCGAAGAAATGCTTACCTTATCAAGATAATCTTCATTACCAAACTGAATACGACAAGGGACCATATGAATGTTAAGTCTTTCTATATCTTCATCACTTATATCAGCACCAGTATCAGTAATAACAGCAAATTTTTTTGATTTATTAGTCACCGTATTTTGTTGAATAAACATGTCATCAGCTTTTTTTCCCGACACTTCACCAAATTTTTTTGCCACAGTAAAAACTTTATCTGGATAATTAGTATGAATATGAACTTTTACTTTATGTTTGCTTCCAGCTAACACCATTGAATCACCATGATCCACAAGTGCTTCTTTGAGCTTCTTTCTGTTAATTTCATTTGAGTTAATAAAACACTCTGTACAATATCGAAATTGTGATTGATGATTTGATGCATAAATATTCTCTTGTTTTCTAATCGCATTTACAAAAGGAGTATTTGGCAATGATTTTATTTCTTTATTTTTTAAATAATAGGCCATACCTTTAATAAGAAATACAAATCCTTGAGCGCCAGAATCTACAAGGCCTGCCTTTTTTAGAATACTTAGTTGTTGAGTTGTATTTAAGAGTGCTTTATCAACGTCTAATTGAGCTATGTTTATAATTTCTTCAAATTCAGTGTTTGGATTTTCAGAAACAAGTTTTGCAACGCTATCTGCAAAAGTATGCATAACAGATAAAATTGTTCCTTCACGAGGTGTAGTAAGAGCTTCGTAGGCATATTGGTATCCTTGATTGAAAGCTCTACTCAAAGAGTGAACAGTAAATTGACTGTGTTCTTTTGAATGGTCACTTAAACCTTGAAAAAATTGTGCAAAAATTGCACCTGAATTTCCACGTGCATTATCGAGTAATGCCTCTGATATCAATTTAAGTAATTTTTGTAAATTTTTCTTGTCATTTGTTTTTATGATCTCTAAGGCGGAAGCAATTGTAAGACTAAGATTTGTTCCTGTATCGCCATCTGCAACCGGAAATATATTAATTTGATTAAGATAATCTTGCTTAGTGATTACATAATGAAAACCAGAAACTAAAGCATTAATTAGCTCACTGTTTTCTATATTAGGATTTTGTTTTTTATTCACGAGGAAGCAAAAATAAAGAACCCTCACTATCGAGAATCACACCACTAGGTGTAATTTCTATGACTTTAGGGCCTTGATTGAGTTGTGAGCCTTCTTTGAGTTTAATCATATTTATAAATACAAATCTATCCGTAGGTTTTTCACTATACACGTGAATATCTAAGTGCAATTCGGGAATATTCATATTTTTTGATTTAACTTCATCGATGGTTGGTAGCAATTCTCTAGAAAATTCTGGAATAGAATTTTGAGCAACACTTCTTTGATAAAGTATTTGATCTTTATTACTTTCAATTTTTTTAGAAAATTTCCCAGGCTGATTAATTTGATTGATAGGAGTAATATTATTTTTTTTCACTGAACTTTTAGTTTCATCCTGACCTAAATTTATTTTAGAGAAAAGGCCTGCAAGCATAATAAGGTTTATAGTTAATAAAATACCAATAACCCAAATCCAGTATGATTTTTTACTACTTAATTTTCTTTTTGATATTTCATTAAACTCAGTGTTTTTTTGCTGTCGTTCAATTTCTGATTTTTTTAACGCATCTAAAATAAATGACATATTTTCATTCCTGAACTTTATTTGTATTCAAAAGTCTTGGAGATTTTGTTAAGTTCAAAATTGTATTTAAAATAATTAAAGTTTGCTTTCCAACAAGCCCATCAACTTCTAAGCGATTATCTCGTTGAAATTGTTTTACGATTTCTTCAAGATTTTCATCGTACAAATCATTTTCCATGTTATCACTTAAATACTTAACATTTGCTTTCGCAAGGCTCTTTCTTAGCCACAGCACATCAGGTCCTGATGATCTTGATGAAAATGAAGTTGAAATACCATTTAGTGGCTGCCATAACATCATAAAGTCTCCGAACCAAACATTTGTGACTTCATTAATTGGATAACTAGTAATTTTTCCATCAATTGATAAATCTGCCATGTTACCATTCAAGCCCACTAAAACTAATTCATGAAAATTTCCATTTTTATCTATAACTTTTAGGATAGCAGGTCGATTTAGTTGGCGTAATCCATTCCATGAAGTGCGTTGATGAATGCATTCAAGACCAGCATCAGCAGCTTGTAAGCAACTATCTTTAGATTGAGGCAAAAAAGAAAGGCCCCAGAGTTCAAATAAAGCAGCCACTGAAACGTCTCTTTTTTCTGAGTCATAAATCGAGACGAGTTTCTCTGATAGTGTTATTGACTTGATCCTCTCTTTAAAAATTGGAGGTTTTTTAATTTCAATATTCACTTTCGCGGAATTTTTTTGGTCACCAGAATTTATATTTATTTTTTTTATATAAAGCAATCCAAAAATTGTAATTACTATTAAAGTAATGATTGATATTAATGGTGATCTTGAAAAATCAATTTTTTTCCTAAGCCTTCCCGAAATTTCATTTGCAGCATAGCAAACAATTTTTTTTGTAATTAGGCGCTGATCTAAACTATAAGCACCAAGTAACGATCTATCACAAATAATATTTATTATTCTTGGTATACCTTTAGATAGATAAAAGATTTCTTTCTTTGCTTTATCATCAAATATTTCAATAAGAGCACCTGCAACACGTAAACGATGTTCAATGTATTGAACTGTCTCTTCTTTTGAAAGCGGTTCAAGATGATAACGTCCAGTAATTCGTTGTGATAATTGCCTCAAATCATTACGTTTTAAAAGATCACGCAACTCAGGCTGACCAATTAGAATGATTTGTAGTAATTTTTGTTTAGCTGTTTCAAGATTTGTTAAGAGTCTGATTTGTTCAAGTACTATTGGAGAAAGGTTTTGCGCTTCATCAATAATAAGTATTGTTTTTCTTCCATTGGCATGACTTTTTAACAAACGTTTATTTAGAGAATCAGTTAAAGCCTTAATGCTATTATTATTTTTTGGCTCAGGAATACTAAGTTCTTCGCAAATAGTGACTAGTAATTCTTGAGTTGTTATTTGAGAATTTAAAACTACGGCTACATCTGCATTATCAGGCATTCTGCTTGCTAATAAGCTTCGCACCAACGTTGTTTTACCTGTACCAACTTCACCAGTAAGTTGCAAAAAACCACCAATATCAGTTACCCCATATATTAAATGGGCAAGCGCTTCACTATGTCGCTCACTCATAAAAAGATATCTTGGATCTGGTGTAATTGAAAATGGTTTTTCGTTGAGCCCGAAGAAACTTGTATACATGGTTAAATTGTGCCCTTCCAGTCTAGAACAAATGTTAGATATTCAAAGGCCACGCTCAACAATAAATTTAGCAAGCCACGCTAGTGAGTCACCTGATTTCCCAAAATAGGATAATTCATTGAGTGCTTCATTTAAAAGTTCATTACAGCGAAATTCTGCTTCTTTGATTCCAAACAAAGCAGGGTATGTCGCTTTATTTTGATATTCGTCTGATTTAGCTGGTTTACCTATAGTTTCTGTTTTTCCAACAACATCGAGGATATCGTCTTTTATTTGAAATGCAATGCCAATAATTTTACCGAAATTATCAAGTGCTTTAATCCCATCCTTACAAACATCTCCGCTTAAAATACTTGCAGACATTATAGCTGCATGTATCAGAGCGCCTGTTTTCAATGAGTACATGTGCTCAATTTCAATCTTGGTAAGCTTTTTACCTTCGGACGCAAGATCAATAAATTGGCCACCAGTCATACCAATTGAACCACAGGCTTCTGATAAAAGCCTTACTAGTCTAGTGGCTGCATTTTGTGGGCCTTCTTTAATATTGGTAAGTATTGAAAATGCTAAAGGTTGAAGTGCATCTGCGGCTAAAATTGCAGTGGCTTCATCATATTGCTTGTGAACCGCTGGTTTACCGCGACGTAAATCATCATCATCCATTGCAGGTAGGTCATCATGTATTAGTGAAAATGCATGAATGAGCTCAATGGCCATAGCAGGTACATCAAGAAGCTTCAAGTCAACATTCAAAGATTCACCTGCTGCGTATACCAATAAAGGTCTAATTCGCTTACCTCCATTAAATACTGCATATCGCATTGCATCATGCAAGCGCCCTGGTGTACTGGTAATAGGAGGGAGTACACTATTTAAACCATCATCAATTCGTGTGGTATAAATCTTTATGTGATCTTTGAATTTAGAAGACAAGTGGTTACCATTAATATGTTAATTATGTGGCTTTAAAGGATTAAGTCGATATGTATGGCTGGTTCTAAGGTTATAATTCATAATTTTCACAAATAAGTACTACTGGGATAAAAGCATATGCATGCGACAGCGATTGCACAACCAAATATTGCACTTATTAAATATTGGGGTAAGCGCAACATTTCAAAAAACTTACCCGCTGTAGGATCAATCTCTATAACACTCAGTGATTTGTATACAGAAGTTAGTGTCAATTTTAAACCTCACTTATCAGAGGATGAATTAATTATTAATGGCGAACAAAATTTTAAGATGTTACCACGCATTGCAAAATGTGTTGATAATATCTTAGGAGAGAAGCGATCGAGAGTGCAAGTAAGTAGTATTAGTAATTTTCCAATTGCTGCAGGACTAGCATCATCTGCATCTGCATTTGCAGCAACAACAAAGGCCGTAGCAAGTGCTGCTGAATTATCATATACCAACTTAGAATTAGCTAAGTTTGCAGCTAAAGCATCCGGCTCAGCTGCCCGTTCATTCTATGGTGGTTTTGTAGAACTTAAGAACATCAAAGATGGTATAGAAGTAAAATCAATTTGCGAAGCTAGTTCATGGCCACTAGAAGTGATTATTGCCATAACAGAAACTCGAAAGAAAGCTGTTGGGTCTAGCCTTGCTATGGAGATCTCTCGTAAAACATCTCCCTTTTATAATTCATGGGTTTCACAACAAAATCATGATCTCGGGATTGCACGTACAGCTATTGCTCAAAAAGATTTTAAAAAGCTTGCTGCTATAACTGAGCATAACTGCCTTAAAATGCACTCTGTGATGTGGGCATCTAAGCCTCCAATAATTTTTTGGAATTCAGCAACTATTACTTGTATGCAGATGGTAAGAAAATTACAAGAAGAAGGTTTAAATGTTTTTTTTACAATTGATGCAGGTCCGCAAGTTAAAGCAATATGCCTCAAAGAAGATTCTCATTTAGTGCGTACAAAGTTTGAGGAAATATCTGGTGTCAAGCAAGTAATGCAGAGTAGCTTGGGAGCTGCTGCTCGCTTGGTTAAATCTTCATGAGTAATTATTCTGTAGCAAGTTCTCCAGGTAAAGTTATTTTAAGTGGCGAATATGCAGTTCTAGATAATGCGCCAGCTATTTGCATGGCTATTGATTGTCGTGCTGAAGCAAAGATACAAGAATGTGATGATAGATTTTCAGAAGTAAAATCTATTGGATATTCTTCTGATGCTGGTGAATTTGAGTCCTCAGAAAAAGGAATAATATGGCATAAAGGGAGAGAAACATATGCTGTTATCGAAGCTGTATGGCATGCAATTAATTTTAATGAATTAATTGATTTAAAAATTAATCTTGATACTGCTTCTTATATTGATGCTCAGTCTGAAAAAAAACTAGGCCTTGGTTCCAGTGCCGCAATTATTGTTGCTTTGGTTGCAGCAATAAAAAATTGTGATGATCCAGAAAAAATTAAACTTTTAACGCATAAAGCTCATAAGCAATTACAGGGTGGCTTAGGAAGCGGCGCTGATGTTGCTACTAGCCTATTTGGAGGTTTAATAAAATATCAACAAGAAAATTACACAACAAAATCTTTAATATGGCCAAGAAATTTGTTTTATAGACTAATTTGGACAGGTTCTCCTGTAAGCACTAAAGATAAATTAATTCGTTTTATGGAAGCGCCAGATAAACTTTCAAGAAAAGAGTTAATAGATGCTTCAATATGTATGGCAACTTACTGGCAAAGTGGAGATACAAAAAAAATACTTGTTGGTTATGAAGATTATTGTGAGCTACTTTGTAAGTTTAGTAGTGACTATGATTTAGGAATTTTTAGTATGGGCCACAAAGAATTATTATCACAAGCAAAAAAAGATAACCTTATATATAAACCTTGTGGTGCTGGCGGAGGAGATGTTGGCATTCTCTTAGGGGTAGATGAAAACAAATTAGATAAATTTTGTTTTTCTATGAGAAATGACTTTAAGAGACTAGATTACAAGTTGAGTTTAAATGGCGTTAGAATTGAATCATGACTAAATCATACATGTCTAAATTTTATAAACTGTCAATTACTGACCGTATAATTGAACTTGAAAGGTTGGGTTGGCTTTCTCCCAAAGACGCAGAAAATATTAAGTCAGGGAATCACATAATCACGAATGAAGTTGCAGATAAAATGGCTGAAAATACATTAGGTATTTTTGGGTTACCGCTATCTGTAGCTCCAAATTTTATTATCAATGACCGTGAATGTATCGTGCCTTTAGTTGTTGAGGAACCATCTGTTGTTGCTGGCTTAAGCCAAGCCGCTTTCATGGCAAGGGCCACAAACGGTTTTAAAGCTTATTTATCTGAATCATACCTAACTGGTCAAATACATATTATAAATGTCAAAAATATTGAATCTACAATAATTGATTTAAAAAAAGAATGTTCCAATTTAATCTTTAAGGCAAACAAAATTCATCCAAGGCTTAATGCACGAGGCGGAGGAGTTCGCAATATTGATTTTAAAATCCTTAATCTTCAGGATAAAACTTCAGTTATATCTGTTCATATGCTGGTGGATACTTGCGATGCTATGGGAGCAAATTTAGTAAACACAATATGCGAGGCCATGGCACCAACACTCGAAAAAATATCAGGTGGAAAAGCTATTCTAAAAATTCTCTCAAATTTTTTAGATCATTCAATTTGTTCTGCATCTGTTATTTACAACACTGACTCTCTTGGAAAAAGCTTTATTTCAGGTGAAGAAGTGCGGGATCGCATTATTTTAGCTAATCAAATTGCCAGTTCTGATATACATCGAGCGGTGACTAGTAATAAAGGTGTAATGAATGGTATTGACGCAGTTGCAATTGCAACAGGAAATGATTGGAGAGCAATTGAGGCAAGCGTTCATGCTTATGCTGCGAGAAATGGTAGATATTCAACCTTAACTAAATGGTCATTAACCAGCGATGGGGATTTAGAAGGTGAAATTAATATACCTATTAAGCCTGGAATAGTAGGTGGCAGTTTATTATTAAATCCAGCTGCTAATCTAGGTTTAGAGCTTTGTGGCGTTGAGACCGCAAAGCAGTTAGCAGAAATGATGGCTTCTGTTGGGCTAGCTCAAAATTTTGCAGCACTCAGAGCCTTGGTCACTGACGGTATACAAAAAGGTCATATGCGCTTACATGCAAGAAGTGTTGCATCTTTAGTTAAAACACCAAAATATTTTTTTGATGATGTTGTCAAGAAATTAGTTAAAAGTGATGATATTAAAGCCTGGAAAGCCACTGAGATACTTAATGATTTGGAGAATGAAAGAGTTTTGAGTTTAGTTGATAGTGAGTTTTCAGCTGGAAAAATAATATTATTAGGAGAACATGCTGCCGTTTACGGAAAACATGCCCTAGCTGTCCCTGTTTTAAACGCAGTAGGAGCAAAAGCTTCTCTCTCAAAAAACAAAACTAAAATTAATATTAATGAATGGAACTTAATTAAATCAATTGAACGAGAAGATTACAGTGGAATTAGTGGAATTATAAATACAATATTTGATTCACTTGAAATAAATGATTTAAATTTAACAATCAATGTTTCGACAATTTTACCACGAGGCATGGGGCTTGGTTCTTCCGCTGCAATATCAGTAGCTATTATTCGTGCTGTATCTAAACTTATTGAAGCAAATATAAGCAGTGAAAAAATTAATGATATAGCTTTTAGTTGCGAAAAATTAGCACATGGTAGTCCATCTGGAATTGATAATACTTTGTCTTGTTTTGGTAGATCTATACTATTTCAGAAAAATAAATCTCCCAATTATGAGATTATAGAATTAGATGAACTTCCACCTTTACTTATCGGCTTAAGCAGGCGTTCAAGTCACACTATCCAACAAGTTGGAGATGTAAACTCTCGTTATAATAAAAACATGTCGCAGTATGATGCTATTTTTAATCAAATTGACGATATTAGTTGTAAAGGTGCAAAGGCTCTTAAAACTAATGATTATGATGCATTAGGTGGATTGATGAATATATGTCATGGCTTACTGAATGCAATTGAAGTTTCAACACCGGATCTTGAAAATATGATTAATATTGCACGCGAAAATGGCGCCATTGGTGCTAAATTAACAGGATCAGGCGGTGGAGGATCTATCGTAGCTTTGTGTCCAGACTCTATTGATAAAGTTCAGCAATCATTACATCAATCAGGATATGAAACCTTGAGACCTTTTGTTTCAAGAGGATTAAAAAATTGAATAATTTAAATCGTTTAGTTTCCTCGGAAGGTGAGGAATTGATTTTAGTTGATGAACAAGATAATGAGATCGGTTTTCGCTCAAAAGCTGATTGTCATGATGGAGATGGGCTGCTCCATCGTGCATTTTCACTTTTTTTATTTAATGAGAAGGGTCAACTATTACTTCAACAGAGAAGTGAAAAAAAAAGGCTATGGCCAGGTTACTGGTCAAATAGCTGCTGTAGTCACCCCCGTCGAGGGGAAACACTATCAATCGCTACAATGAGGCGATTAGATGATGAGTTAAATGTAAGTGCAGATCTTAAATTAATCTATAATTTTAAGTATCAAGCTAATTTTCAGGGGATTGGGTCTGAAAATGAATTGTGTCATGTATTTCTTGGTAAATTAAAAGATAAGGTCCATCCAAATCAAAATGAGATTCAAAGAATAAAATATTTAGAAGCTAATGATTTAGATATTGAGCTCAATAAAAGGCCAGAACAATTTACACCATGGTTTTTAAAGGAATGGAAAACTCTTAGAGAAAAATATGATTTAGAACTTGCCAGCTATTTAATATAACGATAATACTCAATGCCCAAATCTGAAAAATTATTATTATTACTATCTCCAACTCGGTCAATTATAAATTCGTTTTGAATAGCATAATCAAGACCTTTAACATTTTTTCCTTCATGAAGCATTTCATATTGTTCACGTCTAAGATCGACTGTTAATTCCATTGCAGAATCAAAATTAATTTTTTTTGCTGCTTCTTGCCAATTTTCGGCCATAAAAAAAGGAATGATCTCAGCAGCGTCACCACTACCATAACCAAGAGTAAGAACTTCTTCACCTGCTTCTAATAAATCCTCATTAAGTGCTTGTTCAAACCCAGCGGCTATCCATGCAGGTAGTGCAGCCGTATAAAGATTACCTAGATCAAGCATTTTGTCGCTACCCAAATATAATTTATTTACAACTTCATTTTGATAGCCTTCAGTAGTTCGAAAAAATCTAAGCACTGACATTACCATTGGATAAGCCTCAAGCTGATGATTTTCAGGTTTACCAAAGCTAAATATGTCAGACTTATTCATCATTTCCTTTAATAAGTCATCTATGTGAATATTTGCTTTGTTACAATAGGATGACAATTCTTTCTTATCATTCTCACCGCCCTGACTTAAAGCAAATAAATAAGATAAAGCTAAACCTGTCTCCGGCATGCGTCGATAAGGTCTATGTAAAAATAATGATCTAAGCGATCTAAGATAATTTAGAGAGTTAAGTTTTCTTTTTTCATACATATCATTTAATGCATGTATGGTTTGATCTAAATAGCACGTGACAGAATACTTACCATTGAACACAGGAAAATCCTGAATATGGTTTATTTCAGAGCGACCCTGATCACAAAACCGAGCCATTGGTTTACGGAAATCTATGATGCGATAGTCAGAAGCTGATCCAGATTTATCTAAATCCACAATCGCTAGCTTTGGATTTTCCTCAAGAAGCATAGCTACAGCGCCCGCTCCTTGTGTTGGTTCACCGGTACTACCCTGAGCATACTCAGCTATGTCTGCACACACAACTATTGCCTGACTGCCAGCTCCGTCTAATGCGAGATGACGAATAGCGCCTTTCATTCCATATACCCCACCAAGACAAGCATGTTTAAACTCAGGAACTTCACAGCTACGAGAAATTGGATTTTTACCTCTAATTTCCATAGCTTCGTCGACCATACCCTTTACTATTATCGCTCCAATAGAGTTATCAGTGCTAGACTCAGTGCCAAGCCCAAAAAATTTCACTTTACTGGGATCAATATCATATTGATCGATAAGGCGAATTACAGCATTAGCCGCCATTGTATAGATACTATGATGTGGCCCACGAACACGAAAACTACGACCGACAACTTGACGGATTTTTGACCAATCACTATTTGTCCAGTTACACCAATCTTTCAACCACACACGATAAGGCGGCACATATGCTGCTAATCCGCTGATTCCAATAGGTTTATTAAAATTAGATGGCTTCATGAATGGAGTTCGTAAAATTTTTGATTTTAGTGTTCTTTCGCATTTTGCTCAACATTGTATTACGTTTTAAAAAAATAAGAACAAATATTTGACCAGCAATATTTTTCAATCCATTTATTTTTAATAAACATAGCGTATTGCTTAAACTATATATACTATTAAATAGAAATTTGGTTTTATTAAAATAGATAAAAAAAAGATTTATTTAGGTTTTAGTTTTACGAACTATTTTTTTAGTTTTTTTCTTAGACACCTTTTTTGTTACATTTGCCGTCTTTTTTGGATAACTATTACCTATACTGCGTGATAATTCCTCTGGTGCAAAGTCATCTACTGCTAGAATCGCCATTACCTTTTCATGATAAGCACGCATATTCCTACTTTCAGCCTTGCTTATTACTTGGGCTTTTTCCGCTTCGGTAATTTGATCTCCCAAGTAATCTGATTTAAGCAGACCCTCTTTTTTAGCTTGCTTCAAGCGTTTTTCAATATTTTCATATTTTACAGTTAGTTCTAGTGCTTCCTGAAGTAAGCCAAGTGGATTAGTAGAATCTTTAGTTGTATAAGCAAATTCACTCAAGCTCTCCCTGGACTCATTTGGGGAGGTAACTATCTTAACTATTTCCATAGAAATTTTATCAGATGGTGCAGAATAGGTTCTACCACGAGGAAAAATGAATATTCTCATTAAAGTAGCAACAAACCGATTCGGAAAGTTTCGAAGGAATGCATGCAAAGCTTCTTGTGCTTGGTACATTAAAGTTCGTATGGACCATTCTACCAGTGGCAAGTCTGTTGCACGCCTACCTTGATTTTCAAAATGCTTCAATACAGTAGATGCTAAATAGATCGAACTTAAAATATCACCTAAGCGTGCTGAGAGAAGTTCTCTTTTTTTAAGAGAGCCTCCAAGGGTTAACATTGCAAAGTCAGATGCCAATGCAAATGCAGCGCTATACCTGTTAATGTTTTGATAGTAACGCCTGGTAGGTGTATTGAGAGGTACTTGGCTAAATTTAGCATGGGTTAATGCTAGAAAAAAAGAACGAGCTATATTGCTAATCGCGTAACCAATATGACCAAATAATGCATCATCAAATTCAATTAGACCACGGTCTTTATCCTCATCGCTTGCAGCGTTGAGCTCTCTTAATACAAACGGGTGGCAACGAATTGCTCCTTGACCATAAATAATTAAACTACGAGTAAGAATATTTGCGCCTTCAACTGTAATGGCAATAGGAGTCGCCATATATGATCGACTGAGATAATTTTTTGGCCCCATCATCACAGCTTTTCCACCATGTATGTCCATAGCGTCATCAGCAACTTTTCTACCTAATTCAGTGCAGTGATATTTCAAAATCGCAGATGGGACAGCAGGCTTTTCGCCTTGATCGATAGCTCCAGATGTTACAGAAACAGCAGCATTCATTATATATGTGTGTCCAGCTATTCTGGTCAGTGCTTCACCTATTCCCTCAAAATTAGAGATAGAAGTATTGAATTGTTTACGAATTACCGCATATGCTCCAGCGGCATAAGCTGATGCTTGACCACCACCTGAGCCTGTGGAGGGCAATGTAATTGCACGTCCGACAGATAGCAACTCAACCAACATTTTCCAGCCTTTGCCAGCCATTTCAGGCCCACCAATAATATAATCAAGCGGAACAAATACATCTTTTCCAGAAGTTGGTCCGTTCTGAAACGCAACCGTCAGCGGATAATGACGTCTACCAATCTCTACTCCTTTAGTATCTGTTGGAATTAAAGCAGCAGTAATTCCGTATTCAACCTTTTCCCCAATAAGCTGCTCAGGGTCATATAATTTAAATGCCAGACCAAGTACAGTTGCGATTGGAGCAAGTGTTATATAACGTTTATTCCAATTAAGACGAATGCCTACAATAGATTTACCTTTCCATTTTCCTTTACAAACAACACCACTATCAATAATTGCTGCAGCATCTGATCCAGCCTGTGGAGATGTCAGCGCAAAGCAAGGTATTTCGGTACCCGCAGCAAGACCTGGTAAATAATGTTTTTTTTGCTCCTCTGTTCCATAATGAAGTAATAGTTCAGCTGGCCCAAGTGAATTTGGAACACCTATGGTTGATGATGCAGTTGGACTGCAGCTCGCAAGTTTAGTTATAACTGCTGCATTAGCATATGCTGAAAAACCTAAACCTCCATACTTTTTAGGGATAATCATAGCGAAAAATTGGTTTTCTATTATGAATTCCCAAATCTCTTTTGGCATATCAGCTCTAACATGACAAATATCCCAATCATCAAGCATTTGACAAAGTTTTTCGCAAGGGCCATCTAAGAAATCTTGTTCTACTTGAGTAAGCCTAGGAGCAGGATATGACATGAGTCGATCCCATTTTGGCATCCCAGAGAAAAGCTCTCCATCCCCCCATACACTTCCAGCCTCTAGAGCTTCTCGTTCAGTATTTGACATGGAAGGTAACATTCGCCGATAGATTTTAAGTAACGGCTTAGTAAGCTTCTCTCGTCGAAATTCGATCAAATTCAGAACGATCATTAGACTCACAACAAAAATAAGAAATAGGTTCCAAAGGACACTTCCATCTCCTATCAGTACATAAATTAAAACAGCAATTCCAATTACTGCTGTAGAAGATCTAAGATCAATTCTTTGGTAGGCTAGATAAATTCCACCTCCAAAAAATAATAAAAACCATAGAAAGGCTGTGATTGTTTCGAACAAATTTATTACCTTATATCTGATATTTTCATTGTATTATTGAAAATTTAACTAGAACCTTTAAGAAGATTCTCTATCGCTGCGCGCTCTGCGCGTAACTCATTTTCAGTAGCCCTCATTCTCTGTGAACTAAATTCATTTATTTTAAGATTTTGAACAATACTGTATTTGCCGTTTCTACATTGAACAGGATAGGAATAAATGATACCTGGCTTGATCCCATAACTACCATCCGCAGGGATAGCCATACTTACCCAGTCATCATCTGAAGTGCCAAGAATCCAATCATGCATATGGTCAATAGCAGCAGAAGCAGCAGAAGCAGCAGAAGATGCACCTCTTGCCGCTATAATTTCAGCACCTCTTTGTTGGACAAGCGGTATAAATGAATCTGATATCCATTTTTGATCTACAAGTGCGGTTACATTCTTGTCTAAAATGTCAGAGTGATAAATATCAGGATATTGAGTTGCAGAGTGGTTTCCCCATATTATTACTCGCTTTATATCATTCACATGACAATTAATTTTCATAGCAAGACTTGCTTTGGCTCTGTTGTGATCTAATCTTGTCATCGCTGTAAAATTTTTAGGATCAATATCTGGTGCATTACTACTAGCAATTAATGCATTTGTATTTGCCGGATTACCTACGACTAAAACCTTAATATTAGGATTTGAATACTCATTTATCGCCTTACCCTGTATTGAAAATATGGCTGCATTGGCTTCGAGTAGATCTTTACGCTCCATGCCCGGTCCCCGAGGTCGCGCACCCACCAATAAAGCAAAATCACTATTATTAAAAGCTTCATTAACATTATCTGTTGCAGTAACACTTTTGAGCGCACTAAAAGCACAATCATCGAGCTCCATCACTACCCCTTCTAACGCTGGTAATGCTTGAGGAATTTCTAATAACTGCAATATAACTGGTTGATCAGGCCCCAACATTTGCCCTGATGCTATTCGGAATGCAAGCTGGTACCCAATTTGACCAGCTGCACCAGTAATAGTAATACGAACGGGTTTTTTCATTAAAGTGATTCCATTTAAAATCTAGGTTTTATCTAATAAATAATTATTCTAGCATCTGCGGCTTATCTTTTAATAGCACTCAATTAAAACCTTAAATTTTTTTCGTAAAATTCATAATTTTTGTTGAGAATCTCATTTTTTTTTAATAAAAAGCTACACTTAACTTCCAACCATGTACAATATTAATTATTATTGCAACTCATACATAAAGATTTTGATAAAATTGAATAAGGAAGAGAAATGAGGTTTTTATTTTCAATGGCTTTCATCGTTGTTTTAATTTCAGCGAATGAGTCTGTTTATGCAAGTGAGTGCTCACTTGAAGTAACAACTGGTGATAATTTAGCGTACAGTGTTTCGGAAATATCACTACCGAGCAATTGTGAAGAAGTGGCGGTCACTTTTAAACATTTAGGGTCCCTTCCAGCAGCAGTGATGGGGCATAATTTTGTTATTGCAAAGACTTCTGATTTACAGCCAATTCAAGACGATGCTAACAAAGCTGGTATGGCTGGTGGTTGGTTGCTGGCTGATGATGCCAGAGTTATTGCTGCTACAAAAATCATTGGAGGCGGTGAATCAACCGAGTTAATTATAAAATCAAGCTCACTTTCATCGTCTGAACAATATAGCTTCTTTTGTACGGTTATGAGTCATTCTGCTGTGATGAGAGGCCCTATAAGCTAAAAAATAGGAGTGCAAGTCTTACGATACAGCCTGCGCTGCTTGTCATAGTATGGGAATTGGTGGAGCACCTATTATGAGCGATACTGAAGCATGGTCTGATCGTATTATGCGAGGTATTGCGATGCCTAAACAAAATGCCGTGAAAGGATATATTGGATCTGTTGGATATATGCCTCCAAAAGGAGGGCGCACTGATTTATCGGATACTGAAGTTGAAGCAGCAGTAGGTTACATGGTTAGTCAATCTGAATAATTTTATATTTAAATCTGAAAAATAAGAATTTTAGGTTGTCTCTAAGATAAAGTTAAAACATGATTAACTTTTAGAAAATAATTAGGTAGTTAAGATGATCGACAAATTTGCTTTACTTGTACATTGGTTTGGTTTTATTTGTGCAA
>MDTC01116079.1_pt1 | contig 34165 bp, 49 predicted proteins | sample 811181 | NCBI WGS metagenome assembly MDTC01 (sample SAMN05326644, study PRJNA326480) | marine metagenome | isolation source: seawater | place: Pacific Ocean: North | collected 2011
AAATACCCAGCCTCATGGTCGAGCCTTGCACCATACACAGCCGCAGTAGTGGTTTTAATGTAGGGATTGCCAACAGGTACAAACTTGTGTTGGCTTACCTGTGCGCCCCATGCATATATGCTTAAAGGTGAGCTAGAAGAGCCAGTGTAATTTGTTACATAACTGCTACTGTTTGAAATATCCACTGTAATTGTTGTATTTGTATCACTTGAATTTTGCATAGAGCAAACTAACCTATACCAACCATTACCAACATCGTCTACAGACGCATTGTCAAAAGAATTATTTTGGTCTAAAGAGCCGTCTTCTAAATCAACATTAATAAAGTGTTCATCTGAACTTCCATGAAATAGAAAAAATTTAACGTATCTTGCGGTATCTTTCTTAAGGTAAATACTGGCTGTGTAATTTATATCTTGAGTAAGAGAAAAAACAGTTTGACTTACCCTATGAATTCCACTTGCTGTGTTATCTGTTATTTTATCTGCTGTTGTCGTACCATCTGGGGCGGTTGTGTTGTTAGTAGTAACGCTTGCGTTTGTTGTACTCCAAGTCGTACTAAAGTCTTCTGACTGTAGAATAAGATTATGCGGTGCGTACTTAACCAATCCATCGCTGTCAGTAAAGGTAGCCTGAGATGCACGACTAAAATCAATCGCATCATCAGGGGCGGCATTAGCACCTATGCTTGCTTGGTCAAAATTAAGCTGTAAGTCAGGGGCTGGTATGCCCTCTAAACCGCCAATAGAACCTAGCCGTCCTACTTTACCAACACGTCCTAACATGGACTACTCCATTTCTGTAACGTAAACTGTGCCTGCTGTACTTGACTGAATAGCCGCTACTTTATGCCCACCAGTTATCTTAAAATATTCTACCTGTTTTGCAGGAAGAAAAGGTAAGCTAGTAGTCGCTGTTGGAGATGTAGCAAATGTTATATGACAATCTTCTGTTGCTACAATCCTTACTACCCTTGTTGAAGTAGCTACACCACTTGATGTAGCCGCACTTGAGCCAGACGTTGTTATTGTCTGTGTTGTGCCTGTTGGAGATGCCGCTTGTATCAAATCTTCATTGATACTATCTCTTGCTAATACTGCCATTTTTTACTCCTTGATAATATAATTTAATATAATTGTTGGCTGTACGTTATTGTGTGCTGAATCAGAACCTGTGCTTGTAGCTCCCGAAGATACACTTATACTTTGGACTACAGACGCACCACCATCACCAGTATTGGTTTTAAAACTTGGAGTTACTCCAGTAACTACTGTACCATGACTGTGCGCTGGTAGTTGTGCAGTGGTTAATGTATGTGATTCTGTACCGCCAGTATCCCCTAATGTATCACCATTTAAACCGCCAGTAACAGCGTCTGTAAGTCGGTTAGCACTAGAGCCGCCCATGTCATCCTGACCAGCTACAACACGGCCTCGAAGGTCAGGGAGATTAAATGTAGAAGAACCATCGCCTACACCATATGTAGTACCCAATGCAGTAAACAAGTCTGCATATGTTGATCTGCTAATTGCTTGCCCATAACATAATAACCAACCACTAGGAGCTGATGCTCCAGCATAAGGCATTAACATACCCGATACAAATGCTGTAGGAAGAGTTGCAAATGTAAAAGAACCATCCCCATCAGCAGATAAATACTGACCTGATGTGCCATTACCTGTAACATTAATCTCTGAGGCTGATACAGAGTTAGCAGCTATCTGGTCTGCTCCTACTGCATTATTAGCAATTTTACTTTGCTCAATAGCATCATCGGCAATATTAGCTGTATCAATCGTTCCTATTGTTGCTCCTGTGCCAGACAGAGCCGCAAGATTACCACTACCATCAAAGCCAAGATACTTATTAGGTCTTGCAGTAGCACTAGGTATTGTAAGACTAGCCGTAGCGTCTGAATCTGTAAGCTTAATAGCTCTACCAAAATTGTTGTTATTCTGTTGTGTAATAGCAGTTAGTTTATCTAACTCTGTATTAAGAGAAGCAACATTAAAAGGCCCTGAAGTAGGAAAGTCTGTTGTTCTTTGAATAGTTATATCACGAAATATTGTATAGGTATGTGTGTTATCATAACTATCTCCAAGAGTAATATTGCCACCTGAGAATCCATCATCTACGGCAGTACCATTCACAGCAAAAGTCCCAGTTCCAGATCCCCTTGTAAGAGTAGTATCTACTCCTGCAGCGGTTGTAACTATAACTTCGATGTCATCTAAAGAAAAGAAAGGAAAGTCTATAGTCAAAGTAGTACTATTGGCAGTTACAGCCTGCGTGTATTGCACCCTTGCATCATTATCTGCTATTTGTATAGTAGCCATGTTTTATCTATCCTTTATTATAGCTATTGTGTCTATTCACATTGGTAATCACTGATTATAAAGCTTATCAAATATTGGATCTGCTAAAGGATGTGTCCTAAAAGGAGTAGAGAAACTTAAACTATCTAGTGTTTCTTGGTCTGCTCTACCACCTAAAACATCTCCTGCAATTCCAGATACATTTACTAAATTACCTGCTGAAGGCCCAAAAACAGCAGAAGCTTTTGCTCCCAATGGAAGAGGGTATTGTTTTTTATCATTCACCATAGGTCTTAAACCAAGACCATAATTAGATAGTTTTTCTACAGCATTATTAACATCCATAAAAGAACCTAACACACCAGAACGGTCTATTGCATTTACAAGCTTTTCATCAAAACTTTCTTTATTGGTTATGCCATACTGGTTTCTTTTAATCTCATTAACCATTGCGGCTAATCCAACAAGTAGAAAAGCACCTTGCCAGAAAGCACCATCTTTTTCTTGTAAGCCTGAGGTAAGAAGTCTTACTGTTGCAGCTTGTCCATAAGATTTAAACTGGGTTAATAAAGAACCAAACTCTGTAGATGTCCATAAAGCTCTATCTCCAGCCCCAGGTGTTATGATTGTTCTTTCTACACTTTCATTCAAAGAGTTTCTAAATACATCTCTAGCACCTATATCTTGCCAAAGCTCTGTATTAGGCAACCACTCTCCGTCAACTTGTTCACCATGCTTATTTATTAAAACTCTTATTCTGTTTGACATAGATTGGTCTATACCAGTTTTCAAAAACTTTTCTTTATCTGCTTTAGAAAGAGTGTTCCAAGGTTTCATAATAGAGTCTGTCATTCTAAGAAGAGTAACATTTCCTGCAAATTCTTTGAGAGCTTGATTCCATATATTCAAACCATTAAGAACAAACATAATACCAACGCTTTGGTTCAATCCTCTTTCTACAGCAAATCTATTTCCAAAAACATCTCCAAGGTCTGCAAATGCATGCGCTCTTAACCCAAGAACAGCATCAGCGGCAATACCAGATTGTCTCAACTCTTTTTTAGACAATGATTTTAATTTAGAAGCATTCTCTCTAAATGATGCTCTTAATCCTTTTTCGTAAACATTCTTAAAACCCTCAACCATTACTGGCCTTGCCATATCTGGTATTGAGCTAATGGTAGCACCACCCATACCAATCAATACGTTAACAGATTTCATTGTTCTAACAAATCTACTAGACATCTGATGAGGGTCTTTAGAGGCTCCATAAGTTCCTCTAAGTCTATCTCTTAATCCACGTATATCTTTAAGGTCTGACAAAAGTTCTTTTTCATATTTAGCTTTCAAAGCTGGGTTTTGTGTTTCGTCTATTAATCTTCTCCACTCAAAGCTAACTTTATCAATAACAGGTTTCATATCTACACTACCAAAAGCTCTTTGTAGCTCAATATCTATACCCATTTGTTTAGTATGATGCCTTAATAAAACTTCTATATCGTTTTCTAAAAACTCTTCTATCAACTCATCTTGTATTTCAAGTTCTCTCATTCTAAATGCAGAGCCAACAATTACATCTTCAAGTTGTCCCTCAAACTCATCTATAGCCATATATGGTTTATTTTTAACTATAGAATCAAATACACCAGTAACATAATCATCTAATTGGCTATCTGCTAAACCAAGCTCATTTATTGCATGTTGCCTAATTATTGATTTAAAGGCATCCTGATTAGCCATAATCTTATCAACTCTATATAATCTAGGAAGATAACTAATAGCAGTATTTGTAAATACGCCTTCTGACCTTACTCTATCTAAACGTGCTGTAAGTTCTGCAATTCTTGCTTCGTCACCTGATTCCCTTGCCGCTTTTAAAGCTTTTCTTATTTGAATCTCGAATAACCTAACACCAGTAGCTTCGCTTTTTATTAAGTCAAAGTTACGTCTAGAACTTTGCGCTGCTTTTGTAACAAAGGGACTTGCGGCATCACCTATATTATCTACATCACCCCTTCTCATTGCCTTAGAAACTCTAATTCTAAAATCATACTCACTAAGGTAGCTATTGTTTCTGCTAAACTTGTCTTTTATTTGTTGACCAAATATCTGAAAACTTCTGCCTATATCTCCTTCTTTAGCAACAACTCCCCTATAAGCTAAATAAGAATTATCTACCTCTCTTAAGGATTGAACCAATGAAGAAATATATTTTGTAGTAAAGTTTCTTTCTACAGATTGTGAAACAGCTTCTTCTGAGTCTATCTTTTTTTGCATCATACCCCCAAGACTTACCATCTCGGCAGCCAACCCTCTTACTATAGGATTACTGCTTTGAAGCATTCTAAACATAGGATTGATAGGAAGTTTCTCTATACCAATACCAGTTTCTTTTAAGGCATCTTGCTCTATTGTACTATATGCTTGTTTTCTAGCTATGTCTGGGTTAACAGAAGCACCAGCTGAACGATAAAAACCACCTTCTCCAAATGATTCTTCAAACTTTTTATCTCTTGCGGCAAATCTTGCATCTGCTCCTTTAGATATGTTTTTTCCAAAAACACCGCCTATAGCACCACTAAATACACTTCCTATTGCTACTGCCATTAGAGCTTGTTCTGCTTCATATGTTTGCTTTTGAGTAAGCATAAAACCTTGCTCCAAAGATAAAGCACTTCCAGTAGTTGCTCCACTAGCTAAAGCTCTTGTTCCAAAACTAGTAGACCTTAATGCTTTCAATGGAGCTAAAGGTAATGCTGTACTAGGTGTTGCTAATGTAGAAACAAATGTTTCAAAACCAGAATCAGAAGCACCAAGAACCATAGAGTTATAGCTTTCTTCTTCTAGTTTCTTTATTCTTCTAGATGTTTCGTGTTCATTAGGGCTACCTATAAACCTCCACATAGAACCGTCATATCCTTTTAACTGAGGATCTGCAAACTCATCATAGTCAGGGTCTTCTGGATATTGATTAGTTAAATTACTAAGGTACTCTGAGAAAGCCAAAATAGGATTATAATTTTGGAATGCAGCTCTCCATATTTCACTCTGTGTGCTAGTAAATAAAGCTGGGCCTGCTACACCAAGTTCATTCTTTTTTATTGTTTCTGACACTGGGCCTGCTAATGCTATGTCTTGTTCTAAAAGACTATCTATTAATTCCTGTTCAGGTATTGCACTTTCTCTGCTTTTTGTAAGTGTATTAATTGCTTCAAACTGAGCTTTCTCTGATTCCTCAGCAATGCTAATTCTATTTATATAAAAGTTATCACTTTCAAACTTTGGCTTTTTTTGAGGGTTTGGTTTGTATTCTGGAAACTGAAACACAGGCATATCATCTAATGCCATATCATCTCCAATAGGAGGAGGGGGAGGTAGTATGCTTTCGTCTTCTTCTTCTACAGTTTCAACTTTTTTTTTTGAATCTACGGTAGTTCCGGTAGCGCCTTCAACTAATTGGCTTGCTTCAAGGTCTTCTTTTATACTTTTTAAAGCACCTCCACCAGTATCTATCATTTTATCTTGCAACATAGATTTTTGTAAATAAGATGCCTCTTTATTTCTTCTTGTTTTATAAGCATCTCCAAAATTACGAAGATTCTTTAAAGCACCATCCCAATCTCCTGTTGTTGTTTGCCTCCAGAAGTTTGGAGTTTCAGAAGCTAAATCTCCATACTGAAAAGCAACTGAAGCAACAACAGTTTGCTTTGCTTGTGACATCTCAAAAAAATCTTTTCCAGTTTTGTCATACCATTTTTTAGCTAGGCTTGTAGTTGCCTTTTTTTTAGAAAAATCATTAATAATTTTAGCTTCATCAGCATTTATTCTAAGCTTACTTGCTAAAGCTTTTGCGGCATCTCCCTTTAAGCCAAGATAAGGTTTAAGCTTATTCTGTAATTCTATAGGTAAATCTTTTATATCTGATTCGTTTCTTGCTCCTAAATCAAATCCAGTAGCGATAGTAACCCCAGACTTTGATCCTTCTGCATTAGGAACGTAACCTATAAGACGTTCGCCTTCTAAATCACCTATAAAATTCCAATCAATATTAGCCATTATTATTTCCCATAAAGTTCATCAATTCTTTTTTTATACTCTTGTTCTTTTATATCGCCTCTTAGAAAATCTCTTAAAATAACAACATCTCTAGCATCAAATTTTTTATCTGCATCAATTCCTGCAAAAGGATTTATACTTGCGTTAATGCCTTGCATAAGTTCCATCAAAGCAACAAAATCATTTTCTTTCTGGTCGAAATTAAACCAATTAGCATCATTATTTAAATCGCCTATTATTGCTTGGATTCTTCTTTTAGTTATTCCCTTTTTCATAAAAGCAAAATTATCCATAAACGTAGTAATAGTTTTATTTTGCACTCTTTTCAAAGCAAGGTCATATACTTTATTCAAATGACTTGAGCTAAAGTCAAATCTGTAATCAGAAATAGCGTTATATCTTCTTTCGGTGTCTGGGTCTGTTATTTGAACAGTATAGGTTTGGTTAACACCATAGCCACTATTGGCTTCGAGAGTAATAATACCATCACCAGATTCTACAAGCTCTCTTAAATCTTCATTAATAAATGAATCTGGAGATAAAACTCTAAATTTAATATCTTCAAATACAGCTTCATCTGTACTCATACCTAAAGGAACATCACCTATTTCCTGTGATGCTTGTGAGTACCAAGGCCCGAATGTAAAGTAACCATTACCTTCAGAATCAACACTTACACCCACTTCAGAAGAAATCTCAATTAAAGAACTTCTTATACCATTCTTAACAGAATTTATGTCTTTAGGATTGATTGTATCAGCAGATATTTTATTAGCTATAGATAATTCCATTGCTCTACGCAATCTTTCATCACCAATAACAACGTCACTATAATTACCTGAAACAGATTGTGCTGAATTAAAAAGGTTTTCTATTATTTTTCTTTCTCTAGCAATAACATCTTTTTGACCTAAAAATACTCTTGTTATAAAAGAAAAAAGTTCTTCTTTCTTAATAGCATCACCAAAGTTTTCATCTAATAAATTGCCAACATCTACACCAGTTAAACGTCTTTGGGGATTTGTTGTATCTGCTGTTTTCAAATCTTGAAACCTTTGCATACCAACGATACCCGCAGTTTCAAAATCCAAGGGGTCAATGCCATTATCTTTCATTATCTTTTCAGCGTGTAAATCACCCATAGCTAAATTAGTAACACCGCCTAATGTAGTTCCGTTACTTACAGAGTCTCTTATTTTAAAATATAATTGTATTTTAGAATCAAAAACATCTTGCTCTATAGTAGGATTATCTAAACCTCCAAGGGCTTGTTTTGCTTCTGGATGTAATACGCCGTACTGCATTGCAAATGTTGCAACAGTATTAAAGTTTTCTTCTTGAATATCTGGGTCAAGGCTAAACAATGTTTGACCAGTATCATCTCTTGTAAGTTTATAAGAATCTTGTTCAGCAATTAAATCTATTTGTGAGCTAGTTCCTGTTCCTGCCTTTACAGCATTTCTAGCATCTAATAGCTCTGTTCTTCTTTCTGTTTCTTTTGCTACATCATCTAAGTAAGTTGCTTTTCTTTTTTCCCATTGCGCTCTTGTATATATAGCTGTTTTTCCAGTTCCTACAAAACCAGAACTAATAAGATCAGGAGTTACTGCTTCTAAAGCTTCTGGTGTTATTGAAAAATTAGCCATATAAGATTCAAGCTGAGCAACAGACTTATCACCAGATTCTTTCATTTCTTTAACAAAAAATTTATTAACTTCAGTTCTGAAGGCTCTATAACTACTTGCATCAATCTCACCTTTTTTCCATTGATTACTTATAATAATAGAACTTTCGTATCTTTCATCTTTGCTTGAGAACTCATCATAAAAAGGTAACATTGCTGTATTAAAAACTTCTTTATGACTATCTTTTATTTTTTTAGCTATAGATTCTTGAGTAGATTTTTCACCAGATAATCTATTTCTTAATGTTTGTACAAGGCTAGTTTCCTGACCTACAGAAACATCAAGCTTAATAACGTCCTCAACACTATTTAGCCTTCTCATTTCAATGTCATTTAAAGCTTGAGAATAGTTTTTAGTTTGTCTTTCTGAGGTTTCTTGTTTTAAAGCGTTGTCTATTTGATCTAAGCGACCAAGCTCTTGCGTCATAGTATCAGCTACTATATCACCATCAACATCAGGATTATCTAATAAACTTTTTCTTGTATCAGCTATCATCTGAAGAGTAGATGAAAATCCATTTACTCCATAAGATCTTGATACGTGAGCCTTAGATGCTCCTACAATTTGAGACAAGGTAATACTAGATTTAAGCGCATCTATTTGTGTTTCTGAATAATCTAAACTTCTTAATGCTTCAAAAGAACCTTCTGCGTCTAGCATAAGCTCGTCTCTCATTTTTCTTGTACCAGCAAGTTGAGCTGGGTTTCCAGAGTCATTTCCTTTTACAGATAAAGCGACAAGCTTTTGTTCTATTATTCGTAAGTTTTCAAGGTTAGTTTCTTCTGTTTCTTTTCTGCTTAATGCAATCATTCCTGCATTAGCTTGAGATTCAGCACTTACAAAATGACTTGTTATAGACGGCAATACAGATTGTCTTACATTTTCTGGTACATTTTCTAAACCATCAATAAAACCTGATAAAGCACCTCTTATTGCATCTGGATCATTTGGATTATTTGATAAAACATCTTGAGCTGATAGGTAAGCTTCATTAGATATACTTGCTGTATATGTTTTTATAGCCGCATCTGTATAGGATTTTTTCAAAACCTTCTTTTCATTAGAGCCTATAACCTGAGAATCTATACTATCTGAAACACTTAAATTAGTAAGAGGAACTAAGTTACCTTCACCGTCATATGTAGCACCAGCAGTTTTTCCCTCTGCTTCTGCTTCTATAATCAAATCGTTTAATTTATTTTGCCTTACATCTGTTCCTATATCAAATACAATACCTGCTATATCATCATAAGCTTTTGCTAAACTTTGAAAACCACTTAAATCTGGCATACCTGTAGGCTGAACAAAAGCACTTCTTCCACCTGTTTTTTTAAATGCCATAACTAATTTCCTTAACCTGTAGCAATATCATATCCAATAGCCGCAGTTTTGGCATAACTACCAAGTACTGTCGCTTGACCTTTTGCTCTTGATGACTGTGCGCTTAAACCATACTTTCTTCTGTTAGAAGAACCCATGAGTTTTATTGAACTTATATCAGCAGAAGCAAGTTTCTTTTCGTCATTTTCTAAAGCAGAAACAGAAGCACTTGTCCCTATACTTACTCCTTGAGCCGCCATAGATGAATCAAGAGAGGCCAACTGAATCCTAAACCTTCTATCTCTTTCAGCTACTTGTTGCTTTGTCTTAATAGATTCCATTTTTCTGGCTTCTTCATAAGACTGAGCTTCCATCTCATAAGCTGACTTTGCTTTATTAGCAGCCATTAAACCTACAAAAGCTGAAGCTACTTGCATTTCTACGCCCATTATACTTCTACCTCTAGCATAACACCGTTAAGAGTAAGGGGTAACGGCTGATCTTGTGTTATAGTAACAGTACCCTCTTTGCCCCATCCTAGCAAATAAAGTTCTTTTCTCTCTGTAACAGAAGATGGTTCTAAAGAAAAATCATCAGTAACTCTCCTTATCAAGAGATTAGTTCCCTTTGCCTGTATGTTTAAAGATTCATTTAAATCCATAACAACCCTAACAACTCTTCTCTTTTGACCAACAGATATTCCATCTTGTAATGTAAATTCCGGTGGAAGCGTTGTTAACGTAGGTGTGTAATTTAAGCCGACTTCAACTGAACTAACAGCGTCACTTACTGTAATAACTCCACTACCGTTTGTTGTATAAGTTCCTAAAGAATAATTACCAGACTTAACAACAACTTCTGTATTAGGTAAATGTGCTATTGTCCAGCTTGTAGTAGGACTACCATTAGTTAGCTTTAAAGCACTGTCTGTATGATATTCATTATCCAGTAACTCTAATGTTGTAAGTGTTGAGCTGTTTATTGTTCTTTCACAAACAGCGTAAACTTTTCTATTAACATTAACTACATTCTTAAAATTACCTACTGTTGAATACTCACCCCAACCTTGTAGCTTTTCTTTTCTAACACTCATAAACACTGGCATTTTACCAGATGAATTTACAACATAAAGATATGATTCTACTTGGTCAGTAGCTTCACGTTGAGATTCTAAATTGGTTGGAGTTCCAATAAGATGTGGAGATAGTAAAGTTAATGCATCAGAATTATATGCTTGGCTTAAATCACTAAATATAAACTCTCTTATACTTCCCTTTGATTTGGTAAGAAAAATAATTGCACCATCAAACTCTACTGGAGATACTTCGCTACTACCAAACGATGTTTGTGTTTTTATAGAAATAGTACTTGGAGTAAGTGGTTTGTCATCAACTGTAGGAACAAATAATTCTTTTTCAGAAGTGAATATTGAAAGATGCCTAAGAGATGAAAGTGATTTTATTTCTGATACTTGATTCTCGGCAATCTGTACTTGTATAGATTCGTTATCTAATCCAGTACCAACATCAAAATTAAAAAACTCTGCTGTTTTAGAAAAGAAGATATGATTTGGTAATTCTTTAGAACCACCAAATATTAATCTTTGATCATGAAACATAACAGTTCTAGCAAAACCCCTTCTTGTAGAAAAAACCTGTTCTTTCCAAGTTGTAACAGCACTATGGTTATGAGGGGCTGTATCAAACTTTCCTGTTATTGTTGTTGTAGATAGAAAAGCAATAACCTCTACATGATGAATATCTCCATTAGTATCAGTAAACTCTATTTCTTCACCAACCCAATCTGAGCTAAATATTGCAGAACTAGCTGTTATAGTTTGATTGCTTGTGCTTGTATTATCTGGATCTAATGTAACAGAAGGGTCTATAAATCTATGATAGGGCTGATGTGTAAAATTATTAGAAGTATCAAATGCAAATGCAGAACGACTAAATGTATCCGCAGCAGTACGAGTTAATTTCTGAATAGGCAGGTCTGGATGAGTAATAATCATCGTATCGCCTGACTGAGCAACCTTTAGCTCACCTATCATAGCAGTAGTCCAAGGACATGAAGTTATTGTGTCAGCTATAGCAGTAGGGTTAGTAACATCAACAATGTCAACTCTCGTATTAGAAAATAAAGCTATATAAGCTTCATCTTCATCATAAATATATGGCTCTGTTTGATATGGTATGTTTGAAAGAGATTGTAGATATCTAAATCCACCTCTTCTTCTAATGCCGCCTTGTGACAATATTCTAAAGTTTCTAAGTGTCTTAACGCCATTCTTATAAGCGTCAGTATCTACCCTAGAAGAGAGCAGTGGAGTTATTTCTCCTGCTGTAAAGTTTGTATAGAATTGTCTTAATAAAGCCATTCATTAGTTCTTCTTATTAAGTTGTTGTGCCTTCTACGTCTTGGAATATTCCATTGCCTAATCTAGCTCTATGAAATCTACTTAACTTTAAACCCTGAGTAGTAACCTGTTGACTATCTCTTGATTTGGCTTTTCTAAACTGTGCTTCAGCTAATTGTGTGTATGAACTAGCAATATCCCCTTTTCGTGTAACTGACAAAGCCAATATAGAGGCAAGTCTGAAAATTACCCACATAGTAAATGCAGGAGGCCAGTATTGAGTTTCTACTCTAAAAACATAGTTTAGTACGACAACATCCGTTTCTTCTGCATTAATAAAAACAGACCGTTCATATATATCATATGTTTGCGGATTACTATCAATAGTAACAGTTAGCACTTGAATAACAGCAGGATTTGTTGGTAAAGCATACGCTGATTCAAACCTGTCAACAGGAACATCTGTTAAACGAGACATTTCCTTTTGTCCAGTAGCAAAGTTCCAGTTATGTTGCGCTAAACAATCTTCAACAACATCTTCATATATTGTATTGGCAACAAGAGCTTCGTCTGTATTATCTGTAAAAGAAGTTAATGGCTCTAAACCAATTAGAACCATTGCTTTCTGCGCTACCTCAATATCTGTTGCTGGAGTGGTTGGCATTAGTAACCTCCACCTTTACGTGGCTGTGGCTTAGGCTTTTTGACTGGTTTTTTCATTATCTAACGCTCTTTAATCATTAATTTTGTTTCGGGGTTTAGGAGTGCCACCCATAAATCGAAAAACTTTGTTAAATTGATTCATAATTAATTCTTCTTCTTTTTTACGTTTTCTAATCTGACTGTCATGGATAGACTTACTGGCCCTAAAAATATTTCTTGCAATAGTGCTTCCAACATCAGTGCCGGGGTAGCTTCGAGCTGTTGGTAGTTTGTTAGAAAAAAGGGACTTTAACTGGTTGACTCCCTTGTATTTAGACATCATCTAGCTCCTTTACCCATTTTCTTCTTTTTGCTTTCCATTATTTTTTTCTTTAGTTGTTTAGGAAGCGTTTTCTGTTTTTTGCTTAGTTTAGATTCGCCTGATTGATTACCATACATCACCTAACCCCTTTGCCAATTTTAACATTTTTACCAAAAGAAACAGTTACATTTCTTTTACTTATAACAACCTGTTCAGAGGAAGAAGCGGCCTTCTTCTTAGCCGCTCCTTTCTTTTTTGCTTCTTGCTTAGCCATTATCTGCTATCTGTTGTCATACTGACAATATCACCAGTATCAACTGTGCTTCCATCGTTAGAAACAACTGTTGCTATGCCAAAACCATTTGAGGCATTAACAAAGATGACATCCCCAACATTGATTTCGCTTGCCTTACTGTTAAAGTAACCTGCGGTATCAATAGTGTTAAGAGCATCTCCAGCTGATTTGTAATGCCAAATATGAAAGCCATTACCTGAATAATTAACTAAGGTGAAGTCTGCGTCTGCGTAAGCCATATTAACCTCTCCTTATTTCTTTAGCTCTAGTTCAAAGCAACCATTCGCATCAATAAGAGTAGAGTTCATCTGCATCTTATTCATTACGAAATAACTGTCTTTATCGTTATGGTACTGCATATTGGAAGATACGTCTGCACCTATCGCATGACCTATTGAATCAGAGTGCCAAGCAAAACATTTTCTGTTTGCGCCTGTATCTGTAAGGCCAGAGAAAGGAAACCACATAAATCCAAGCCAGTTTTTAGCTGTCATTGCATTGTTAAATGGTAAGTCTGCATCACCGACAAATTGATTCCTTGAGAACTCATCTAAGTCGAGAAGCTGTGACCATTGCTCCCATCCAACTACAACGTAACGTCTGCCGTCATCAGGAATATCATTATTTCCGAATAACTCCATAAGCTGTAATGCCCATGTAAGTGTAACGCCATTTGATGTTTCGTTATGAGTATTTGATGTAGCATCCATAGCTGTTAAAATTAGCTCATCAGTTTTACGACCTAAAGCATAAGCACCAGACTGTTGAGCAACCATCATTTCATCATGATTTACACGTAACTGGTCTAAATCATCTATCCACTCTCCTGCAAAGTAATCCTCTAGGGTTACGCTTACATTTGTGTGGCTTAAATTCATTGGAGCAATGTTACCATGTCTTGCTTTTGTTGTGGCAAAGCCTTTACCGAGAACTTGGAACGTAGTTTTGTTCTTGATACCATTTGCGGTACGAACTGTATTACGCAACTTTGAACCCTGACGCTGATACGCCATATGAACGCCAGATTCAAACTCCTCGACAAAGGAAGTACTAATTGTTGGTGTAGCCATAACTACGACCTCCTTTTATTTGAGTTAAATTTATGCATTCTGTTTATCCATCTGCTCTGGGCCTAGTGGTTATCCTTTGCATCAGGGACTTCTGCATGATTAAAGTGACATATTAATCACCCTTAGTTAATTCACATTATCTATCTCTGTCAAGAGATGCAAAACCAGCCCTTACTTTTGAAATAAAAGCTGGGTCTTTTTCTTTCCAATATTTAGGGTCATTTTGCATTGACCTTAATTCATCTACAGTAATTCTTTCTTGAAACTCTGTATTGGAAACCATATTAAATTGTGGCTGACCATTAAGTTCCATAAGTTCTTCAAATAACTGAACCATACCAGATGACGCTGGAACATTAGCAAATACATTATAAGCATCATCAGATAAGTTTTTACTAGCCCATGTATCAACACGCTCTAATCTTCTATCTGCATGTTCACCTAAAATTTCAGATTCTTGATTCCAATCTGGGCCACGCATAGCATCCATTGTAGCCCATTCATTTACTAACTCACTAAATTCGTCTTGATTCAATCCATAGTTATGAGCGGTATCTCTAAACCAGTCTAATAAAGGATCATCTTCATTTATACTAAGTTCAATTCCTTCTGGTTGCTCTATTTTAACTTCATAGTCAGCAGGGCTTGTTGGACGACCCTGTGCAACTTCTTCGTTAATCTCACCTAGTATTTGTTCCTTAAATTCTTCTTTTCTTGTATAAAAAGCTTTCTCAAGTTCTTTGTAGCTATTAGCAAGTTCTTCTGGTCTTTCAAATTTTTCTGGAAGCCAATCAGGTCTATCTGCTACTTGTTCTTGAGGTTGCTCCTGCCCTTGTGTTTCTTGAGCCTGAACCTCTTGGGTTTCTGCTTCTTGAGTTACTTCTTCGTTCATTAACAATCCCACTTCCTTAGTGCTTTATTGATACGACTATTAGGGTCATTAGCCGTCTTTTTACTTGTAAGTTTCTTTTTCATACCCATCATTCGCTTACAAAATGCTCTGCGTCTTTTAGCTTTCGCTGGACTTTTCTTTGCTGCTTTTCTCGAAACTGGAGCTTTGAGATTTCCTCCTGTTCGCCTGTTGTATGATGCCCTGCCTTTGGCGTTGAGACCGCCTTCTGGATTCTTGCCCTCTTTGCGTTGCCATGCCGCTGTTTTTGCCATTATGTCCTCGCATAAGTTGGTTTTTTACCACCACTACTAGGGTTAGTTGATTTTTTTCTTTGTACTGCTTTTCTTTTTTGAGCCTTAGTCATCGATGCGGCTTTTGATGCAGGAACACACTTAGGATAACCTCTGCCATCTCCCATCTTTCTGCCACACTTTGGGTGCTTACCATCTTTCTTGGTAGATATATCACGCCAATCTTCATTAAACCATTTGGTAAGACTCATTATACGTATGTACCGCCCATCTTTTTATATTGCTGTACTAACTGACCTGATGCGTATGCACTAGGCCATTTCTTTACTCTTGCTTTCACTATTGCTCTTGCTCTAGCGTATAGTTTTGCATTCTTAGGTTTAGCCATTATTTACCTACCTTTTTCATAGCTAATTTGTGAGCTTGTGTAAATGTGCTACCATCCATCATTTTTTTAGTCATAAAATTCATATGTTTTTTAGTATGGTGAACAGAGTGTTTTTTCATAGTATCTTTTTGTTTTTTTGTAAGTTCTTTAACCATCTTTTCTGCCCTGTTCAGTTCTTTTCTTAATTACCGCAACTAGCCACCTAGAACCTTCAGCATGTGCTAATGTTTCGATTCCCACTCCTGCAGGATAGATGTTATTTGTCGTGATAGACTCCAAGTACGATAAAAAATCTTTTCCGATACCTGTGCCGAATAAACCATAGGCTTTACTATTAAGGTCTTTGTCAACTTCTTTAGTATATCCTCTTCCGTCAATTGAAACATTTATTTTCTCCTTCATTGTGGTTGTCCTTGCTGTGCCGCCATTAACTGTTGAATTAAATCAACATTATTTTGTACTTGGCTTTCATCAGCTAACAGGTCTTCCATAATTCCAAATTTAGAAGCAAGATATTTGATTACTTTTTCTTGATTATATAAGGCAGGTGTTATTTCTGGCCCAAATGTTCCAGCTACAGTTTGTTGAAATCTTACAAAATCTGCAACATCCTGTTGGTCTTGCGCTCTTAATAGTGGCGAAACAGGAACAACCTTTAGTTCTTTACCGTCTACCTTTGGCATATCAAGTATGCCTTGCTTGGTATAGATATAAATAATTCTTTCTACTAAAGGCTGAAGAAACTCTTTTTGCATACGACCAGCAACAGCACCCATATCACGAGCAACATCAGCCAACCTTTCGGAAACTTCGGTGGCGGATAACGGTGTTCTAGCATTCGGGCGAGTATCAAGTTCATCAATGAATAGTGCCTTTCTAACATTTCTACGCATATCATCGAGAACTAGCTGTGCAACATCAAAACGTCCTGCACTTTGCAAACTATCTATACTAGACCCTGGACTTCTGGGAATAAAAGTTCCGGGCTGTATAGTTATATTATCTGGATTAAATACGCCATCGTCATCATAAACATAGCTTCCTGCAATAGCCATTTCAGCATTTTCTAATATTAACTGAACTGTAAGATTCAATGTTTTAATTGCAGGCATAGCTTGTAAAACTGGGCCACGACCCCAAACTTCAAAACCAGACTTAGACCACCTTGTAGTTATCCAAGGAGTAGAACCTTTGCCTCTTAGTGTTTCTTTTAGGAGAACTGCTTTATCTGTTTCTGATAAAAGATAATAGGTGTATTCATCTTTAAACCTGTCTGTTTCATCGTACATAGTAGCTTCGATGATTCTTGTTTTTCTTGTAGGATTCTTTTTTTGTTCTTCTAACATTTGTTTAGTGTAGTTTGCTTTTGGAAAACGATGCTTAACTTCTGTTAAGTCCATATCATTGTTCCATCTAAACCAATCAGATACTGTATCCATATTTCCTGCAAGTAGGGCAAGGTTTGTTGGTGGTACTGCTGTAAAATGCAAATCACCATTAAACCTGCCTTCCTCACACAGGAGATTCATCGTACCTAATCCAAGGTCTTGTAAACCTTCATGCATCTCTGCATTAAAATTAGAGTTTCTTAAACCTTCATGTAAAAGTTCTGTTATTCTATCCAGCTCTTCAAGTAACTGTTTATTTATAGCTTGCTTTGGAAAATCAGGCCCCGGCATTAAAGTAAATGCTCTACCATTAGGAGGGAAAAACCCTAACTGCAATCTAGAGGCAAACTTTGGCAATCCTACTACAGCAGTTTCATCATATATATTTTCAGTTCTTCTGCTTGCGGCACTCTCTTGAAAAAAGCTTTCTCTATGAGGCAAGACATAATCATATATTTCTTCCCATAGGTCAGTCCAAGAGTTCCACCTACCTTTAGCTTTATTATATCTAGCCATTACTCTTTTGAATACAGCTTCATCACCTGTATCACCGCTAATAGCATAGTTGCCGTCAGGCGAACCACCACCTCTCATATTAACTCCTTATGGATTTTCCCATTGATTTTCTTCTATAACCAGTAAAGCCTTCTAGTTCTTCGCTTTGTAAGGATTGCTGACCTCTAAGATTAGCAACTCTTACTCTTTCTTCATTTTCTTTTCTAGCTTGAGCCTTGCTTTCTTCTGCCGCTAATCTTTTTTCTTCAGCTTCTCTTTGCCTTGCAAGCTCAGGATCTACCCTTGGTAACGGTGTTCTTCCGAATCCCATAATTAATCTCCTTCTTTTCCGAAGACTATACTTCCACCTTTTTTAAGCAATTCACAATATAATTGATAAGGTGTGTAAATAAATGTTCCTCTTATACCTGCTACATGAGTAGCAAAAGAAACGCAATAAAGCCAACGTGGTATTTGTATGGTTTCTCTTTGTTGTTCAATTTCAATACAAACACAGTTACTAATCATGTCATGTATAACTTCATCTGATTCTTGGTTTCTTAAAGTTTTAATTATTAGCCTTTGACTAGCACACTCCATATATAGCCAGAATCCTTCTTCTGGAACAAATCTTACACAATACACATGGCCAAAATCAGGTTTTAGTAAGGTGAATAATCTCCATAAACCTCTGTTGGGGCTTTTTCTAAAACAAAATATCCATTTCATAACCTCGCAAAGCCTTTTTTTCTACCTTGTCTTTGTTTAAGTCTCGAAAATGGGTTTCCAACCCTATTAACGGTTGTATGGGGGCTTCGATGTCCAAAACCATGAGTTACTTTCACACCCTCACCACCTCCTAAGAACGCATATTGCAAAGCATCGTGAATATGAGAAAACCTATTCTTACTTGGCTTCTCTTCATAACGCTCATTTCCCATATGATACTGGCGTTTATATTGATAACCACCTTCAAATCCTGATATTAGTACCTGACAAGTAGGGCTTATAGTAAAAGATGGATAACCGTCAGACATTCTATTCAATACAGACTCAACTGACTCTACTCTTATTATAGTATCGTTACTTGGAGCTGGATATGCATTAATGCCATTAGCTCTTAATATCATAAATGGCGTTTGTTCAGATGTTTGAGCCATTTGATTCCCTGCTGGGTCTCCTATGAACTTAAATTCAAACTTATCCCAACCATTTTTATGTATATCTCTTTTTAATATGTCTGCAAATCTACCTGCCCCCATATCCTGACCTACTAATTCGTGAAACACGACCCATTTACCAGAATAAAGTTGCTGACAAAAGGCAGCAGAGGGTGTTCTGCCAAAATCTATACCAACAATTATCTCTTTACTTTCTACTGGCTCTATTGGCGACTTAGCTACATGCTGTTCTTTGTTGAATGAAGGATATACAGGTTTACCGTCTAATAATGCCTGATACTGATTTAATATATAAACCTTTATCCATTGTTGGCTTTTACCAAGAATAATCTTTTCATAATAGTCTGGTTGTATGTTTTCCTTATTTTCTGCCTTTGGATTTTTCTTATAGCCCAATAAAGTACCGTTTTTATCACGATTCTCTAACATTGCGCCTTCTTGTCTAAAAAAACTCCAGTCATCTGGCTTCACAAGAAACAGCTTTTCTTCTTCACTCATATATTCTGGTGCAGGAACATCTCCAGACATAATGCCCCACCAATGTGTTTCATCAGGAGCATTCGTATCCATAATAACCCCAAACCAAGAAGGGCCGCCATCTCGCATAGAAGGAAATCTACCAACACGCATGGTACAAGCATCGACTATAGACTTTGGTATTTCTCTAGCCTCATTTATAAATGCACCAGTTAGTTCTAGTGATAGTAGTTTCTTCACATCCTCCTGTTTATCTAAAGCCAAAAAGATGACTTCAAGTTCAACAGTAGTACCATCACCAAGAGCAAAATTAACAAAATGTGTGTAGGGAGGAGACCACACGAATCTGCCAATATCATCGGAGAACCAATCTCTCCATGTCTTAATAGTGGTGGTTTTTAATTGAGGATTTGTATTGCGGATGACAGCCCATCTTGTTCTGCGTATCTTACTTTGATTAGGCTTTTGCTGTACGGCTCTCCTCATTATCTCCATACAACATGCAACAGATTTACCAGAACCAACTGGCCCTCTTATGCCTCTTAAAAAAGATTGGTCTTTTAGAAAAGCTTTAGCTATCGGCCCTGGGGGTTTGTAATCTAAATTCATTATCCTAAGTAACGTCTTCTTAAAGCTTCATTTCCTGATGTACTACGCATTAATCTTTTTCTTACAGCGACAGAATTATCTGGACTAGGCATACTATCAGAAGATGATTGAATAGGCTGACCTCCAATCATTTCAGCATCTTTAGTTCCAGTATCTGTATATCCCTGCCTATTGGAAACATAACTACCTGATTCAGCATCAAACCTAGAACCTTTAGTCTTTCCAAAAGGATTAAAATTACTTCTGCCAGTATATGTCTTAACTCTATCACCAGAAACAACTCCAACTACCATACCGCTTTCATCTCTTACAGCAGTGCCTCCAGACCTTAATGCTTCTATCATCTTAGTTCTGCTAAAGCTTCCCAGCATACCTATACCAGATGTTTTATTGGCTTCTCTTCTATTTACTTCTTTTATTGCACTTGTTCTGCTTATCTGCCTATTAGCAATACCAGTTCTTTTAGCTTCTATTTGAGATGCTGTCATTCTCTGATTTAAATCTTTAGGCTCTTTCTTTCTTTCGTCTCCCATAATCACCTCCTAGGAAAAAAAATATAATTTAATAATGGGTTTTATAAGTCTCTCATGAGTGTGTTTTACCCTTATATAGTATGCCGTCAGTTTTTTAAGGCGTGTTACATACAGACTTATACAAACATCATGGGACCCCTATCAGTCTACGTTAAAATTAATCTGCACTGCTGTATTCGTTGTTGTCTTAACGTCTTGTCTGAATCCTGCTCTGTCCATCAAGTCTCTTGCGGCTTCTAACCTTACATACTGTGAGTTACTATTCAACAGTTCTCTCATCGTTGCCATCGCTTGTGTTGCGTCCCATCCCAAAGTCATCATTGCTAACTGCTGTCTATACTCGATAACATGTTGTTTTCTTAGTGTATTAAATGCCCAAGCCTTATTACGTCCTAGTCTCTTCGACGCTTCTGTTGGGTTGCAACCATCATGCAAGATAACATGCACTAATTCCTGTTGTGCTTCAGTTATCTTTTCGTTATTAGCTTTTACTATCGGTGCATGTTTTTCAATGTCATCCATTGGAACTAAACCACCTCTATACTTCTCTTGTTGGCTTTCGTTTGCTTTCGTCATATCCAAGACCTGATTGTTTACTGACGTAGTATAGACATGGTGTGTCGTTGCCTGTCAAGTCACTCATTATAAGCTATTGATTATATTCTTTTGTGGCTTCGTTAGCACTCCGCTAGTTTGTCGTGGACAAACTTGTTCTTACGAACCTTATTGAATCATGTCTCGCCTTGCTCGTATGATGATTTAGTTGTGTAAGTCTGTGAGCCGTTTCCTTTGCAGATACGTAAGCAAGCATTCCACTCTGCTGTAGCCCTTGCGGTCTACTATCGCTCCGTTACATACTTTCTTACTAGCTTTGTAGCTTCCTAGCAAAGGGACGTGTCCTCGACTTACTTGACCCTCACACCCCATCGAGGGGCGTGATTGTCACCCGAATGCGGGGACTTCAACATTGGAACACACACACATGATTGGCCCTACGTCGTTCAATTATCCTTGCAGGTTACACAATGAATTGCTCGGCAAACGGCAAAAGTAAAGATTGAATCAAAATAATTATTATAATTGAGTCAAGCTTGCGCTTGACATGAACACCCCTTCCTCATTGTCGTTTGTGATTAAGTATTCGTCAGGGGTGTAAAGCCAATTTTTTTGACAAGGGGATTCCCGATAGAAGGTCATCCCTTCTGCACTTGACTATTGCCTTTCATTGTGTGGGTGGTTGGACAATAGACGCAGAGCAAATCTTGTCTGTGTTTACGACATAACAAACGTAAAGGAGAATAACATGTCGAAGCAATTAGAACTATTTGAAATTGTAGAACCTCTAACCATTGATGATGTTCTTGACCTATACGAATCACATGAAGAATTTGAGATTCGTCAGGCACTTGAGTCGGGAGACTTGAACAGAGTGAATCAACTCTTAGACCTCAAAGGTACTAACAGTTATATGTAAGCCAATTTAGGGTAGTTGATAATTATATTAGCTACCCTTTAACGTAAAGGAGAATCAGATGACTGATGAATACAGAACGATTGAACAGAAATTATATTTTATGATTCAAGCAAGAGAAGTTCATGCAAAAGGTCTTAGAAGCGCAACTGTTTCAGAAAGACTTACAGAGTTTCATACAAAAGAACTTCTTTATTATAACAAAAGAATTATCGAACTAATGGAGGATAGCAATGCAGAATACTCAAACTAAATACGAGTCACAGGAACTAACAGAAGAAGTTATGAAAGCCATTTCAAAACAGCTTCGTAAGGACAAGCTACCCAAGGATGACTATCAGTCAGTTTGGAACAAACGTCTTCATGCTATCTTGATGGAGCTTGTCAATCACTTTGACGATGGTAATGACGTTATCATACAGGCCAAGCTTGCAGACCAAGTGACACGCATGTTTGAGAAGATGATGGATACAGTAGCGGCTGCAGGAACACGCAAGAAGTGGGAACGCAGAGATGCTGTACTAGCAGATGTTGGTATTGAGATTACTCAAAACAAGATTGATGACATTGACAATGACATTGACAGATTGCGTCAGCAGTATTGGATACTCAATCAAGCATTCAAGACTTGCAGATACACAACACGACCTACTGTTATATCACAGTGTGGTGTAAACTTTGGGCAATATACTACGCTCAAAGATTTACCCAAGGTCAAGCGTATGCAAGCCAAGAAGGGACAGATTACAGTTGAGACATACGAGGCACACAAGAATGACTTCTGGGATTTTGCCAGAGAGTCAGGTCTTGTAGAGATGCCTGCTGATTCTTCATACGCAGAGTGAGTTTACATGAGGCTAGGGCATTTCGTCCTAGTCTCTACTTTTTTATGTGCAACTAACATCATCTTGAAAGATTCTCTCATCGAGAGAGAAATCTTTCAGGGGGAAGCCGAACCCTTCCCTCCACCCTTACCAACCAGATAGGGGGAGCTTTAGCAGTGTGCCTAGCTTCTACAATTTATAACGCCTCAAAATGCGGAGTAAGCCAATGAAAAAAATTACATCATCTAAAATGTTTAAATATACATGCGCTACATTGTTAATACTCTTTTATATGTACGTTGCGCTTAAATCAGGTATCCCTGCCGCAATGGCAATATTTGTAAAGCTTCTAGCAATAGTTCTATTCGGTATGGCACATATCTGGACAGTAGATTTAATTCAGTTATCAGCATCATCTATCAGGAGGGCAAAATGGTTTTCTACATGGTTGCAGGGACGTTTTCAGCGTTCGCAATAATATTTCTTTTAGCCAAGTTTGACTTCAAAAAAGTTCTTTGGCTTGACATACCTATCGACATAATTTCTACTTGCCTACTTATTATAATGTTTGCTGGTACTTTTGCAGGCATGATGGCGGCAGTGATAGGTGGATGCATCGTGTCCGCTTTTCTTTACGCCTCTAAAAAGATTATAGGTTACAAAAAGCCAAAATGGAAAAAGTTTGGTTATACATGGGAGGATGTAAAATAATTCTAATTTGGGCAAGGATTCCTATAACTTGCTCAATGGACGTAGATACTTAGACTGTATGGATAATTAGAATGGCATTACACGTTTTAATTATAAAGCTTTTGACTTACAGCTAGTGGCAAGGCTACGACCTGAGGATAGACCTGATGCCTCAACTTTTAACATGTCAACGAAAAGGAGAAACGACATGAATTTCGCACAAATCACAGTATCTGGTAACATTGGTTCTGACCCTGAGATTCGTGAGGTAGGTAACACAAAAGTTGCTAACCTCTCAGTTGCAGTCAATGAGAACTACACCAACAAAGCAGGAGAGAAAGTGGAAAAGACCCACTGGTATCGCCTTGAAGCTTGGGATGGTTCAAACGGTAAAGGACTTGTATCCAATGTGATTGAACCTTATGCCAAGAAAGGTACTACCGTCTTTGCTCAAGGTTTTCCAATCATTGAAGAGTACGAAAAAGATGGACAGAAACATCGTTCATTCAAAATTAAACTTGCTGGTTCAGGTTCTACATTTCGACTAGCAGGAAAATCTGAGGGAGGTGAATCACCTAAAACTTCATCTTCTGCAGATGATACAATGGACGATATACCGTTCTAATAACATAAAGAAAGGGAGGTAGACTATCTTCCTCCTTTTCACATTATTGTGGAGGTTTCACAAGTGACAACAGAAGAGTTTAAGGATGAATTAGAACGCCTCTGGAACAATCTTATATATTTTGACGGCACTATAAATAACAATGGAATAAGAATTAAAAAACAAAACAAAAGAAAAAATGTTCCTAGCCAGTTAATGATTAACAAAAAACAACTAAGAAAAAATAATATTAACAAAAGTAGATATGCAGACAAAAATATGGGGAGATATAAATGATAGAAATATACATTATATCAATGCTTTATTTTATGCTTCTAATGATTTTGATTATATGGAGGAGCTAATGGAAAAATCATATACAATAGAATTTTATCATACATATGTAGTTACTGTCGGAGCCTCTAACGAAGAAAATGCCGCTGATATAGCAGAGGCTTATATATCAGAAGACCCTTCTACTTACCTAACATCAATCGATTATCAAATCAAAGAGTATGGATGATGATAAATTACATTCGCAAACTAAGTTTTATAAACAACAAAACCAGATGGATTGGATGGTTTGTAACTGTCCATCTTTTTCTATCAGCAACAATACTTCTAATGCTGATAAGTTTAGGCATCAACCCAACTTTACTTGTGTCAGTTATTGGCGCACCACTATGGATTGGCGTTGCTTTTGCCTCAAAATACATGACAGACAAAATTATGGAGGATTAAATGTCTTATTATAGGTCAAGCGTATCTATGAAACCAGCAAAAGTAGAATTAGATATGGAAGACGATGGATGCATCGTTCTTAGATTATACCGCTCTAAGAAAAGAATGATGGCAACTCATGAAATATACTTTCATGTTGACCAATCAAATTACGATTTCTTTAATGGTTTAGATTTCGGTGACAAATATATTTTAATGGAGGATAAGGAAGACTAATGCAAAACCAAATACCACTCAAAGAACTAAAGCACTCACCAGACAATGTGCGTAAGGTTAAAGCCTCAGATACATCTCTGGTCAATCTTTGTGCTTCAATCAAATCTAAAGGTCTTTTACACAACTTAGTTGTTGTTAAGAATGGCAAAGGATTCAATGTGATTGATGGCAACAGGAGATTGGATGCCTTAAACAAAATATACAAAGACAAAGCAACCCCTATTAATTGCATAGTCCTAGAACATGATGACAAGGAAGTTGGTCTACATGCTAATATGATGCGTGAAGATATGCATCCACTTGATGAATCAGATGTAATACAAGCTCTTGTAGCTGACGGTTCAGAAGATTACTCATCAGTTGCTTCTAGATTTGGTCAAACTGAAACATGGGTTAAGCAGCGCATATCATTATCAGAGTTATCTGATCTTGCTAAAGAAAAGTTCAGAAACTATGAGTTTAATCTTGGCGTTGCCAAAGCGCTTACTCTAGGCACTCATGAAAAACAAGATAACTATCTAGAGCATTATGATGAATATTATTCAGACCAAGCAAAAAGACACATGTTATCATCTAAAATACACATACATTGCGCTTTGTTTGATATAAATGCCTCAAACTCAGAAGAACTTGCTATTGAATCTGACCTATTTAGTGAAGACCAATACATAACTAACTTCAATGCATTTGAAAGATTACAGCTATCAGAGATAGAAAAACAAAAACAAGGCTTTTATGATGAAGGTTATCATATGGTTTATGTTCTTATGGATTCATATATATTTGAACATCCAGAAACAAAAACACTCCAAAGAGTGCATGATGAAGAATCAAGAAATATATCAGATATGATTATGGTTATAACCTATGATACTTCTAGATTTTTAATAAATTACAACAAAATGATTGTACAAGAATCACAAGAAGTACAAGAAGCATTGGAAGAAGCCAACAAAGGTGAAGATGAAGTAGAACTAACTCCTGTTGTTATGAGCAAACCTCAAAAAGATATATTAAATGGATATTATGCTGAAAATGTAAAACACAGTCTTATGGATGAAAAACATTTGAAGCTTATGATGTCTCTTTTATGTCATAGAAAACTAGGTTATGGGGCATATGAAAATACTAACAGAGTTGGTAGTATATACGCAGATAATCAAAACAATTTTCCATCAGGAGATGAACCAGATGACAACCCTACTCCTATTTATCAACAAATTATTATCAAGCATCGTGATAATGCTATTGAAGCTTTCAACAATGATGGCACGCCTCCTTTACATTACTGCCTTAATCTCGACACTCAAGCACTCAATAGACTATTTATTGCATGTTGTATCACGGGCATTTCGAGATTTGATTTACAAGATGAAAATCTCAAAAAAGCAATCGGTGACAGTGCAAATCCAACATTATGGTTCAAGCCAGACTCAAGATGGCTCAACAAATACAAAATCAAACAAATCGGACAGTTAGAAGAGTATTTATTTGGTGCGGTATCAGAAATCAAAACCAAAAGCAAAAGACTTGATAATATTGTTGCTCATCTCAAAGAGCATCCCACATTTGATCCTTATGGTTCTTGGCCTCAGTAGAGTAGTTTATACCCCAATAAGCTATCATTGCTGATTCAGCTACACCATCTTCGCATTTTAGCCTCCAAGATTCTTTTGCCATTGGCATAAGTTCGGAGGCTCTTTGCCTTGCCTGATTTTTATCAGCAGACACTTGTAAATCTGATTTCCATTTACGAGGAGACACTTCTAAGTAAGAATATCCTTGTGATGCAAATGTTCCTATGTATAAACCATAATTAAACCCCGTTTTAAACGTGCTAGAGACACCTTGATTAGGCATTGCCTGTTGTTTTTCAATAAATATTACAGAAGGCTTGTATGCCTCTATTCTGTTGATTATTTTAGCAAGGTCTAAAAAGGTTTTTTTCTTTTTACCAATATTAAAACTGCATATTGGAACACGTTCTGCAATAACAGAGTTATTATCTTGGATAAAAGAAATTCCGCCTGTAATTCCAGGGTCAATTCCGCATATTATCATTTTGCATCTCCAGTTTAATTTTACAATTCAAAGCCTCAGCCCAACAATACGCATTAAACAATGTTGGCTTTCTATTACCGCTTTCCCACTTAGCTACAAGTCCGGGTGCTACACCAATCATTTGGTCAACAGCAGGTTGTGTAAGACCTAAACTATATCTACGTCTTTGAAATTGCTTAATTAAATCTGAAGTAAAATGTTTTTCACTCATCATTTAAACCCTTCACATAAGCCAACTATATGGTAATGTGAATTGCAATGCAAGGAGGAGACAATGGCATTGACTAAAAAACACTTTGAGTGGCTTGCTAAAGAAATATCGCCACTAGTTTCAAACAAAGAATTATTCATTGTAAAAGTAAAGGAGATAAGCAGAAATACTAACTTCAATATATATAAATTTCGTGATGCTGTTGAATCAGCTTACATAGATAATCAATCCGAACAATGCGGGCCTGACTTATATAAGCTTGCCGATTACAAGGAAAAATAAAATGGAAGAACAATGTAAAGAAAACTGCGGATATGCAGAGGTAAAAAATGGTGAATGCGAATGTTACAATCGTAAATCTGATGAACAAGAGGAGCAATCACCATGCTAACACAAGCACAACTAAAGGAACGAGCCACCTATATTGGCTCATCAGATGCAAAAGTTATTGCTTCTGGAGATATTGCCCAGTGGATTACACTTGCAGAACAAAAAACTGGTGAAAAAGTATGGAAACCCAACAAGCAAACACAGCTATTGCTTGATGCTGGTAATCATCTTGAGCCATTTATCATTGACCAATGGGCTGAATCAAACAAACGACAAGTCAACTTTCGTGGTGGTGGTAAAACGACACTCATTAATGATATACCTATGCACTCTACATTTGATGGTCGTGTTGTAGGTGATAATGCGCCCCTTGAAATCAAAGCTCATTTTGGCTTCAAAGACATCGATGAGCTTGCTGATTACTACTCAGCTCAATGTCAACATCATATGATAGTTTCTGGTGCAGACAGATGCTACTTCGTGGCAATGTTTGGTGTGCGCTGCAGAATAGAGTGGCGTATGCTTAATAAAGATGAGTCATGGTGTAGAAACTACATAGAACAATGCAAAATATTTTGGAACTTTTATGAAAATGGAAACATGGGAGGTATGGAAAATTCTGCTCCATTACAACCAGTAGACCATTCAGACATGTATGTTATGGATGTTCGTGACCATCCGTTTTGGAAAGACAGTTCAGAAGCTGATCTTAGAATGGACGCTTCTCTTATCATAGAAGCCAAACAAACAGTAAAGGTTGCTGAAGATGCAAAAAATTCTTTCAAATCTTGGATACCCCCAAAGTGCAGAAGAATGGATTTTGACATTGGTGGTAACTTTGAAGGACACAAAATTCGTGTAACACGTTCACGTTCTGGAACTCTTACATGTACACACATACCACCGAAGGAGACAGAAGATGACTTATAGGGTATCAACAATAATAAATCCAAAGCTTAGATCAATATCAACTGTTAGACATATAACATCTGAAGATGGTTATTCATGGATTAACAGACTTATAGGATCTAGTATCTTTACATTTGTTCGTCTCTATGAAAATGGAGATGGAGTTTATTTGGATGATGAAGGGCTATTTGCCGAAAATCAACATTTCTGGATACATAAAAACTATCCAACGCCTCTTGCAGGAATAGGTGTTTTTATTGGAATAGATAACAGAGGAGATATATGCCCACCAAATATTTCAAATAAAGAATTTTCAACTCACATAGAATTTATAGGAAATGCCAATGACCTAAAACTTCAGATGAGGAAAGCCAATATTATTGATGAAGACTATAGAAGTGCATTTTTCGAAGGAGATAAATATGCCTAGAGGTAGACCTAAAAAAACAAAAATAATTACAAATCAATTATTAGGATTAAATGAATCTCAAAAAGAATGTTTAGAGAAAACAGTTGAATCTATACAAGCGATAACATCATGTTACAGCGATTTATACCACCCTTCTATAGATGACATAATTAATCTGGACAGAATTGGGTGGGAATTAAGAAATCAATTCAAGGAGTATATGAAAGATGAGTAATACATGGCAAACACTATCACGTTTTGATGTATCAAAAGAAGTAGAGCAAAAGGGTAAGTTTGATTATCTATCTTGGGCTTGGGCATGGGCTTATGTCAAAGAAAAGTATCCAGATGCTACATTCGAGAAACATATATTTCGTGACAATCAAGACAATCCATTACCATTTATGCGTGATACTAAAGGCAATACATTCGTAGCTGTTACAGTTACTATAGAAGGTATATCACACCAAGAAATACATTACGTTATGGACAACAGAAACCAAGCTATACAGTTTCCTGATGGTGGTGCTGTCAACAAGGCTTTGCAACGTTGTCTTGTCAAGGCAATCGCTTTTCATGGTCTTGGCTTAAATGTCTATGCAGGTGAGGACTTGCCTATGGACTTGGATGAGGAAGATAATTCTCTGATTATTGAAGCTTTTGAGAAAGCTACTTCAACTCAAGAACTTGACGATTCTTGGCGTTTTTATGCAAGCTCGATTGGCAAACTTGGCAAACAATCAAAACAAAAAGTTACTGATGCTTTCAAAACAAAGAAAAACAAACTCAAAACATAAAAATCTAGTCAGGTTTGATAGATGTAGAGTTTGTGGAAACATGATTGATAACAAGAATGGTTCATATGTAATCACTGCAAGTAATATATTCATATGCTGTTCTTGTTATGACAATAATGAATGGAATGGTAAAGTAAGCTTTGATGAGTTCTATGAGTTTAAAGACCTTTCTAGAAAGATGAAGTAATGACAATGTATAACCAAATGCTTTCAGACAAAGCATTACAAAAAATGTTATGCAATAGAGCAATAATATTTGGTGGTGAATCTTCTCAATACGAGGACTGTTTATGGATAACTGGCTCAACAATACATTCCAATTACAGACAGTTATTTGTATCTTTATCAGACCTTGACGACGACAGAATAATTATATCAGTTGTTATTACAGACGATGTTGACGGCAAATCATCATATTTTATATATGACAAAAAATCATGTTTTAGAAATCAAAATATAGCTATGCTTATTAATATACTCATTGATGATATTATTGACGGCAATGGATTGAATGTAAAAGTTTTTGAATAAAAAGAGAGCGGTTAGTTAATGCCTAGACCGCTCCCCTTCCCCATACAACCGCCAGTGTGGGCAGTGTAATTAAAGCTTATCAGTTATCTTTATAATACTCAATGATTTTTACTTTCGCTACCTAACCACAGACCAAAAGCACCCGTCATTGCCCCAGTAACAGTTGCTGTAAGGGCTGTAGCTTCTGGTGTGACCGTTTCCATAGGAATACTCATAAACCACTCTATGACTCTTATATACATCACAGTCATAACGAGCATCATAAACCTTGGAAGCAACTTCCATTTCATAATATTTTCTGCTGTCATTTTTTACCTTTAAACTTATCCATGCCTTTAATACCAAGTGCAGCACTACACACCAGAAACACAAGATACTGATACCAATCAGGTAACTCACTAAGACGATTAAAGCCATTTTCTACAACCTTTTCCATTCCTGGAATAAACACTAGTATGACAGGTATAAGTACAACTATTGTAACTAACTCATCTTTCCAAGAACCTTTTGTAGATTCTGCCATAATTAGCTCCCATTTACTATCATGGGTAGCCGCTGTTTTCATAATCTCTGCTTTGGCTTCAGCTTCTGTCTGTGCAAGATTAGCCTTAGCTTTTGATTTACTTATCTGGCCTTCTACAAATGTAGTGCCGAGATTAAGTAATGGTGATAATAGTTGAATCATTTAACCTCCTTTATTATGCCAAAGATAAAGTATCAAAACAAAAAAACCTACAATAGTTATTCCTAAAAATACTATGGCTATTGCTTCCATGAAATGTTTACGAGCTTCACGTTGTTTGTAAATAGTTTCTTTGCGCTGTTGCCTAATATCTTTTTCCATACGAATAAGTTCTTGCCAAGCACTAGGCCCACACATAGAAGATATTAACTTACGCAATTCATCTCTTTGATTCTCAAGTTGTTTCTTTTGAGTAAATAACTCTATAGCTTCTTGCTCAACAGATGCACCATTAAATAGTTTTTTAAATATAGGTGGGTTCTTTGCCTCATGATGCGCTCTATCAACATCAGATACGGCAGACATCCATCGAGAAAGGTCTTTGCCCATGGTCTCGATGTCTCTACCAATGGATACACCTTTCTTTAGTGCATTGAAAGCTGTACCTGCAATAGCTATTGCTGATACTGGATCAACCATTACTCAGAGCCTTTGCCTTTAATCATTGCATAGATACGCATAGAAGCAAGAACAGCACCAAGAACTAACACTATAAAAGTTAGCCATTCATTAGCACCGCTCAACCAAACTGGAGTTGATATGCTTGCACCAGCTAAAGCTAGGTCTGATATTGTCCTATTATCCATTATAGAAACTTTCTGCTCGGTGTAGCTGGTGGGTCTATCGTTAGCTTTGCATCTTCTAATTTTTTAATAATGCTATCAGCTTCATCTCTTACTTTGCGTAAGTTAAGATGATAGCCTTGAACAGGTGCAATCTCAGGATACTCATTGCCCTCATCGTCTGTAAGCGTATTGCCTGTCGGTGCATAGATAGTGCCTACCTCATCTACGCCTATTGACTTGGTGCTATGCAGTACCTTGTTACCGTCTTCGTCTTCTGAAACAATATCAGTGCGATCAAGAGCAGTAAGCAATGCATCTCTGCTATCTGCTTTTACAAACCAGTCGGCCTGTGTTAGCCCTACTGCTATCTCTTGAGCCTCTTCTGCTACGTCAAACTGTACGTCTGAGCTAAATGCGTTTAGTTCGTCATTCATGATAACCTCTTTACAAAATCGTCTTTTAATCTGGATGCATAATACGCAAATCGTTTTAATATGCCGTTTGACTTATAATTAGAGCCACCAACCCCTATATTACTAGAACCAAAAAAGTCTACCTCATCATTGTTAGTTATATTTACTGTTGATTGACCTGTTGTGGTAGTTGTTACACCATCTACTGCCATGAATATATGACCAACGCCATCATAAGTAGCAGATGTTTTTATAAGAATGTTAGTAGATTTTGCCGCAGAATTTCCACCATTATTAAATGCAGATGCGTCTCTTGTCATAACATCTAAAGTTTCATTACTACCAAAACGCATACCAAACCCTTTAAAAGTTGCCCCACCATCATTTATATAATAAATATGACCAGTTGCATCTGTATCAAAAACTTCAAAGTCAGCCTCTACCGTACCCTCATTCAGATTATAACCAACAAACGGCAAGTTAGTTGATGCGTAGGTTGGTAGGTACTTTGTAGGCTCTGGTGGATATGGCGTAGCAGACGTACCTTCTTCTACCTGTGCGCCCCAGAGATATAGGCCAGATGAGCCGTCACCTAGATAAGTTGTTTGCCCATCTTTTCTAATAATAGTTTGCATAGCTTGTCCAGTTCCAGACTTACTAATAGTCACGCTAAATACGCACCTATACCAACCATTACCCACATTTGTTATAGAACCAGTAGGATTTCCCACTCCAGCTGGAGTAACTGTTTCATTTCCTAAATGAAAGTTAGCATTTGCAGAAGATGTTACAAAAAAAGTGGAACTCATAGCTATATTAAGTTCTTCCCTTTCTGCCGCTTTTGCAAAAACAGAACAGGTTATCCTTGTATTTCCTGTTAAACTTAAATTCTTATAAATGTAGTGTGAGCTACTAACAGCATCTTCTGTTATTTTATCTGCGGTAGTATTCCCATCAGGAGCGGCTATTACATTAGTCGTAACGCCACTATTAGGACTAGCCCAAGCACTAAAATCCTCTGCATCGGTGATAAGCGTAGGTGCTTGCTCTAGCTGTGCGCCCCATACGTGCAGACCAGAACTACCATCGCCTGTGTAGGATTGGCCCCCATTAAATGGAAGAACCGTAACATTAGTTGTTGTTGAACCAGATTCAGTATCAAAAACTATATTACACTTATACCAACCATCACCAGCATTTTGCATTTGAGCATCAATAGCTGAACCGCCAATACCATTAACGCTACCAGTGCTTAAATTAAATCTAGCAAACGGAAAGTTTGAAGCATTATTTTTTGCTTGTAATTGTATTATATTCCTTTCATCTGCCTTTGCATAAACAGAGAAAACAAAGATTTTATCTGATGGGTAAGTTACATTTTGGACAAGAAGGTGTTGGGCTGTTGTAGCAGATTCTACTAATTTATCTGCTGTACTTAATCCGTCAGGTGCAGTGATGTCGTCTGTGATAATAGATGTATCAAACGTACTCCAAGTCGTACTTAAATCTTCTGATTGCAGTATAAGGTTAGTACCTGTTACTGGCCCCATTGTAGCCAAGTCAGCAGAACGTGTTACGGTTGCACTAGTTGTTGGTATATAAGATGTAGCAAATGCTCCTTCTTCAAATTGTGCGCCCCACAAGAAAATAGATGACGAACCATCACCAGCATAGTTTCCGGCTAAGTCATCATTTAACCCTATTTCAATTTTTGCGTTAGTAGTTGTTCCGGTGCAAGCCTTTGTTGCCATACAACGAAACCAACCATTACCATAATCTTTGATTGATAGACTATCTAAAGGAAAACCCGTATTATTTGTTGCTACTCCAGTAGTAAGGTTGAACGTGCCTCTAGAGAATGCAAAACCGCTATTGAAAGTAGTAAATCTTAAATCTACAGTTCTGCCTTCTAATGTTTTTGCAAATACAGATAAGGTATAAGATTTGCCAGATGTAACTGAAAGGCCTGTTTGTAAAATTCTATGACCACCATTTGATGAATCTTCGGTTAGTTTTTCAGAATTTTGAGTACCATCTGGAGACAATGCATTATTGCTAGTTACCGCAACTCCTATTGGAAACCATGTTGTTGCAAGCTCTTCTGAGCGTACTAATTGATTCACCCTTTGCTCTTCAATTAGCAAACCATTCTGCGTAGCACCGCCACCGTAATATTCAAGTCCGTTTGTTTGGTTATAGGTTGTAGTTGTTGAGCCTACCTCTACTTGAACACCAGTAATAAATATTGTTCCATACTCAGCCGCATTATCAGCTCTATCTACATAAAATCTTAACTGGTCACAATTAGCTGGAGCTGTAACAGTAAGACTAAACCTTGTCCATTCTGAAGAAGATGCGCTTGTGTTTATGGC
>MDTC01062540.1_pt1 | contig 34158 bp, 36 predicted proteins | sample 811181 | NCBI WGS metagenome assembly MDTC01 (sample SAMN05326644, study PRJNA326480) | marine metagenome | isolation source: seawater | place: Pacific Ocean: North | collected 2011
ACAAAATGCAATAAATAAACAAACAAATAAATGAATGAAATTAAATAAGATCGAAGTCGATATCATTGTCGATATGATTGTCGATATGATTGTGGTTAAGATTGTGGTTGTCGAAATCGTTGTGAAAATGAGAATCGTTAGAGAATTCAAAAGAGTCGTCTTTATGAGATAAATCTTTATCAAAAGATAAAAGTTTGTGATCGAGGTTAAGTTTATCAATTTGATTAGAATGATAAATGCAAATAAGATCACAAGCCTTAGCATCTCTTTCCCATGTCCTGAGGCCAACAAGAATAACAGAAGAAGTGGAAACAAGATTCGCCTTTTTGTTTCTACCTCTAAATTTACCGCGAATATGACAAACAATATTTGTCAAAATATCGTTTTGATAGGAAACGTTAACATGACACATACCGTTACCAAGCATTTTGGTAACAATAGCATAACATTCATCATCACATTCAGAGAATCGAATATTATTGTTTTGAGGAGCATTAACAAGCTTACGTGCTTGGCTTTTATGTTTACTTCCACCTTGAGTATTTTTAACCATGATAATAGTTTTGTTTATAAGAAAAATATTATCACTTTTAAAAATCAATTTTGTTTTAAAAAACTGGAAAATAGATATCCTACTCATTTCTGGATAAGTACTAATAAGGGGTAAATCAATATATTTATACACAATAAATAACATTAACTCTTTTGATCATAGGGTGCCGTTGGTAAACGAAACCATCTCACTATATTCATAAAAAAACATATTATCTGTAAGGTAAAAGGGTGTGTCGTTATCAATTCATTTAACTTAACAAACATCTCTATAACTTGAATGTCCAAGAAAAATGATTCAAATGGTATATCAAAATCATCGTTTTTATTGTTTTCTTCTATATTTTCTTCTTGGACAGATTCTTCCTCTTCCTCTTCGTCACATGCATTTCCGCAAATATACTGCCCAGTACCTTTCATCTGTACTATGTTTTCAGTTTTACCACATAGATCACAAGAAGCATTTCGATTATTTGGTTCTTCTTCTATAAATAATATATCTCCTAATCCATCATCATTAAAATATCCCGGACATATATTACATTTTACCCATTGTTCTTCTGTATCTTCTTCAGATTCTGGAGGAACCATTTCACAATCTGTGTTTCTACATAATTCAATATTTTCATCTTCTTTGTCCAAGATTTCTTTTGTAAGTACAACGTTTTCAATTGTTTCAACGTTTTCAATTGTTTCAACGTTTTCAATTAATTCTTCTACTATTTGTTTTGTTTCTTCTTGGACATTATTTTCTTTATTATACAAGGCTAGATTTCGCGCATGTTTTTGCGTTTGTAGATGTCGCTTTAATCTTGTATTTGTAGGAGCTGAGAAATTACAATAAATACATTCATAAGACATATTTAAATATAAATATTATTGGACATAGGTTTAAATACATTACAATAAAAAGATCTTTAATTAATTAAATTATAAATAAAACTCTAACTACTTAAACTAATACTACTTCATTTGTATCGGCATTAAATGTACCAACTTGATCGTGAGTTTCAACAGAATAAAGATTGTTATCACTGTCGATCAAATAAGTATTATCACCGATCTTGATCTCTTGAGTATGAATCTCTTCCTCCTCTTCTTCCACTGCGGAGGCTTCTTGGACAACTGGCTCTGCCTTTGGCTCTTCTTTTGCCTTAGTAGCCTTTTTTCCTCTAGGCTTTTTTTCTTTAGGCTCAGCTGCATCCTTTTTTGCACGAGGCTTTTTCTTTGGAGCTCCTGGAGCTTCCTTTTGATCAGCAACTGCTTGGACAGGTGTATTTTGAGCTTCTTCAGCAACAGGCATAGGAGCATTCGCTGCTTCAACAAGTTGAGCTACTAGGTCTTGCTTAGTGTCGTCAGCAACCTTTGTCTCTTTCTTTGTACGAGGCTTTTTTGCTTTAGGCTCAGCAGCAGCCTTTTCAGCCTTTGGCTTACGCTCCTTTTTCACACGAGGTGCCTTTGGAGGCTTGAGACGCTGGGTTACAAACTTCTTCATTGTCTTACCAGTCAACTTAGAAGATTCTAGGAAAGATTCGTAAAATGCACTCTGATCTTCAACAGAGTCAAACAATTTGATTTCGGAATATGCGGTTTCAACGGCTTCATCATTCAATAGACCTTTCGATTGAAGCATTTGAATAATACTGTAATTCGAAATAAGGAACTTCGAATACTTAGCGGAGAGGGTTGGCTTACGAGCCTTCTTCTCAGCAGGGGCTGCAGCGGCAGCAGGGGAAACAACTTGGTTTTGTACGGATGTAGACATTTTGATTACTTAGCTTTTTTGATTGATTATCACTAACTATTATTAAAAAAGGCCTTTCAATTTTATGACCATTTTTGATGATTTTTTTGAAAACCTTATATGGTTTTTATTTTTTATAAACTGATTTATCTTTTAACAAAATACATACGTTTAATAGAACATTCTTTATTTTTATCTATTTTATAAACCATATCTTCTCCAATACATGCAGCAATTGACTCATACAAAAGGTCTAATTGTTGATTGTTGAAACCGTAATAGATATCTTGTACCAATTGACGATTGCACCATCTTAATTGATGAATCTTGTTATTTTCATCAATATCATCAATATCATCATAGTTTTCCATTTTAATCATAAAACCTCCTTCACATCGATTTAATTTTTCCAATGGATGAGAAGACTCGGGACGTTTGTTATTGTAATAGTCAATAATTTCATTAACGTATATTTTATTAACTTTTACTGCGATCGTATACAACATTTTATAAATTATTTTGGTATGCATGTTTAAAGAAAAGAAAAACCAGATCAATTTTATGGGTTTTATAAATAAAACTGAGGCCAAATATAAATAAAACACTGGAAAATAGATATCCCACTCATTTCTGGATAAGTGGTAAAACCCACCATTAAAAATATGCTTAATTAATTAAATAGAATAAACAAAACTAAACTAGGGTATGGATATGGGATGAGATAGTATTAAAGTGATCTGGTGAAATAGTTGACTTAAAATGTACGGTTTTAATATCGGTTCTACATGTAGGACAATTGTGTTTACTTCCTACCTTCAATGTCTGTTTTAAGCAAGACACACAACATGTATGTCGACAATTAAGAGCTACAGTATTATCAGGTAATAGTGGTTCTAAACAAATAGGACAATCAGTATTTTCAAAATACTCTGTTTCAAGTGTATCCATCTTACAGTGTATAGTCTGAGTCTTGGGTTTGGGTTGCAAAGCTCTGATTGCTTGATCTTGGACGCGTATAAAGATCTGATTTGCTCGATCAAACTCAGCCCTCAGGTTTCGGCGTACTTGTGCATTTGGATCTTGTATTGCCTCCATTTGTCTAGCGGCAGCTCTCTCGGCGAATATTCTGTCTCGGCGTTCTTGTTCTTCACGAATTTGTTGCTGACGCTGCTGTCTCATTTCCTGTTGACGTCTATCATATTCTGCTAATACATCGTCTATAGGTTCTTGTTCGGTAGGTCGAACGTAACTGGTGATACGATTTTTAAATGCATAAACATTCCGAGGACGATTTTGATAGAACCTTGTTTGCACAAACCGTTGTCTATCATGGTCAACTAAACGCCACCATCTCTTCTGTAAACATACCTCTCTAAGTTTTTCCCAAAGGCGATTGATTATGGGCATAGTTAGTCGAGAAGTTCTTACCCAATCCTTAACCTCTCGGTCATTTTCAACGGAATTATTATATCCGTATACCCAGAAACGCTTTATCTTATCGGTCCATTCTCTTATAAATTGACCCTCGCATCTTGAGGCATTGTGCCCAGCTTCTCTGCAAATAGAGCAAACCATCTTATTAATAGTGTATATATGTCTGTACATCCAACCTAGGAAGGAAAAGCCTTTCAATTTTATTAGATAAAACTCAAATATAGATAAATTACTGGAAAATTGATATCCCACTCATTTCTGGATAAGTATAAATAGGGGGTTGAGGCGATAGGCTTGGGTTATGGGGCTAGGGGTCCTGGGTCCGTTGGATAGTGCCGTTGAGTGGTGGGGTATTGGGTGTGTCGGGTATCGAGTAATTATGCTGTGTTTTCTAGACCACCACCATCTTGGACAAAATTGAAAACAATCATTCCCTTTAAAGAGTACGTTAAAAACAATGGAACCATTTGAGATAGAGTATATAACGAATGAAGAATATTCATTAATAGATAGATATTATAAAAATCCTAAGCTTATAATTAAAGATTTATTAGATTTAGTATATTAAATCTTGGACACATGATAAAAAAGTTTAAGGATATACTATAAATTATTAAGATAGACACAATAAAAATATCACAATTAGATATAGAATGAATGATTTTATAGAGGAAGTACTTCTTTTGGGTATTAATAAAATAGATAGTGATTTTGGGTTATATGTAGCTATAATGCCTTTTATAAACGAATTATTAAATTTACTTACAATTACATTTTTTAAGCCAGTGTATGGTATTGAAATATATCCACATTATCCACATACATTTAATAACATGATATTAAAAACATTTATAGATACATTAGCTATAACAGGTATAGTAGCAAATGCATCGAAATATTCGATATATGGAAAAAATGTAGGCTTTATAAAAGGATCATTGTTCGCAATTTTCACATTTATGGTACCAAATTTATTTATGGGACATATATTACACAGCAAATCACATGTAAAAAATTTCGTGATAGGAATAATATTTATTTACATGATGGATGTTTTGGTACGTGGATTATCCTACTATTATACAAATTATATTGTAAAATATAAAAAACTAGATTAATATTACAAAAATAAATATGTATTATTAATCATCTTTTTTATCAGTTAATGAAAAAACAGAAAAAGGACTATGTACAGTGCTATTGCCGTAAACAGTATCAGAATAAAGAGATAATATATTAGAAACAATTTTACTACGTTCGACATCGGAAGTATTTAACTGAACGGCTCGTATATCAGTTAATTCACCTTTATAGCCGTTGATAAGTTTTAATAGATGTAATAATCCATTATCTTCACATCGATCACTTTGTTTAAGATCACCAGTAAGGACCATTCTAGATCCTTCTCCAAGACGCGTGGTCAACATAAACATTTGATTTGGAGAAGAGTTTTGCATCTCATCAGCAATAACAAAAGCATTTTTGAATGTACGACCACGCATAAAGGCAAGAGGAGAAATTTCAATAATTCCAGAATGAATCATAGAATCGATATCACGAACAGAGTAAAATTCTTCAAGAATATCAAAAATAGGTCTTGTCCAAGGATGCATTTTACTAATTAAAGAACCAGGTAAATATCCAATATCTTCTTCAACAGGAACAACCGGTCTAGTTAATACAATTTTATTAACATTACCACTTTTTAATTCTTGGACAGCTGTAGCACAAGCAAAAAGGGTTTTACCAGTACCTGCAGGACCAACGCCAAGTAATACAGACACATCTGGATTATTCAGATATTTCACATATTTTTTTTGATTAGGACCTCTAGGTTTATAAATAGGAGCAATATTTCTCTCATTTTGAATAATGAAATCATGTTCCATGTTTCGCATAGATTTTTTAGAAGCACGCATAGTTAATTGATAAAGAGGACGTCTTATGAAGGGATGGATAAAAGATTGTGATAATATAAACATCGATAAAAATAATGTACTGTATAACATTCTTGGACACTATAAATATGAGAAAGAAATTAATAATAGACTTTTTAATACAACACACAGAAAAAATACGTCTAAAGAATAACAATATGAATATAAATCTATTTTATTACTATATGAAAAATATAAAAACAATACTATTTCTTATGGCTGTTTTTAGTATATTGTTGTATGTTTACTATATAAACAAAAACAATCAAAAAATAGATACAAATCATATGTATGAATATATTGTAATTGGTTCTGGTCCAGCGGGGTTACAGGCAGGACATTTTTTAAATAAATTTAATAAAGACTATATAATATTAGAAAAAGCAGATAACAGCGGAGATTTTTTCAAAAAATACCCAATCCATCGTAAATTAATATCTGTAAACAAGGTAAATACAGGTTCAGAAGATAAAGAATTTAACTTAAGACATGACTGGAACTCACTTTTAAGCGACAATGATAAATTATTATTTAAAAATTACACAAAAGACTTTTTTCCACATGCAGACTACATGGTAAAATACTTAAACGACTATCAAAAAATAAACAATATCAAAGTAGCATTTAATCAAAATGTAATAACAATTAACAAAGAAAATGATATATTTAAAGTACAAACAACGGATAATACATTAAAATGTAAAAAATTAATAATGGCTGCAGGTTTAATGAAGAATAATATATCATTCACGCCACCGGTCAATTCACCAGGATGTTTAAATTACCGAGATTTGTCTAGAGATAAATCAATGTTTTTAAATAAAAATGTCTGTATAATAGGAAAAGGTAATTCAGCATTTGAAACAGCAAATTATTTAACGGATACGGCGGCAGTAATACAGGTATTTACAAAAGGAGGTATAAATCATGCTTGGGATACACATTATCCTGGACATTTACGTGCTATAAACAATGAATTCTTGGACGTTTATAATTTAAAAACCCAACATGCAGTAAATAGCGTAGATGATACAGATAAAATAGTGGTGTTTAAAGAAAATAATAAATATTTTGTAGTAACAGATTCAGACTTGGACAATAATGGTAATTTAGATATGGATGATCATAAACCAGGTGAAAATATAGATCAACACCCAGAAGGAGGATTTGATTATGTAATAGACTGTACTGGATTTAAGATTGATACATCTATATTTGGTAATATTATTCCAGACCACAATGGAAAAGTGCCTTATGTAAAGGGAGATTTTGAAAGTAAAAATATAGATAATTTATATTTCGCAGGAGTATTATCACAAGAAATTTCTTATAAATATGGGTCAGGTGCGTTTATACATGGATTTCGTTATTTAATATCGTCAATGATAAAGATAGATACAGGTAATTTGGAGATAACAACTATAAATTCAATGACGGATTTAAATAAGAAAATAATACACCGAATGAATACAACATCGGCATTATATCAAATGTTTAATTGTTTATGTGATGTAGTGATATTTGATAATGATCAAATAACATACATTGAAGAGGTGACTATACGATATGCGAAAAAACATTATGTAGAAAAATACAAAAAAGTATTATTATTTAGTTTAAAATATGGTGAAATTTACAAAGACAATAAAGAATATATTAAAAAGAAACATGGTTTTGGTACATTAAATAAAAGAAACGAGAAAGATTATATAGCGGGATTAAAAGAAACGGCTCATTTGAGTCATTTTATACATCCGGTGTTTGATTTATACTATAAAAGAAAACATAAAGAAGAATTTCATTTGGCGGAACATCTGGTAGCAGAATTTAAACTCCCTGGTGTACATATTGAACCATTAAAAGAATTATTAGAAAAGGTAAAACAATATAACAAACATGAAAAGAAAGAAAAAAAAATCAAAAAACAATGTTTAACAGATAATGAGAAACAAATAGAGGATATATTATCAAACTATATATTTGGCGGAAAAATAAACAGTTTAAATGACGATGAAATAGATAAACTATCAAATAAAATAGACATGTTAGAAAAACAATTTATGTGTGAAATGTAACCATAGCAATCATTCGACGATTACCAGAAAACCGTTTGTCGGAAACACCCCCAACAACAACCGAACCAGTTTGAAGCATAGTAGTTGTATTTGTATCAATATGATAACCATGTGTTTGAAGATAAGATAAAACAGAGGGAATATCATCTGCACCCATAAACGCTCCATTCCATTTAAAAGCACTATTACCACTACCAATCATGGATACAGGATGTCTTAAAAGGACAAAGACACAATTGGTACCATCAAAATTAGGAGTAGCTTGTTGAAAAGGGGACAATTTTGGAAGGTTAATATGGGAAACCATATTACTAATAGGTCCAGTAGGAACACAATTAAGTGTAATAATATTTTGATAAACTTGTAAAACAGGGTTATAGATAGGTTCTAGATATAAAACAAATGACTGGTTACTAGAAAATGGGTTCATTTCATGAGGGTCGGGAATATGTTGACTCATATTTGTAGTAGAGGATTGTTTAGAGCGATTTTGATAATTCATATAAATTCGTTTAACCATAATAATAATTATAATATAATGTATTAAAGAGATATTATATTAATATCAAGGGGTATACTCCTCCAATGCTCCTATAGTGTAGTGGTTATCACTCAGGACTTTGAATCCTGAAACCCCGGTTCGAATCCGGGTAGGAGCTAAACCTCTTAGTTCATTGGTAGAACATCAGTAACATATACTGAAGGTAACAGGTTCGATTCCTGTAGAGGAGAGGGCGATGGTCCTAAGTATTTTAAAAGAATTTAAAGATTATTAGGGTTATTAGTATAATGGATATGTTTGTAGAAGACATAAAGCGATTTTTAAAGGATAATGAGGGTAATGAAGAAGAAATGATTAAAAAAGTGGCTCCAAATGAGGAGATAGAATCATTGATGAAAACTATATTAAATATTATGAATATTCAAAAGAATATTGAGGGGGATTAGCTCAGTGGTAGAGCGTTGGATTCCAAATCCAACGGTCAACGGTTCAAATCCGTTATTCCTCAAGAAATTCTCTCATAGCTTAGTTGGTAGAGCATACGACTGTTAATCGTAAGGTCACAGGTTCAATCCCTGTTGAGAGAGCTTACCGGACGTAGCTCAGTGGTAGAGCATTCGACTGTAGTGGTTTTTTTTAAGATATCTTATGATATCGAATTGTCGCTGGTTCGATTCCAGCCGCCCGGAATATATAATCTTTTATTGTTATAGAAGATTATAAAATTGAAATGCTTTTTACCGTAAAAATAAGTATAAAATAAGTGATCATGGTACATTATAAAAAATTTAGATTTGATTTCTCCCCCAAAACAACCGAAATTTTGTCTATTTTCTCAAATGCACATTGTAAAGAAAAGAGAAAAGAGTTTCAAACATCTTGGAATGAATGGATAAAATCAAGAGAGATAAAAACAATTATAGACGAAGAATGTGAATTGTTAAAAAAGAATGGATTTACGGGTGATGTATTAGATAAAATGTATAAGAGTGCGAGATATTATTATACAAAGCGTATAACAAAACCAATAATTGAAAAAACGACAAGGCAACATACAAACCGATTTAGTCAAGAATTCTTGAGAGAAATGGATAAAATAATCGAAAGACAGATTATAAATGACTTAAAACAAAAAGACGAGATAGAAAAAAGCCAGATAGCATATTTCGAAGAATTTTGTAGAGTGTTTACAGTAGATATAATTAAAGAGTTGAGAAAAATAAAACAAGAAAAAGGAGTGATTCCAAATGATATAAAAGAAAAACTCAAAAAAACATATAAAAACCGGTTTTATAAAAATCGTGCAATTGTAGTAAATAATAAAAACATTAATCTAAAGAGATAATATAAAATGAATAAAAATGAACAAGAATTACAGATAATAGGACAAGGTACTTATGGATGTGTGTTTAGACCAAATATAGAATGTAGTAAAAAAGACCGTACAGATCCGGATTTTTTATCGAAAATACAACAAAAAGATAGGACAATGATAAATGAGATAAACATTGGAAAAAAATTACCAAAATCACCTCGTTTTGCAGGTATATTAAAAACATGTCCAGTAACAGTAGGAAAAATTGGTAAAGATGGAGTATCGAAATGTAAAATGCTTCAAAATAAACAGTCTGTAAATTTAGTATCAAATAAAATACAGTATGCAGGTAAAGACACCATAAGTAAATATCTACAAAATATATTATCAAGTAATAAGTCTTCAGAAAAACAATCAGAAGACTATATAAAGGCGATTATTAACGCACATGTGTTTCTTTTACAGAGTTTGGTAGTTTTAAATACCTCAAATGTACTGCATTTAGATATAAAATACAATAATATAATGATTCGAGACAACAAACCAGTAGTGATAGATTTTGGATTATCGTTTGAAAAAGACAAATTAAATATAGACAAATACAAAACCAGATCATCATTGCAGCCGTTTGGAATAGCTGTAGACTATTATGTACCATGGTGTTTTGAGGTGATTTTACTTTCTCATGTATCGAGATATATGTCTGTAGTAGATAAAGATGGGAATATTAAGATACTAATAGACAAAGAAAAAGAAGGAACTGTTTTAAACAGTAAAGAAGAAGAGATATTAATTCGTGTTTTAAATAAATATATAGAAAACAATAATGTGATATCTATGTCTATTTTTACAGCGCAAGAAAAAGCAAGTTTTAAAGAAAAAATGTTGTTATGGATTAAAGAATTAAAAGGAAAAACATGGAGAGATATATGGAATAAAATAATAAGTTCATCAAATACATGGGATAATTACGGTTTGGCGGTAATGTTTTTGATAGAACTAGACTTATCTGGTTTACTACAAATAACCGACAGTCAGACAGAGGGTTTTTTAAGAGCTTATGTAAATGAGATAAAACAAACAATTTTATCAACACCTAATGAGAGAAAATTACCAGAAGATACAAATAAATCACTAACAGCGATTTTTTCTAGAATAAAGAAAATAGAACATCGTGATAGAGTAGCAAAATTTTCTTTATTATTAAAAGATAAAGGCAATAGAGAAAAAATGATTAGAAACAGAGTAATAGCAGAAACAGATAGTGTACAAAAAACAGAGTTATTAAAAAAACAGATGTTAAAAAAAAATTAAGATGAACTATGCTTAGCTACAACAGTAGAAGCATTTGAATCAAATGAAGAGACTTTTTTCTTAAATGAAAAACACCATCTTATTTTCTTTGGTGTTCGATCAAAGGGATAAAATAACATTAGATATGCGCTATCACAAGGCATTTGTTATAAAATTGATTATTTATATATTATAATATATAAATAAAATATAAAATAAACATGACTAAAACATTAACACTTTACGAACAGCTATCTGAATTTTGGTCAGAAAAAATATTAAAAAAAGAATCTTCAATAAAAACAATGGAAAAGCAATTTCGTGTAAAATATAATATCGATGAGACTTATATAGCAAACAGTTTATTTGAAAATGATTTATTGGATTATATTACTATTCCATTAACAAATGAACATAAATTAAATACCATTCATAATAAAAATACAGTTTGTTTGTTATTTCCAGATTATGCATTACGTATAGCGTGTACAAAAAATTTTATTAAGAATATGCCTTTTGTTCAAAGTATATTGTCTGGAGATTGGGATCAGTCAAATGTAATACGATATAGCTATTTCAACGAAGATGTTTGTGAAACTGTAGATGGTGCAACTATGGTATTAATAACGGAAAATACATTGGATTCAATATTATTTGAAACCCCATATGAATGTAAAGTGCGAGATTATGAACAAAAAGGATATTATCAAATTAGAAAGATAAAATGCAATAATTTACAAGAGTTAATTATATTAACAAATAAAAATAGATATGAATTAAATAATTTTGGAGGAGATTCAAATAGATATGATGATTATTAATGTTAAGAAAAATGCATATTAATTAATTCAACATTATCTTGAAACAATTGCTGTATATTTTTATAACGCGGGTTATTAAAAATTTCAAGACAATCTTTAAATGTCGATTCATAATTATAGTTATAACAAAATCCATTGTTATTGATAATAATAGGAGTGAAAGGATGTTGATAACCAAGTATCAATAAAGTATTTTTAATAGAAATATTTGTTAATAATTCATTATTAAGACATTGATAAATATGGCGTATTTTCTGACCAAAATCACCGCAATTTTGAATATTAATCCATATAGGTACATGTGCAGAAAATAATATGCGTTTTATGTTAGATGCACTAGCAATAAAACAAGCACGTGATACAGCGCGAAATAATTTTTGATCACATAAAGAAAGAATATTAATATCAATAACTGGTATAGCATTTTTATCTACTTCAATTACACGATTCCATTTTAAAAAAGTTTTCTCCCATAAGATATTGATTAATGATATGGTATCATACAACTTTTCATAGTGTGTAAATGTAAATATATAATCCTTTGGATCATTATTTTGTTGAAATTCGTCTATTAATTTAGTACATGAAAACATTATTTCTGTGAGCTTAGTAATACCGTGTGGAAAATGATAATAATTAACATAAAAAGGTGTGTCTCGAAATATAGGTAAATTGTTATTTTTAACTTGTTGTGAAATTAAATCGGCACGTAATAATTCCATTTTAGAGTGATTATTTCTGACCTTCATATCAGAAGTAGTATTAAAAATAAGAAACCAATTTTTAAATAACGAATAAATAGGTATGGTATTAAAATCCAATACAACATTTTGCTGCGATATACAATGTTCGGTAATATAGAGTGATTTTGATAATTTCGATACAACTTTCCTGTAAATAGAAAAACATTTTCTTTCTGCGCGAATTCTAGATTTTTTATTTTTGCAGTGTTTTAGTAAATGAGGATGATGTTTTTCGCACCATTCTATCGAAAGGTCTTGAAACAACCATTTTTTTTGTGAATTTTCTCTTGGAATCCACTTAGCAATATTTGTATCACAATGACCATTATTGTTATATAGTAATAAATCATGAAACAACGTAGTATTTATAGTAGAAATTAAATAATTAATAAGAGGATGATATGGATTTAATTTATAAATATAAAGACAAATTCCTGTAGCATCACGCCAAGATCCAATAGAATTGCGTGAAGAGGGTGTAAAAATAAAGTGTAGAAATTTTTCAGTAAATTCGGGAAAGAAATTATGTAAAATAAAAATAAAATGATAAAAAAGGTCTCGTATACCAAGACCCATATGAATATCGCGTATATAGGCAGTAAAGCAAAATAAATTTTCTAAAAGTGACATATATTCGGCTTGTTTAATGATATCCATTGATTTATAGGAAGCATTTTTACGTATAGATACATTTATATTTGATATAATTGAATAAAAATGATTTGAAAGAGATAGGATTACATCTGAATCTGTAAAATCCTTATTAATAATATCGTTACGAAGTGTGTTTAAAGAATCTTTGATATTTTCACACGAATAATTAATTTCCAAGGGAGGATATTCCATTTAATAAATAAATAAATTATTTATTAAGTTGTTTTAAAATTAACGTTTTCTTGTTTTTCGATTAGAAGACGTATAGGTAGGAAGATTGTCGGATATACGTACACGTTTGGTAACTTTATTTTTATATTTTTTAATAATTGAAATAGGTGATTCTTCACTAGGATTAATCAATATCATTTCACGAAAAAGAATATATATCGTATTAATTGGATGGAAAATAAATAGCGAAGGTGAAAAAGATACTGTTTTGGGTATTTCAAAATGTGAAAAACATTCATTTGCATGAAAATTGAAATCTTGGTCTTGAATGTTCTCAATGACTGTTTGTGGATCCATATTAATAAAATATTTTATAATACTATCGCATTTGTATCGTTTTGATTCATAATCACGGTGTTGTCGAATAATTTTTATTAAATCTTCTTCAGATAAAATACTTTCATCATCTTTAATTTGCAAATCGATTTCTTTATCAAATGTATGAAAAATTTCATTATTGGTGTTTGTATAAACTATTTTAACTTTTATTTTGTCCATTAATTCTGGTTCATATGTTACACCTCCTTCAGTAGTACGAAAATATTTGTCTGTCCAAGATAGATCTAACATATCCATAGAATTATCCATTATAACATATAAATAAAAACAAATTTTAGATTATGAACGATAAAAATATAAAGAAATCATAGATATAATATATGTATCGTAACAGCACGAATATAGAGTATAAACACGAACGGTTAAATGATATGGAAAAGTAAATTTAAGGTTAAACGATACCGCACAGTATAGGACAAAATAAAATTGAAACAATATGTATACTGTTTCAATTATAATAAAAATGATGCGACAACAAATAAAGACAATGTGTATTCCACGAATAAGTAGAGGAACAACAAAACAATTTATAAAAAATACAGTTAATAAATGTAATTTTGGAGAGATAAAGAGTATAGTTGAAAAACCGTTAAGAAATGAAATTGATTATAAAAAGGTAATAATACGACTATTAGTGGATAATTTCACTATAAATGGAAGTTATTTATTAAAAAATACTGAAAAAGGAAATACAATTAAGATAGTATATAATAATTTTGAATATTGGAAATTAGTTAATATTGGCTTATAAGGCAATGAATATATTTATCAACTACAGGATTATTTTGATTGCATTTTTCTAATTTTTGTTTTGTATAGAAAAATAATCGTCCAAAAAAAGAAAAATTCTGAGCATTCTTTATTTCAATAGTGAAAAGTTCGTCAATATAACTATATGCATTTCTATAATGTGCTAATTCTTCTTTTATTTTTTCTTTTTGTTGTGTAAGCGATTTCATTCTACATTGAATTCTCATTTTATTATGTTTTTTATTGGCTCGATATATAATATATTTCATCTCATTCTTAATATCTTTAAAGCGTGAAATAAGAAGTTCTTTATTGCTTTCGATACGTTTAATAAAAGAAAAAATGTTAATATGACAGATAATAGGAAAAATGCGTCTAATTTCATCAGGAATAAATAGATTGTTCCATTCTTTAATCTCATGTATTTTCGTCTCTACTTCTTGAAACTTATCAAAAATAATTTTTGTTTTTTCTTGTTTGTTTTTCATAAATATTAGCTTGCTAGCTACAAATTCAAGAGATGTTTCAAGTTTATCAAATTGTGTAGCAGTGTTGTAGAACGTTTGAGTCGATGTTTCAAGTTTAAGATAATTAACAATAGAGATAATCATAGCAGCAACAGCATTTAAACCAGATATAATAGCAACACTCCATTCTTCATCTTTAAAAATAGGTGCGAAAATAGTAACTCCTGCAGTAATTAAAATAGCTGGAATCATTAATAAGTTTAATTTTTTCTGACATACTAAATAGGATTCAATAAAAAGATTTTTTTGACCTTTCATATACGTAATTAAAATATCAAGTTCATTTGATATTTGATTTTCAATATCATCAAAGTATTTTTCAAGTGAATTTTTAATATCTTCAAAACTAGATTCTTTAAAATTACCTTCATTTTCATCATCACTATTATCACATGATATGGTTAATGGACTATTGCTATCAAGATAATGATACGAAAGAATAGTATCTTGATTGGGAGGGTTTTCTAAAAATTGATTTTTAATTTCAGTAAGTTGTAAATCCATCTCATTTTCGTAAAACTCATCTATATTTTCATGTTGTATAGTTAATTGAGTTGTACTAGGATTTTCTAAATCCAAACTATCAGGTGATTGTGATGGTGAATAATCGTTGTTCATTTATATATAAATAAAAAATAAAAACAAAAAACTAACAAAATTGATTATAAATAAGATAATAAATTAACGTATAAATTAAAAATGTCTAATAATTATAAATCGAAAAAAAAACGGAGAGCAGAATTACGTGATCATCCAGAATTTCGTGACTATGTTACAAACATGAAACAACATATTGTTACAACACGTTTTAATAATGATACATGGTTACAAAATGAAGAATTTCGTAAAGCTCATAGTTCATTTGGTTGTATTTACGGAACACCAGAACAAGTAAGTAGTAACTTTAAAGAAAAGGCAATAATGTTTGTATTAGAAATGAATAACACTGAGAATAAAATAATGGGAATTGGAATGGTAGCAAATATTTGTCATGTAAAAAAATATAGAATATACAAAGACGACAATTACAATCGATACGCGTATGTAGGAAAATATCGTATAGATAGAAATCATATAGAACCCGAACATGAGTTTATATTTGAATTATTCGATAGATTGTGCTTTTATGGAGCAGGTCATCAAAAAAAACTACCAGGAATAAAAGGATTTCCAGTAGATAGACTGTTTAAAGTAAAAAAAAGTAAGAATTTAGATTTAGTGGATTATATTAAAGAAATGTTTAAAAAAGAAATGTTAAAAAGATGAAAATGATAATAAATAATATAAACGGAAATTATACAGAGTTTTTAATGAATAGTGAAGACGAAGATTTATATAATATTGAAAAATACAGTGAAGATGAATTATTTCAAATGTTAGATTTAAATAATCCTACAGATCGCGAATTAGAGGCAAAATTGATCTATACAATAGAAAAATATGACGAATCAAATGTTGAAGGAGCAAGTAAAATAAAGATGTTTTTTGAAGATGCTTATCGGTATTTTTTTGAAAACGATGATAATAAAGAAGAAAAAAAAACAGAGACGCCAATAATAGAAGGAATGGAGTCTAAAGAAAATGAAGAAATAAAAGAAAAACCATTTGATAAAGATAAACAAAAAGACAGTGCACTGGTACAAACAACATCATTGGAATATACAGGCAGTAAATTAAATCCATTATTAAAAGAAACACAAAAACGTGTATTACAGTTAGATAGTCAGTTTAGAAATTATGGTAATTATCCATCATCTACAGATTATATTATTAATTTATCAGAAGTGTTAAATAATGTTGTGTCTTTACGTTTACATTCAGTAAGTATTCCATATACATGGTATAATGTTAGTAATGTTTATAATGCTAATTTTTTTCAATTATTAGGAAATGTAGATGGTATACAAGGAGTATATGATTTAAAGTTTGAAATACCATCAGGTTCGTATGATACAAATGGTTTAATAACAGCATTAAATGAAAGTATACAAAGAGTGAAAGAAGAAAATACTGATATTGATTTTGGTACAACAGCAATAACACATAATAATATAACATCCAAAATAACGTTTACTATTGATATTCAACAGATTTATAATGAAACTAACTTTTATCTTTATTTTGGAGTAATTACAAACGCATTTGATAGTAGGGTAAGAAAAAATACAATACCTGGTTTTTTGGGATTTGCGAATATGGTAATTCCAAGATTTTTTAGTAAAAATGCAGTCGAAACACCACCTGTTGTTTCTGTTTCAAATGCATACTCATTAGAAAGTATATATTCAAATTTTCAAAGTTCATTAGCTATTACAGGTAAGGTAAGTATAGCAGGCGGTACGATAGAAAATCATAATTTTGATCCAAATGCGACATTTTACCTTGTAATAAATGATGATGAAAATAATGTTGTTGGAAACAATTATTTTACAGTTTATAATTATGAAGGACCTGGATTATATGATGCATCTTCTGTTATTTTAAATGAAATTCGTGTTGAATTTGGAGATGTATCTGGAATATACACAAGAGATACTTTATTATCTTTAATAAATAGATCATTATTAACAAATAATTTTTTCGCTGAAGGTTTCGGTTATTTACATCAATTTGATATATCATTTAACAGTGGATTGAATGATAATAATGAAGAAACAATTACAACATTGCAACGTTTTCAAATGATGGTATTATTGAATCGAGAAACAACGGTGAAAAAAGAGGATTCAAAGGTAGCAGTAGTATTTCCAGATGAGGATGCTGTATTAACTCAATTACCTTCGGGTATACAAAGAACTAGTTGGACAGGGCCTTTATGGACAGGACAAACATCATGTTTTTTATTTGATAATGATGTTGGATTTACATCACCCAATGTATTAAAATCAGAAATTACACCAATACAAACAAAATATGAAATCGTATCAAGACCAACTTTGAAGCTACGTTGCACAAAAGAAGGATTTGATAATGTACATAATAATCGTAAAATGGCGGTAGGTACTTCTCTTGCTACAGGTAATACAGAAGGGTATATATTAAATGATTATATTGGTGTATTTAATAATCAAGAATCATATTTAAATTCAGAAATAAATATAAAGTTAAACACTATTAGAGATGAAAATGATTATAATAATAATACTGAAGGCAACGCTGCTTTTTTAACGAAAGGTTATGTAAATGCAAAGGCATTTTATGATATAGGTATTAAAAGGTCTAGAATTCAATTTGATATTTTAACTTATTTTGATCAATATGATTATGAATTGGATTTATCTGATTGTTTTATTCGATTTTTTGATGATAACGGTGATTTTTTTAATGCGACAGAAACAGAAGAGGGCACTGAAGTAAAAACAGTGAAAATTAACTTAAATGAAGGCGCTAATACGACACTACAAGGTTCGTTCAATGGGACCTCTTCAGTGGCTTTGTTTAGCAGTTACTCAGCTGCCTTTCCATTTACTGTAAATGGTGAAAACAATAAGATTAAAGTGATTCCGAAAAGCAGTGTAGGTGGATTAGCAAATGTAAGAAGTGCTCAAAGTGATACTGATAATGCATATATAATTACTTTTCCTGTAGGTATTTATAGAACAGCGGATGATTTACAAACTATGGTTAATGATACATTTGCTAAGATACAAGGTATAACAGATAGTGCAGGTACAAAACTATATGGATTAAATATGAGTCAAACAAGGTTCGTAATTAATGAAACTATAAATAGAATTGAACTTGTCTATTCGATTAAAAACAAAATAACACAAGATGATTATAGTGTAGAACTAGAAGATTTTTCATTTGATGCTAATGACAACATTACATCAACTCCATATACAAATTATGAAAATAGATATTATGATGTATCTGGAAACGAACGATATAGTGTAGAGAGACAAATTGCAGAAAATGGTGATGTTACATTATTATATAACGAAGATACTTCTAGACCCGAAATAAGACAAAATTCATGGAACGCGTTTTTAGGATTCACTGATATTAGTTATAATTTAATCGAAGGAAGAGAAATTGTAGGATCAAGAGATATTATGTATGATATAAGTAAGACAATTCTAATTGATTCTGCAGAAAAAGAAAATCATTCCATATTTTTAACACCACAATCTAGTGTAAAAGGTTTGACTGATTCACAAGGTGTAAAGAAAATAGAGATTGATATACCAGATGGTATATATACAAATTATGGTTTATATAATGCTATAAATAATCAACTGGCTTTAAATAGTCAAACAAATAAATCGATTGTTTATTCAACATTTGATAGAGGTACGGAATATACAGTGTTTAGGATTTGCATTAATCAAAAATACACAGCAGAAGATTATGTTTTATCATTTTATAACGAACAAGAAGTTAGTGTACAAAATATTAAATCAATTACATCAAATTCGTTTCAAGCAACAACATGGGATGTAACTATAGGTTGGTTATTGGGATTTCGATCAAATCCAACTTTTAATTTAAATTCAACGAATGCTATAGAAAACAATTACATAGGAAGTAATAATTATACTGTCGATTCAAGTACAAATATTGTAACAATTGAAGGAGATACATGTTTAGATTTATATCTCTTTAAAAATCTTTATCTAATTGTAGATGACTTTACACAAAATCATTTAAATGATGGTTTGATTACAGGAGTGAGGAATAATCCAAATGCTGAAAAACCAACATATTCTAGTAGTGCTACACGTGTATGTAATCCTTTAACACGAGATAATCAATCGTCTATATTTAATTCATCCCAACCAGGTATGGGTTTAACAGAAAAACAGTTGTTCGCAGCAAATCAGATACAACAAGAAAATTTATTAAAAAACTCTACAAAATTATATTCAGATCCTCCATATGTAAAAGATATGTTTGCTATGATACCTATTAAAGTATCTGGTTTATCGCAAGGAGAAGTGTTTACGGAATATGGTGGTACATTGCAAGATAATGATAGAAAATATTTTGGTCCAGTAAATATTACAAAGTTACGTATTCAATTATTGAATGATCATGGAGATGTGATTAATTTAAATGGTAATAATTGGTCATTTTCACTCGTATTTGAATACTTGTATAACATGAAAGGACTTTAGGAAGTAGAGTGTGATTTTCGAGATAAATATTTTCACAATGAATATATATATAATGTCTATAGTTGCTTTAAAGAGAAAAACTGCCGCGAAATATAATAATATGAGTGTGGGAGAACCCCAATTCTCAATTAATGGTGGATATAGAAATCAAGGTTGGGTTGGACAAACATCATTATCACGATCCATACCCAAAACACCTATGCGAAATGGAGCACCACAAGGACACGGTGGTTGTTGTGGGGAATTTAAAAAAAAAATCATTGTACCTCCTGTTACATCAACAAATGATAATACAGTGATAAAAGGATCCGTTTTATCTACACCGGGTATGTTAGATACAAAATATAGATGGGTACGAAGACCTGCTGCTGTAGATGATGGAAAATTAGTTAGTGTAAAACCAGATGATAATCATAATTTAAATAGCCAAACAGATTACATTACACGCAAAACAAAAAAAGCTATTAATGAAGCAAATACTAAAGATGGAAATGATTTGCCTTGTACAAAAAAACAAGTAGAACCATTTATATGTGGTACAAAATGTGGTATTTTTAAACACAGATGGAATACACCTCATGGAAATAATATAGATAAAACAACAAAACGAGTAGGTCCATTAGATAGTTCTGAATATATAGCAAATATTAGTGATAAATGTGCTCCAACAGATGTAGAATTTCAAGATAAATTAAACAATAAGAGTACATCTACTCCATTTGGATGTTAATTATTATTTTTCATACACTCTTAAAGAGTATATGAAAATGATTTTAATTGACTTTATCGACCTGTACTTGTTCCAGATATTCGTTTATAATTTTTATAACCTCATCACGATTATCAGCTTTAACCAAATCATTTACAAAATTGTTTTCAAGTTCTTGGGCCTTCGATGTATTTTCAGTTGTTTCTGGATTTTTATCAGTTTCTAACTTTGTATCAGTTTCTGACTTTGTATCAGTTTCTGACTTTGTATCAGTTTCTGGATTTGTATCAGTTTCTTGTTCTATTACAGATGCTTTTCCTTCTACTACATTTTCTTTCTGTGGGTTTTCTGTTTCTGGAAAAGGCCACATACCACCAGTTTTTTTATTATATTTTCTTTTTTTAAAACTTTGTTTTTTCGAACCATTTCTTTTTTTCGCAGAATATTTTCCCATTTATGTAATTATAATAAATGGATATAATTAATTTTATTATAATACAAAATTGAAATATATATAAAATCTAAAGTATTGTTAAATAAAAATGGAATCAGAAAAAACGAATCAAGAAGAAATGCTAAAAACGTATATTGGGTCATTAAGTGAACGAGAATATAAAGCATATATGATTGCTAAATCACATCTAGGTTCATCATTTGATCTAGAAAAAAGTATTGGTTTTAAAGACTGGAAAAAATCTCAACAAACCAAATTCAATTCCTGAGAAGAATCATTATAATCTTTATCAGTAACCATTTTAAATTGTGCAGATTGATGCCATTTCTTAAAAGAACCATAATTAATAGGAATGATTTCTTTACGCTTTATGGTAGTATTTACATGTGTGTTTTTTAATATAGAAAAATTGTAAAGTTTTCCAAGATGTATAAATTTATTTTTAATGTAATTTTTAACAGGTGGACTTTCGTCATCAGTTTCTTTCTTTTGTTTCTCTTTTGTTGTTTTTTCTTCTTTTGTATATTTTTTAAATTTTGCGAAAGGGCCTTTGGAAACATCTATTTTGTTTTGTTTTTTCTGTGTATCTTTTTCTATTTCATGAACATGCAGTAATGGGGTAGAATATCGAAATGGAATGATAGATTTGTCCAAGAAAAAATCTCTACATAAGAAAGTAAAAACATATTTCATGGCTACAACATTTAAAATATTATAGGGAATAACTGCATCAGCATAATAAGAAAATGCTAGTTTGTAAGCGTCAAAAAACATAATAATATTTCCTTGAGGGGTATTCTCAATAAGAACACGTTGTTTCCAAGATTTTTCTAAATAGTTATCTTTTGACTCAACAATCGTATTATATTTTTCTTTATTATAAAATTCTTGTTGAATATTACTATTATATTTATCATCTTTATATGAATTATGGAACTTACTGCGATATTTTTCAATATATTTTTCTGTTGGTGTCTTTTCTGGAATAATATTGGGTTTTAAAGGAGTAAAAAGAATTTTTAAATAAATAAAAGCAGAAAACATGATAGATCCACCTATTGTAATTCCAAGACATCTATATAGAAAAAAATCACTAATAGAGCTAGAGGAAGGTTTTAAGAAAAAATCTATAAACATTATTATATTAGTACCATAGTTAATTTTTATGTCCAAATTTCGCAATAGATTTATTTTTCATAAAGTATTCATCCTTTTCGGAATAATCACTTAATAAAAGATTATTATAATTTTCTTTTTTGTAACCGTCTAATTTATTATTTATAAACTTTCGTTTTGCAGATTCTTTGGAAAAAATACGATAATGATAACATAATAATGAAGCATATTGAATATCATCCTCACGTAAATTTTTATAAAAAGGGTCTAATAAAGATTTTTTATTATGGACACTTTCAATACAAATAATAGACTGTTTCGTTTTATTTGGATGATGAAGTCCAAGAGAATCAAATTTTTCACATTTTGCGATACATTTTACTTCTATTTCTTTGTATCGACATCTACCCTTTGACCAATTATTAGGATGCGGATGTCTTAAATCATGATTCCAACGTTTTGTTAAACACTGCAATATTGAAGGAGGATCTTTTTCATACCCACTAGAAGACATCATAACCCATGGTATTTTAATACAGTCTACATTTTTATAACGTTGTAAAAGTTCATCCCGTATCGTATGGTCTTTAATAGTAGAAGTAATAAATTCATCACAATCTACAAAAATATTCCATTTAAAGTTTTTTTTTATTTGTGTAAACACATAATTTACATCATGTGTTTGTCGTTTTTTAAAATTGGTAGATTCTATGATAGTAACATTATATTGTTCAATAATAGATTTTTTTATAGGAATGGTTGATTCAACATCGTACAAAATAAAAATATGATCAACGCCTTCTCCAAAATAATATTCGACAAATTCTTCTAAAAACGGTTCGTTAAGATAGCGTGTAATCAAAGATAATAATTGCATTTAATTGATAATATTTATTATATTATTATATTATTCTATTTGTTCTTTTCGCACTTCAAATAAGTCATCGATTTCTTTTTCTAGTATAGGAACAGATATACGATCATATGTTTTATATGTACTATCAGGATGAAGGCATACTAGAAAGAGAGCAGTTACTTTTTTACCATACTTTAGTTCTAGTATGCGTTTATAAACATTTAATTGTAATGAATAGTGCCAGAAATTTGTATCTGGTAGATGTTTAATACAAGGCGTTATTGCTGATTGACCAAAATTATTATCATAAGCAATTTCTTTACATCGTTTCCAATCATATATTTGAAGTGATCCATCAGGATTTTCAAATATCATATCAATTGATCCAGAAAGTTTAAGTTCTTCATAATAAACCATCCATTCTGTTCGATAAGGTTTTAATTCAGGGAAATCTTTTACAAATCGCAAGAACCATGAGAATTCTGTGCTATCATTTTTAACGTCCATTTCATTGTAGTAACATTCAATATCATAATGCATTTTTGTACCAGCAGCTGCTGCTTCGTCACGATTTTTATCCCATGCATCCTGAATTTCTTTTTTTGTTTTTCCATAATATTTGTAAGTAGGATCATCGCGACGTTTATTATTTAAAATTTTCTCAATAATAGCATCACTGTCGAAATGTGGAAAATGTGTATGATTCCATGTAGTAACAGAGGTGAAACTAGAATCTCCATGAACCGTATAAATGTGCGGTCCTTCGTCAAAGGTAATAAATTCATCTCTAGGATGGGGATTTTTCTTCGCCAAATAATCAGGTGGTGTATTCATTATATAAATTAGTATAGATTAGGTTAATAATAAAATAAACCATTCAATTTTATACTTTATCTTTTAATTTTATAATATAAATAATGTAATAATATAATAACATATGAATAATATTATTTTTGGAGTTTATAATGGTTATAATTCTTTAAAAACGTCTGAAGGAGGAATTTATTATTTTATGAAAAGTTTGAGAAAATATAATACTGGTTGTAAAGTAGTAATAATATGTGAAAAAAAGAATATTTTTCAAGAGTTAATTAATTTTTCAAATGAAATGAATTTTGAAATTTATAGTAATTTTACTACCAAATATAATATGATGTTTTATAGATTTGAATTATATAGTGATTATTTAAAAAAAAATACATTTAATAAAGTTTTGTTATCTGATATTAATGATGTTATTTTTCAAGAAGACCCATTTAAAATTAATTTTACTGAGGAACTGTACTGCGCATTGGAACAATCTATTTTGAGTGATAATAATAATAGTAGTTCTCTCCTTAATATGAGATGGATTAATGAATGTAAACATTTATCAAAAAATAATTATGAAAATTATAAAGACAACTATATTGTTTGCGCTGGAACTATTTTAGGTACTTATGACGGAATAATTAAATATTTGAAATTTTATAAAGATATACAAAATATTAAAATTGTTAATGATCAAGGTCTTTTGAATGTTTATATATATAATTATTTGTCTTCAAAAAAATGTTTAAAATTAAAAGAAAGTAAAATATTAACTCTTGATAAAATAGATTTTGAAAACTTAAATATAGAAAATAATAATATATTCAATAATAAAGGTGAAAAATATAGCATTATTCATCAAATAAATAGATGTAATTTACCATTTATGTTAAATTTGGTTTAAAAATATTATAAAACTTGTTATGATTTGTATATAATGAGAATTATAGAAATAAAAGATTTAACTTTTAAGTATGACGAAAAAAAAATATTTGAAAATTTTTCACTTAATTTAGATACCAATAATTGTTATGTATTGTCGGGATTAAATGGATGTGGAAAATCTACATTATTAAAATTAATAGCAGGAAAAAAAATTTGTGATTACGATAAGATTAAAGTATTAGAAAAGGATCCATTTAGAGATACAATATTGATAAATGATATCGCTTTTTTAAATAATGATTGGGGTAAAAGTACTGTAGCATATTCTGGATTTAATATACCAATTCAATCATCATTAAAAGTAAATGAAATGATGGTAGAATTAAGAAAAACATATCATGAGAGAAGCGAAGAATTATTACATATATTAGGTATAAACTTAAACTGGTCATTAAATAATATAAGTGAAGGTCAAAGAAAACGAGTACAATTATACTTAGGATTAATAAAACCCTTTAAAGTATGTTTACTAGATGAAATTACAGTAAATCTAGACATACTAGTAAAAACACGTTTAATGAATTATTTAAAAAAGGAAAGTATTGTGAATAACGCATGTATTATTTACGTAACTCATATATTTGATGGTCTTAATAATTGGTGTAGTAAATTAATCTATCTAAAAAAAAATAATGATGTAGTAGTAAAATCAATAGAAGAAGTCCAAGATATCTTTTCGTATCTTTTGGAGAATTTTTCAAAAGAATTTGATGAAAATGAAGTAGAAGAAGAAGAAAATAAACAAGTTATAAATAGAAAAAATGCAGGAGGATATACACCTGGAGTGCTTCATGATTTAAAGTATTAAACATATTCATTATTAATATCAATATCTTTTGCGAGCTGTGAATAAATCCATTTATGTAGACTACTTCTTCTTTTTTTCTCATAATTTTCATCAAGTCCATTTATTTTTCGTGTAGATGCTATATGACGTTCTTTCTCTGCCTCGCTAGAATAAATTAACTTACTATTTTCTATCTGCCATTTTAAGAACAATTCTAAAAATTGATGATTAATATAACGAACCCATATTAAGAATATTTTAAAATCTAATAAAATCCATATTGGTTCATTTGAATCTTTATTAAATGAACTTGTCCAAATGTAAATAGAATTTTGTTTTTGATTAAATGAACATATAGGTAAATTAGAACATTTTTTAAGATATCTTTGTAAAACGCTCATCATTCCATCGGTAATATCACCATTAAATACAGCATCTAGATCATTATAATTTAATTCATATTGCTTGTACCAATTTTCAAATAAAACAGATGGTTTAGGGTTTGTTGGATTATTTAATAATTCTAAAACCAGTTTACGTTTTTTTGTACCTGCATTAATCTTGAGGCGTGCGATATCTGTTTCAAGGCGATTTACTTTTAAAGTTAAATATTGAATAAGTTTAAATTGTTCTTGCGGTGTAGGTAATTTTTCAATATAATCATCTTCACGATCTTTTTGACGCTTACTTCGATAAAAGTACTCACATGTAATTACGTGTTGATCATAAAGATCTTTAAAATGAAAATATTTATTACAGTATTTGCAAAAGTTAGCTGTTTGATTCATTGTTTTGAGATATAATTACGTTACTTTAGTTAATTCAATTTTATACGAAGAGAATTAAAAAATATTATGCGAAGGTAGAATATAGAAAATGAGCAAATATTTTGATCAAACAAATATGTTTTTAGAACCAGATGTAAAACAACATGGAAGTCATATGGTAATGACTAATGTCGTAATGCCTAGTAAAAAAAAATATTTAACTTTAGATACACGTTTTAGAGATGGTTATGATTCTAATACAAATGCGAATTATAATATTTCACTACCTGAACGTGTAAATAATGTTCGTAGTATGCAACTTAGAAATATAGAAATACCTATATCATATTATAATATTAGCTGCAGTCTTGGTAACAATAAATTTACCATAAAAGTTTTAGAAAATTCAACCGAAATCATAATACCCGATGGTCAATATACTGAATCCGAATTAATCGCAAAAATCAATGATTTAATTACTGATAAAGGTACTCCTTTTAATAATATATCACTATCTGTGGAAAATCATAAATGTAAAATTACAAATTCTGCCACAGTAAATCCATGTACATTGATTTTTGATACAAAACCATCTATAAAGCCATGTGATAGTTTAATGTCTAAAATTAGTTGGAAATTAGGTTTTAGAAAATGTGAATATGTTATTGAAAAAAGTAGTCCATTAACAGGAGAATGTTTTATTGATATAAACGGTCCAAAATACTTATTTTTAATTATAGATGAATTTACAAATGGAAATCCTCATTCATTTTTAAGTTTATCAAATACTTCACAATTATCTAGCCAACAAATACTAGCCAGAATTGCAATTGATTACAAAAGTTTTCCATTTGGATCAATATTACCAGCAGAACAATATAATTATGCACTTTCAGACATAAGAAAATATGCGAATGAAGTAGATATACAACGATTAAATGTAAGATTAGTAGATGAATTTGGTAATATTATGGATTTAAATGGTTCAGATTTATCATTGTGTTTAGAGTTAGAACATCTATAAAATTGAAATAATTTAAAAATATAAATTTATAAATATTTATGTTATGAATTTATCAAATGAGCAAAAATACGCTTTCGAGTTGTTTAAAAAAGGGAAAAATGTGTTTATTACTGGACCAGGAGGTACTGGAAAAACACGTTTAATAGAATATTTTATTGAACATAGTATAAAAACGGGTTTAAAAACACAAGTTTGTGCTTTAACTGGCTGTGCTACCATTTTACTACCAAAAATATGCAATGCCCGTACACTTCACTCATGGAGTGGAATACGTTTATGTAAAGGTGAGAATAAAAAGATAATAGAAAGTGCTATTAAAAATAAAAAAATAAAATCTGCATGGAAAACAGTAAGAGTATTAATAATAGATGAAGTAAGTATGATGTCTTTAAAGATTCTTGAAGTATTAAATAAGATAGCACAAACAGTAAAAGGAAATATAGCGCCCTTTGGTGGTATACAAACAATATTTCTAGGAGACTTTTATCAGTTACCTCCAGTAGCAACATATGGAGATACAGATACTGAAAAATTTTGCTTTCAGAGTAAGTTATGGAAACAATTATTTCCATTAGAAAATACTGTAGTATTAAAAACCGTATTTCGTCAAACAGATCCGACTTATCGCAGTATATTAACACAAATAAGAGAAGGTCGTTTAACAAAAGAAAACAGTGATATATTAGAAAAATGTGTAGATAAAGAATTTGATGAAACAAAATATAATGGCTGCAAACCAACAAAATTATTTCCAACACGTGCTAAAACAGACTATTTAAATAATACAATGTTTTCACAATTAGATGGTAAGGAATATACGTTTCCTTATAAACAAAAAACAAATTGTAAGACACAATTAGAGTCAAATAAACCATTGTCGATACAACAATTACAAAAATGTTCCAGTTTACCTGATACAGTCATTCAATATGAATTACAACAATTGGTAAATAATTCATCATGTCCTGAGATGTTATGTTTAAAGGAAGGTGCAGTTGTTATGTGTACAATTAATCTTGATATGGATAATGGAATTTGTAATGGGTCACAAGGAATAGTGACTGGTTTTATTAACACAGATGGAGGGGCATTACCAGAGGTAACATTTGTAAATGGTGTTAAAAAAATATTAGAGATACATTATGTTCAATCAGAAGAGTATCCAACTATAGCTATTGGATATATACCATTGTGTTTAGCATGGGCATTAACTATACATAAAATTCAAGGGGCAACATTGACCATGGCGGATATAGATGTAGGTAACCAAATATTTGAATGTGGTCAAACATATGTTGCTCTTTCACGCGTTCAAACATTAGATGGATTATATTTATCTGCATTTAATCCTGATAAAATTAGAATAAATGAGTATGTACGACAATTTTATGATAGCATACCAGAGAAAGAATATAAAATAGAAGAAAATCCCTTTAAAGATTTTGAGTTACAAGAAGAAGAGTATGAACCACCTTCAAATATTAAGGTAATACGACTATGAATGTTTAAATAATTTAAAAATCGGTTGTATTACTTTATTTTGATCTGGTTTTATTGGAGTATTTCTGTTTTTTTTTGTTTTTTTTTGTTTGTCTACTTTTTTAATATCATTTAATTCTAAACCATTTGCTCGTACACGATTAAAAAAAAAAGATACATATTTAATATTCCATTTATATTGATTTATAAAAATATAGTATTGAAAACGTTCTGAATGTAGAGGAAAATGAAGACTGTATTCATACATTTTATCAAAAAGAGAATAATATTGTTTTAAGTTATGATAACTTAAAATACAAAATCGATCATTTAATTTTGGAAAAAGGTGAAAATTAGGAGTGCATATTGTATACTTATTTACTAGTGAAAAATATTTTACATCAAAATAAGTTTGATATTTAACATCAGGGCGAAGATAAATAATAAAATCGAATTTTTCGTCGCAATTTTCAACCATTAATCCTAACTGCTTTTTTGAATGCATAGCACATATAAAATTATCAACTGAAATGTAACCCGAATTCCATGGATCAGAATGTGTTCTGTATTTAAAAATATTTAAATCGATTTTGATAGCATCTTGGTCTTCTATTTCTACATAATCTGGATTTAAAAGTTTATATTCTTCAAAATCTAGATCAATGTTATATTCTTGTGCCCTTGGATTTATATAACTACCATTAAAGTGATAAGTATGTATAAATATTTTATATTCTATATTTTTATTAGTTAATACTGTTAAAATACGTTTTTTTATGCTATGTATGGTATGTTTTAAACTACGTGTTAATCCCCAAAAACATAATGCTACTTTCATTTGTTAATAAAAAGATATATATTTTTTTATTAAATAATACTAACAAAAAATATCTCATTATATTGTAGTAAATGGTTGCTGGAAGTATTTTACCGGTTTCATTAAATGATAAAAATGAATTATGTTTTTTATTTGGTAAAGAAAATCCAATGGAAGATAGTGCGAAAGGATTTTCAGACTTTGGTGGAAGAATGGACAAAGGTGAAACTCCTTATACTGCCGCATTACGAGAGGGTTCTGAAGAATTAACTGGATTTTTAGGAGACAAGAAACAATTACAAAAAATGATAAAGAAAAATGGAGGACATTATCCTAAGACATTTGATACGTATCATGTACATATGGTATATTTAGAGTACGATGATAATTTACCAAAATATTATAATTTCAATCATCGTTTTTTATGGAATAAAATGGATAAGAATATGTTAAACAAATCAAAACTGTTTGAAAAAATAGAAATAAAATGGTTTACAATTAAAGAAATAGAAAAGTGTCGTAATGAATTCAGAAACTTTTATAGAGAGTTTCTTGATGATTATGTCCAAGAAGAGGAAAAAATAAAAGAATTCGTTAAAAAATGTATGAAAAAGAAAGAAAAAAATAAAACTAGGAAAAACCGAAAGTAAAAAAATAAGTAACAAATATATATGAATTATAAAAACAATACACATTGTTATAATTTTAAATCAATACAATACAAGAATTCTCTATTAAACTCAATAGATGCGACTTATATAATACATTTAGAGGGCAATGGTAGATTACAACATATCGAATCACAATTAGAAAAATATCATCCTAGTAATCAAGTATATATTGTTTTCAATAAAGGTTATAAAAAATGCGAAAAAATATTGAAAAAACAAGCAACAACATTTGATTTAAAAGATGCATATTTAAATGTATTTCAACATTCTATTGATAACAACCATAAAACTATTTTAATATTAGAAGATGATTTCATTTTTAATACAGATATAAAAACAGAAAATCGATATGTAGACGAATTTATCATTCAAAATAGAGAAAAACCTTTTGTTTATTATCTCGGTTGTTTGCCTGTGTTAAATGTTCCCGTATCAATAAGACATCAGCGAATGTTTTGGGGACTAACTACACATGCATGTATTTATACATCAAATGTAAAACAAATCTTAATAGATAATGCTGATTCGGTTGATGATTGGGATATCTATTTAAATATACAATTCCATGTAAGTCGTTATCGATATATAAACCCATTATGTTATCAAACATTTCCAAGGACGGAAAATAGAGATAATTGGAAAAATGCGATTTATTTTGGTGAATATTTAATTTATTTACTTTATCCAATATTTTCTTTATTAAATCTCTATAATGAACCTGAACCTGGGTTTACTATTGCTTATATATTTTCGTATATTTTAACTGCGTTTTTATTTATTATAATAATAATTACATTGTATAAATTGTATTGTTTTGTAAAAACGATTCGTTTTTCAAAAATTTTACAAAAAATAAATCTTTAAAATGTTAATAGATAAATTAAGTTAAAAGATTCATACCAATATAAACATATCTGGTATGAATTGTTTAATGCCTCAAAATAATCCTTTTCTTACTGGTTATTTACCTCTTTTTGAACAAATTGATATTGATAAATTTGGATATAAAACGATTGATGAATTGATAAAAATTCAAACAGACGATATAAAACAATTTGAAAGTTCATTAAAGAAAGAAGAATATCAGTTTAAAGATATATTTGATAAATTAGAACAAATAGAATATCCGCTTTCTAGAACATATGGTATTATATCACATCTTTCGGGGGTCAATGATTCAAAATCAATTCGTGATATTAAAGATCATTTTAGATCAGATATTGTTGAATTAGGTAAATTAACAAGCAATTCAAAAGTATTGTATGATGCTATAAAAAATATTAATACTGATAATTTGCATGAAAAACGTGTAATTGATTTAACTTTACAATCAATGGAACAAGATGGTGTAAATTTACCCGAAGATAAACAAAAACAACTGATTTCCATTGATAAAATACTTTCAGAACAATCAACCAAATTTGGAGAAAATGCGTTAGACGCGGTAAAGGGTTTTAAAAAAATAATTACAGATAAAACTATCATGGAAACAGTTCCATTATGGGCAAAAGAAATATGGTGTTCTGAAAATCCATTAGATGGACCATGGACAATTGGGTTGAGTGGACCATCATTTATGGCTGCTATGCAGCATTTACCGGATTGTGATATACGTAAAGAACTATATATGGCGCAAATATCAAAAGCAGAACAAAATGAAGATGTGATTTATACAATTATGGACAATATGCTAGAGAGAGCTAAGTTATTAGGGTTTAAAGATTACACAGAAATGTCTCTTTCTAGAAAAATGGCTGATAATGAGACAACTATATTAAAAATGTTGAATGATTTACAAGAAGTATCTTTACCATGTGCTATAAAAGAATATAATGAAATACAAGAATATTCAGAAAAACAAGGAGTTATTGGAAATTTAGAACCATGGGATATTGCATATTGGTCTGAACGTATGCGTGAAGAAAAATTTAAATTAAAAGTAGAAGATTTAAAACCGTATTTTTCATTAGATAATGTTTTACGTGAATTATTTGGAATAGCAAATCGTTTATTTGGAATTTATATTGAAGAAAGGGTAGAAAAAGTAGAAAAGTGGAACAAAGATGTTCGCTATTATGATGTGTTTGAAGGAGACGATAAAAATAATAAAATTATAGCGGGGTTTTACCTAGATCCATATGTACGTGAAGAGACAAAACGAAGTGGAGCTTGGATGGATTCATGTGTTGATAAAAATCGTGCACTTAAACACGATGTACCAGTTGCTTATTTAGTATGCAATGGAAGTCCTCCTTCAAAAGATAAACCTTCTTTATTGAGTTTTTCGGATGTAGAGACATTATTTCATGAGTTTGGTCATGGGTTACAACATATGTTAACTAAAATTGATATTTCAGGTATTTCTGGAATAAGTGGTATTGAATGGGATGCAGTTGAACTTCCAAGTCAATTTATGGAAAATTGGTGTTATGACGAGACAACATTAAATAGAATGGCGATACATTATGATACCGGTGAAAAAATGCCGAAATCAATGTATGATAGTTTAGTAGAACAAAAGACATATTGTGCAGGTATGGGAATGATGCGTCAAATATCTTTTGCGAAATTAGATTTATATCTTTATTCAAATTGGGAAATAATTCGTAAAGAAAAAAAATCTTTATGGGATATTCAAAAACAGATTTTTATAGAGTGTTGTCCTTATAAGCGTTATATGGAAGAAGATAAGTTTTTATGTTCATTTCATCATATATTTGCAGGATACAGTGCTGGTTATTATAGTTACAAATGGGCTGAAATAATGTCAGCAGATAGTTTTGGTATGTTTGAGGAAAATATGGATCGTCAAAAAGAAATAGGTCGTCGTTTTCGAGATACGGTATTATCTAATGGAGGTTCATTACCTGCAATGGATACATTTATACAATTTAGAGGTAGAGTTCCGAATGTAAATGCATTACTTAGACACAATAGACTAAAGTAATAAAATTTTTGTATATATTATAGTTTATTTATAATATATACCAAAATGGTAAAAAACACAATGACTGTAATGGACAAGGAAATAACATTATCATGTTATCCTGAATATATTGTTAAAAAAAAACAATATTTAGAATCATCGGGTATTGTTACAATTCATGAGCCAGGAAAAATAATGATTTTGAGCGCGGTTATTTCAGGCATTTGTAATATGCAAAACGTTACCGATGTAATTATTAAACATGTAGGTCAATCCAATAAATCATTTATAAACGAAGAAGGACATCTTATGAATAAGGTATATATTGATACAGGAAAGTTAAACATTTTTACATGCGGTGATATAAATCCTGGAATTCAAAAATTATTACAAGTTGTTTATGTTACAGAAGGGTCTAATGATGAAGAAAAACATGATGAAGAAAAACATGAAGATTGTAATTGTTTAAATGTAATATGTCATCCAAAAAAAGTTCATGAATATTATTGTGACTATATTGATGATGAGAGATATATATGTTTTAATGAAGAAGTTATTAATTGTGAACAGCATGTAGCAAGATGTTTAGAAAAAGATTGTCATTGTGATGATAATAAAGATTGCGATTGCAATGATAAAGAAAAAGATTGTCATTGTGATGATAATAAAAAAGATTGCGATTGCAATGATAAAGAAAAAGATTGTCATTGTGATGATAATAAAAATTGCGATTGCAATGATAAAGAAAAAGATTGTCATTGTG
>MDTC01073052.1_pt1 | contig 34155 bp, 35 predicted proteins | sample 811181 | NCBI WGS metagenome assembly MDTC01 (sample SAMN05326644, study PRJNA326480) | marine metagenome | isolation source: seawater | place: Pacific Ocean: North | collected 2011
CACATCGGCTACCATATCCGCAAGCGTGTGGTCGACCTCATGCCCTACCCCCACTAACGTGGGGATGCGGCTGGCCGCAATTTCACGGGCAAGCTGTTCATCATTAAAGGCCTGTAGGTCTTCCGCGCTTCCACCGCCTCGTATAAGCACCAGCACCTCCGGCGGTGTTTGGAGTGTATTGAAGTATTTCACTGCACGTATCATTTGGTCAGGCGCAGGGTCACCTTGTACCTGCGTATGGGCTACTTCTACCCGTAACCCTCCCCATCGCTCAGTAATAATTTTGCAAAAATCCGCGTAGGCCGCCGACTCCGTGCTTGTTACCACACCAACATAGCTAGGTATAGCAGGCAGAGCACGCTTCCTTTCGGGAGAAAATAACCCTTCGGCTTCTAGCTTTGCCTTCAGTAGTTCAAAGCCTTTTTTAATCGAGCCCTCGCCCACCGGTTTGTATGCACGGACGGTGAGGTTAAAATACCCTCGCTGGTTTAGCTTTGGTGACGCCGAAACAAGCACTTTCATGCCGTCCTCCAAAGGTGTTCGCAGCTGATGTATCACCATAAAGCAGCTTATCACCGCCCCACTATCCTTCAACTTAAAGCTCACCCACTTCCCCTGACTTACTTTAAACTCAGTCACCTCGCCCACTACCGCAACCACGGGGTAGGCGTATTCAAGCGTTTGGTTGGTAAGCGCGACAAAATCGCTAACGGTTAATGGTACGTTTTCCATATTTTATTACCGTTAGTTGATAAAATACGTAGCCAAACAAAATCGTACCACTCAGTAAAGTGACACGCGCCAATAACGTACCAGCAATCGCCACCTCAGGCGGCACCCCACTCGCTGCCAAGAAAGCTACCATTACCGTTTCGTATACCCCTGCGCCTCCCGGCGTCACCGAGAGCGCCCCAGCAATTGAAGCAATGCCGAATGCCACAAACAATAATGCGGGGTCTAAAGTGTAGCCAAGCGCCCAAAATGATATCCATATCAACGCAACATCAAGCATATTGGCAAATGTAGCCCATAAGAACGGAACAACTAGTACCCTCCTGTCACGACGAATTGCCCGATAATCATCGTGGAGCCCATCAAAGAAGTCAAGCACCACTGCGGCTTTCACCGCGTCCTTTTTTCGCCCACGGGTAAAGAAACGCACGATAGCGTTACCAACCCGAGTGACCCATGCTGAAAACGCACGCATACGCTTTTGGTTATTCACCAGCCATATAGCAAACCATGTCGCTCCCACCGCCGCTACAAACAGTGCACCACCGATAATAACAGTTACTCGATCAATCTGGTGATTAAAGGTTAGAATGGCCATAGCAACAAGCAACAACAAAACAAAACTAAGGAACGTTAGGACAAAACGAATCAACTGTGACATCGTTGAACGCGCCACTGACACCTTATGCCGACTCAATACCCAAGCAAGATACGAGAAACCCGCCGCTCCGCCACTGGGCAAAATGTGATTTACAAAATTAAGCTCCAACGCCAAGCGCGTCATCGACCAATGTGACATATCTTTTAGATCACCCTTAGCGCGTAGGTAGGAGAAAATCATCCCCCCGGTAGCGTAGTAGCTAAGGAATTGCACCGGTATGAGCAGCGCCAAAATCCGTAAATCAACCTGACCCAGCAGCTTCCACGCCTCTTGTATTTCAGGCCACGCCGCAATAACCACTATAGTAAGCAGCGCCAGTGTGATAACGGTAATCCACCCGCGAAACGATAATTTCATACCCTCCTATTATGCCATACGCTATAATAAAGTCATGTATATCGCTCTTTTAGGCCGTCAACCCGAACTTTCTATTGCTGAACTTGAACGGCTATATACCGACGTAGACTGGTTTTCGCCCTCAACAGCGCTCTTCGCCGCCCCTACCACGCCCGACGTTCAATCACTCGGGGGCACGCAGAAATTAGGACGCGTTGTTCTTGATATCCCCACCGCAGACTGGCGACGTATAAGCGATGAAATCGTTACTCGGTATAGGAAGCTATGGGCGTCTCCCACTGGAAAAATAACCCTTGGCATCAGCGCCCATGACTACAAGATACCCCCTAAGGAAATACAGAAGACTGGGTTGCGAATAAAGTCTGCTCTTAAGCAAGCCGGGGGAAGCTTACGGCTCGTGCCTAATGTCGATGCAGCGTTATCGTCTGCTACGTCACATCATAATAAACTGGGGCTATCTGACAATAAAGTAGAACTTATTATTGTAAATAATAAACATCGCACCCTCGTCGCTGAAAGTATCGGGGCGCAGAACATCACTGCGCTGGCCGCGCGCGACCAAGGCCGTCCACGACGCGACGCGTTTGTAGGTATGTTACCCCCAAAGTTAGCACAGTTGATGATCAACCTTGCCGGGCCGCTCCCTGTAAACGCACCCATCCTTGACCCTTTTTGCGGAACTGGCGTTGTATTACAGGAAGCGCTTTTGAAAGGATACGCAGCCTACGGCACTGACCTTTCCGAAAAAATGGTGCAATACAGCAAGGACAACCTTACCTGGCTTGAAAAAAACTATACACTTAATGGTGACTGGAAGGTGCAGCTAGGCGACGCCATGACCACACAATGGGAAACGCCCATAGCAGCGGTAGTGTGCGAAACCTACCTTGGCCAACCTTTCAGCGCGCCACCCTCGCCAAAAAAGCTCGAGGAAGTACGAAAGTACTGCGATTACATTGTGAGTACGTTCTTGCGAAACCTGAGCAAGCAGATACCCAAAGGAACCCCTGTGGTGCTTGCTATCCCTGCGTGGCGCGCCGCGAATGGCACCCTTACCCACCTACCCCTCACTTCATCGCTTGAAGAGCTGGGGTATAGCCGCGTTTCACTCAAAACCGCTGCTTCAGATAAGCTTGCCTACTTTCGTGAAGACCAGGTTGTTGCCCGTGAGCTTCTTATCCTTACGCGGTAGCGATTCGTATAAACAGATATATAGTAAATAGTCCGATAATTATTACCGATACAACACGAACGACGATAGTGTGTATAAGAGCGCGTGTATTTTTTGACATACCGTGTACCCCTTTCTCCCGCCCGCAAATAACTTAGACATACTGAACTGAGCCCGCCGCGAGGCAGGCTGAGTATACAGCCCTACACAAGTTTCCCTGTGCAACGCGTTAAAGAGCCTGACGACGGGGTCAGTAACTTGGTAACGCGATTTTTAGCCATACCTTTTAGAAATCCTAAAAGGGTTAGGCCGTTTGCCAGATTGTATCTGAAGTGATGGTACACCCACCTACTTCAACAACTGATTGTACCAACGAAAAATAAACTAATTATTAACTTTAAAGGCATTTTTCGGCCTGATACGTTCCCACTAAAACACCGCCTCTACCCCTTGACTATTTACCCCAAGTAGCGTACAATTAAACAGATTAATTGAGCCAGGTAAATAAAAGTCGAACGGCTCAAAAGGAGTAAATACCTATATGTCACACGTTAAAGCAGGTGGTTCAAGCAAAAATATCCACAACAACGCCGGCGCTCGCCTTGGCGTAAAGCGCTTTGGTGGCCAAAAAGTAAGCACCGGCGAAGTACTTGTTCGCCAAACCGGTAGCACTAAAATAGCCGGCCCAGGTACGTTTATCAGCCGTAACTACACCATTCACGCCGCACAGGATGGCGTTGTAAGTTTCCAAAAAGTTAAAAAGGGTAAATTTACCGGTAGAACTGTTACACGTACACAAGTAAGTGTACGTTAATCAACACTATCCGTGCGACTAAAACAATGCAGCGCGTTAGCGCTGCATTTCTTGCCTCTTGTACGCGTTGTTTGCGTTGTGCTGAGCATCAGCAGCCCTACGCTGACGCGTAAGTTTCTCTTCTTCAGAAAGAGCTGGCCGAACTGCCGCATCTTCAACGGAACCTTCGATATCTCCATTAAGCCAATCGTCATAACTTGTTTCCGTAGACTTTTGAGGAGAAGTTTCGGGCATTGCTTTCGGTACCTCAGCAGAAGTCACAATCTGCCGCGCAGCTTCCGCATAAGGGTTACTCTCCGGCCGAGCAGCCACCTTATGTTCTAGTTGACTAAACGGAACTTCTACATACTTGCCCTGGTATCCGGTTTCACGACGAAACTGATCATTTGGCACTATCAGCGCTACATTTTCGCCCTTCTCATTGCTAAACACACCAGCAGCTATACCTTCTGCCATACGGCCATTACCAATAGGAAACTCATACAGACGAACAAGCCCCCCGTGGATATCAAACATGCGTGGGTTTTCCCGTGTAGGCTCTTGCTCGCGACGTCGTTGGTCAGCGGCTTCTTTCGACCAGGGGTTTGGCGGCTCTACTACTACCTCTACCGCCGGTTCGCCTAACTCTTCAAACTCTTCCGGGCTAAGATGACGTTCTGTTTTACGTTCTAACGCTTCAGTGTGCGCATCGACACTGGTTTCAATTGCGGCTACTTCAGACACAGGCAGGGGGTTAAACGAACGTAATCTATCAACAGAATACGTTTTTTCATACGCGCCATCAGGAGTACTCACTACAACCGTCCCGGCTTCACTATCAACCTGTTTAACTTTCCAGCCAGCCTCTGGCATCACTTGGCCTTTAATAACATTACCTTCAGCATCACGCAGACTGCGACCTACAGTAACTTCTTGTCCTACAATAAATGAACCCTTAGGGGTGCTACTCTCTGGGTTTGCTCCCTGCTGAGATTCAACCGGTTCTTCTAAGTGTGGTTCTTTTGGAATGTATTTTGGTTTAAAGATTTCTGGCATATTTTTTCTCGTACCTATTTACTGGTTCGGCGTATCGTCCCTCAGCCCTAAGTGGTACCGCACCCGCTCAATAACATCACCAATAACTACCTGCGATTTTACCAGGTAATCATCAACGCCAAGCGATTCAGCACGTTCTTTATCTTTCGGCTGACTTAACGCTGTAAGCATTACAACATGTATATTGGCGGTTTCAGGGGTATTCCGAAGAATATCAAGTACATCAAACCCGCTAATTTTTGGCATCATCGCATCTAGTAAAATGAGTTCAGGTTTAAAAGATACTGCCGTACTTAAGGCGTCCTCACCGTTACCTACCCACTTAGTTTCAAAACCTTCAATTTCAAGGCGAGACTTATAAACGTTTGCCAGCGCTTCGTCGTCTTCTACTAATAAAATTTTCTTTTTAACGTCGTCATTCATAACTGCTGTTATTGTACTACGCCCCTGTTTCAAGCACAAGCGTTACTCTTGCAACGCCCCTAGTGCCGCATCAAGTTGGGGGTCGCGACTTGCGTTAACATCCTCGACCGTTCGTTCTACCACAACATCAGGGTCAATACCTTTCTCAGAGATATTGTGACCGTTAGGAGTGTACCACCGAGCAATCGTTACCTTTAGTACCGCATCATCCTGAAGGTTAACAAGCTTTTGCACGCTTCCCTTACCAAAGGTTGTGGTGCCAACCAGCGTAGCAGCGTCATAATCGTGAAGCGCCCCAGCAACAATCTCGCTGGCACTGGCGCTACTTTCGTTCACCAAGACAACCGTAGGAACGCCTTCTAAGATAGGCGTGCTTCCGGTTTTTAACTCATCTACCACCTTCGTGCCGGTGCGTTCAGTAACCACAACTTTATTATCCAGCCAAATACCAGCTAACGACTGCGCAGCGGTAACGTACCCACCCCCGTTACCCCGAAGGTCGAGCACCACACCCTTCACCCCTTGCGCAACAAAATCGCGAGCCACTGCACGGGCAAGGCTTCCAGTGTCATTGTCAAACCGACTTACCGTTAGAATACCTACGCCATTACGAACTTCACCATACGCGCTGGGGTTATTGATGGTTGCGCGGGTTACAGAAAAGTCTTTCGTGTCACTATCACGAATCATCGCCAGTTGAACCGTTGTTCCCTCTTCACCGCGAATAGCAGTTACCACCTCACTGAGCGTTGCATCAAGTGTATTCTCGCCGTTTACCTCAGCGATAATATCCCCTACTTGTATGCCCGCCTTTTGGGCTGGGTTATCTTCTAGTACACGTACTACTGTGGGGACATCATTTCGTATACCCACCTCAACGCCAATACCCCCGCCAATATTTCCTGTAAGGCTATTATCAAAGGCGGTCGCCTCCTCGGCATTCATATATACCGTATATTGGTCGCCAGCGGCTTCAACAAGGCCGCGGCTCGCACCCTCTATAAGGAGCTGGGAGTCCAACTCGCCGTCAAAATTACGCGCCAATGCGTGGTAGGTTTCTTGTACCGAAGAAAGGTCAATATCGGTTTGGCCGGTAAGCTTGGCGATGGTACTATTAAAGCCACCACCGGCAAACATACCGCCCACATAGGCAACGCCCGCCACGAGCACAAAAGCCACAACGGTTAATACAATAGGAAGCGCGCGACGTTGTTCGTTACCCCTGCGGCGCGTCGCATGCGGGGTGTGGTGTGTATCTGACATAACTGTACTTATTATACCCTACTTCGGGTAAGCATGAGCTAAAAGTAGATGTAATAATCGTAAGCACCAGGTGAAATGTTATACATTTCACTGTAGTGGCCCCAGCCCGAGCCGCCGGCGTTGTAGTAGTTGTATTGACTAATGTTAATGGTGCCGTTGGCGTTGACGTCTTCAACCCATACCGTGTGTCCGTAGGTACCGGCCATAATAACCCCTACCGAGCCTGCGCGTGGCACTGAGCTTACCGTAATACCAGCAGCACGAGCATTGCCAGGCCACTGGTTAGCGTTACCGCGGCCACCCCAGTACGGCATGTACCCGTTCTTTTGATACACTTTCCAAGCAGTATAACTTACACATTGGCGCGAGTACATTCCCCATGGGTCAACGATTGGGTTGTAGTAGTTTGAGTTTGCAAGGTTAGCTGGGTACCCACCTTTATTAGGGTCACCTGCAACCGCACCGCCGCCCGCACCAGCTGCCCGAAGCGCTGCTTCAATAGCCGCCTGTTGCTCGCGTTGTAATTGTTCTTTACGTTCATTCGATTGCTCGGATAGTGAGCGGTAGTTTGCTTCGTCCCCACGGGTTTGGTTAAGCAGCGTCTGCTGTTCGGCTTCCTTTGAAGCAAGTAGATTACGTTGGTCTTCTTGGTCAGAGATGACGTTTTCAACGTCTTTCTTTTGCACTTCAAGTTCGGCTTTGGCGGTTTTAATAGCATCAATAGTGGTCGTTAACTGGTCGCGCGTTGCCGAGCGGTATTCTTGTTTGTCGATATACTCGTTTACCCCTTTACTACTGGCGAGCATTTCAATAGGAGAAACTTCGTCATCTACATATAGGTCGGCAATAATCACCCCAAGGCTGTCTTTATTTTTGGCAATCTTTTCTTCATTCGCTTTAATTTCAGCGTTCAGCTGATTGAGTTTTGCCTGACTAATATCGATCTGTGCCTGAATGGTGGCCTTTTCGTTATTCAAACGGCTCACTTCTCGTTGTAACGTATCTGCCTGAGTAGAAAGTTCAGCCGCAGCGGCGTCGTAGCGGGCAATGTCTTGCTCGAGTGCTCGAATGCGCGCGTCGTAATCATCGGCGCTAACGTTGGTTACCGCAAGTTGAATAGGCGCAATAAGCCCAAGCGCCACTACTGATACGGCAATGATAAAAAGCCTTTTAGAAGATACAGAGACTGGTGTGGTGGAACGCAGTTTCTTCATATATATTCATTTAAGCATAAGCGGTACATAAAGTCAATAAGTATACAGGAGAGATTCCCGATTCTGGGAACTTATAATTTCAAGTAACGACGCGTCGCTAAGCTTGAAGAGATAATGCCGATAATCGCACCAATAAGAATCATCGCGAGTAGTACGAACCCAGCGTAGAACGTCATTAGGTTGAGCGTCCCCTGCACGGCGATATCTTGCGCTTGCAAGGCCGGTGCGGCCAGTACTAGTAGCCCAAACCCTAAGCCAGTAGCGATAAGCGCCGCAAAGAAGCCATAGACCACCGCTTCAACTAAGAATGGCCCACGAATAAACGAGCGCTCTGCCCCAATAAGCTTCATCATCTGAATTTCTTCACGGCGGTTAAAAATGGCCATACGAATGGTATTGAAAATAATCAGCATCGATACAGCGACAAACACCACGCTCAGGATAATCCCCACCTGTTGAGCAAACTTGGCAGCCCCGGCAATGGTTTCTATCGCCTCGCGGCGTGTCCCGGCAAATGAAGCATCACGATCAGGGTCAAGGTGGTCTTTAACAGTGTCGTTATCTTCTACCAGCGCAGCGAGTTGCGTTGTGTCATTAATATCTACCACCTTAATGGTAAGTGTCCAGGGGAACTGGTTGGTCGCCTCGGTAACTGCCTCTAGAGCGTCGGGGTCAGACTTATATTCGTCGATAAACTCATTACGAGCTTGGTCGGGGGTACGAATGATTACCGAAATAACCGAAGATTGGTCGCGTACTTCATCTGCCACAGCATCGGCTTCTTCCTTAGTGGTTTCGGTATCAAGATAGAGCGAAATCTGCACCTTATCGCGAAGCTGAGCAACAGTATCAAACAACACATTATGCGCTGCAAAACTCACAAAAATCACAAACAACGTGATCGTCATAACCGCGGTTGCGGCGATAGTAAGCCAGGCGTTGCGTGTAAAGTTATTCACCCCATAGCGACACATACGCCAAAACGTAATCCACTGGCGGCGGTGGCGCTTTTGCTGGCGCAAGGCCTTGCTACTTTGCTTGGCAGCTGTTTTTGGTTGAGACGCTTTCTTTGCCATGCCCTATTGCCTATAGCTTCCTTCCGCCTGGTCGCCGGTTATTTGCCCGTTCTCGATGGTAATTACCCGTCGTTTCAGCTTGTTGACGATATCAGCATTATGCGTAGTGAGAAGCACGGTGGTACCGTACTTGTTAATCTTTTCAAGCAAGCGGACGATCTCCCAGGTGTTTTTGGGGTCGAGATTACCGGTGGGTTCATCGGCAATAAGAATTTTTGGTTGTCGTACAATAGCACGAGCAATAGCCACGCGCTGGCGCTCACCGCCCGATAACTGGCTAGGAAATTGTTTTTCTTTACCCGTAAGGCCTACGAGGTCGATTACTTTTGGTACAGTATTTTTAATCTCGCGGCCGGTCATGCCGGCAATTTCTAGCGCAAAGGCAATGTTTTCAAACACGGTACGTTGCGGTAATAGCTTAAAGTCTTGAAATACCACGCCAATTTTGCGGCGCAACATAGGAATTTGTGCGTCTTTCAGGCCATCGTAGTCAATACCACCCACGACAATTTTGCCACTCGTGGGTTTTTCTTCACGGGTAAGAAGTTTAAGAAGGGTGGACTTCCCCGCCCCCGACGATCCAATAATAATAACGAATTCACGCGGCTCGACAAATAGACTCAAGCGATTAAGCGCCGGAGCTGTGTCTTTGCCGTACGTTTTTGTTACCCTGTCAAGTAGTATCATCTCTGTACTTAGTATAGCATAAGCACCGTAAGAAAATAGTATACGATGATATCACGAACTATGGAGTGTGTAGATGGTTGGGAGGGGGCGGCCAAACGGCCACTCCCCCTCCCGCTGCACCACCTATGGCGCGGGGACGCCATAGTCGAAACTGGGGTACACGACCCACGGCGGTACGTCCATCTCTAGAAGTACGTTCGCGATGCCGCGCCCCGACTCCTCGAAGAAGTCGGCCAGCACGGGGTCCATGGACCCCATTGCCGAGACCAGCAGGTTGTGGACAGAGACACGCTGATGCACGCTCTCACGAGCGAACTGCCGCAAACTGGCGAAGAACCTGCCTGTGGCCAGCATTTGCTGCGTCTGAGCGTGGCTGTCGGTGAGTGGCATCCTCCCCGAGATGTACTCGAACAGGATGTCATACTCGTCGTCGAAAGTCGACCCGTCGCCGAAGGCGCTGTGGAGTTGCTTGCGCGCGGCAGACCCGGAAGACAACCGAGCGACCGCCAGCGGCACAACTGCCGGGAAGAAGTTCACTCCAAAGGCGCCGGCCTCGTGGAGCACTTCCGGAATCAGACGAGACGCGGGGTCATCCGCCTGAGGAAATAGGGTTTTTGCTTCGATGATGCGCACGGTGCGCTCCTTTCACTATGAGTACGAAGGCATAGGTAGTGCAGTAATGGGAATTACACATCCCATAGTTAGTGACATAGCTGTTAAGGTGCGACTATCTTTTTATTATATCATAAATAATGCTATTTTTCAATACTTTCCTACTATACCGTCGGCGCTTCAAGGTACGCTTCCATAAACCCATCAAGGTCGCCATCAAGCACACTTTGTGCATTGTTCGTTTCGTGTTTTGTACGCGTATCCTTTACGAGCGTATACGGGTGCAAAACATAATTGCGTATTTGACTACCCCAGTTTGCCGACTCACCCGCCTGTAGTTCAGCTACTGAAGCCGCGTGTTGCTCAAGCTGCAATTGCGCTAATTTCGAACGCAAAATTTTCAAGGCCGTTTCCTTGTTTTGAAGCTGCGAACGCTCGTTTTGAATTGCTACCATAATACCCGTTGGGATGTGCGTAATGCGCACCGCTGAGTCGGTCGTATTCACCGATTGCCCGCCGTGGCCGCCCGCACGATAGACGTCAATCTTAAGGTCTTTATCGTCTAGAATCACTTCATCGGGCGCATCAATTTGCGGCAGTACCTCTACTAACGCAAAGCTGGTTTGGCGAAGGTTGTCGCTATTAAATGGACTTAGGCGCACCAGGCGGTGGACGCCATGTTCCGAACGAAGCTTCCCATAGGCAAACGGGCCGGTAACTTCAATCACCGCCGATTTTATCCCCGCCTCTTCACCGGTTGAACGTTCCACAAGCGACACCGACATACCCGCCCGCTCAGCCCAACGCAGGTACATACGCTCCAATATCTCCGTCCAGTCTTGTGCGTCGGTACCCCCTACCCCGGCACTAAGACGCAAAATAGCGTTGTGGTCATCGTATTCACCATCAAACAGCAGATCTTTGCGCAGCGCTTCAAACTCATTTTCCATGGCAATAATTTGCCCTTCAAACTCGCCAAGGAGCGTGTCGTCACCGAGATCCATAAGTTCTAGCAAGTCGTCTGCCTGCGCCTTTAATGTAAGCCACGGGTCGACGAGGCGTTTCAATGCAGCGTGCTGTTTACTTAGATCCTGCGCGTGAGTGGGGTTATGCCAAATCTCAGAGGTCGCTAGCTGGGCTTCAAATTCAGCTACCTGGGCTTCTTTTTCGGGCATACGAAGCCGCACTAAGGCGGCATCTACCTGCGCGCGAAGTTCGTTCAGCCGTTTCACCAATGGTTGCATATCTTACTAGTATACAGGAACTGTGCTAGACTGTAAGCGAATGAAGATTGGCGTATTCGACTCTGGAAAAGGTGGGCTCGCCGTGGCCGAGGCATTAGCGGCGCTACTACCCGATGCCGAAATCATTACCACTGACGACCACGCACACGTACCCTACGGAGCACGTCCTGCTGAAGAAATCATAGCGCTCACTACCACTGCCATCCAACCCCTCCTCGGTGCCTCATGTGATGTCATTGTCATTGCCTGTAACACTGCTACAACTGTTGCAATCGCGAGCCTTCGCAGCCGCTACCCTCAGCAACACTTTGTCGGAATCGAGCCTATGGTAAAGCCTGCTGCCGCCCACACGAAGACGGGGCGTATTGCCGTGCTTGCAACACCAGCAACCCTACAAAGCCAACGGTACGCCGAGTTAAAAACAACCTGGGCGAATGACGTACGTGTCGTTGAGCCTCATTGTAATAACTGGGCTACGGCAATTGAACACGCACAGGAGGACACACTGCCTGTAGAAGAAACCGTCACTACACTCGTAGACCAGTCGGTTGATACCATTGTACTTGCGTGCACCCACTACCATTGGATTAAACAGCGAATCCAAACGGCCGCCGGCCACGATGTGTTAGTACTCGAGCCCTCCGATGCTATTAAAAACCGTATTGTCGAGCTATTGGGCTAGGCCGTGAACGGCAGCAGTAAATTGCTCACCCCTATCAACATAGTTCTTAAAGAGCCCGAAGCTGGCGGCAGCAGGACTTAATAGCACAACATCACCCGGTTGGGCTAGTTCGGCGGCACGGCGGGTCACTATTTCGGCGGTGGCGTGTTCAATTATTTCATAATTGGCAAACCCACTGGCATCAAGCGCAGCGCGAATCACTGGTGCTTCATCACCAATAAGCAAAACAGTGGTATCATGCTGAAGCACCTCGCTTGCGAGCTCTGAAAAGTCAGACCCTTTTGAAGACCCCCCTAAAATAAGTACACTATGTGTATCAGGGAAAGCACGGAGCGAAGCGATAGCCGAGCCGGGGGTTGTCGCAATACTGTCATCGTAGTAGCGAACGCCTTTTACCTCCGCAACAAACGCAAGCCTGTGGGGCAGCCCGGTGAATGAATGGAGCCCATCTGTAATCGCCGTGACATCTTGTGTATACCGCCACACAGCATCAATAGCAGCCAAGGCGTTATCAAGGTTATGTACCCCCGGCAAGCGTATTACTTCGGTTGAACAAATATATGTCTCGCCGTAGTAAAATGCGCCGTCACGGATATGCGCTGCCGTCTCTGATGGATAGGCGATTTTTTGCGCCCGCGAACCCTCTGCAATTGCCGTAGCGTAGGTATTCACGCCGTTATATACCAAAAGGTCTTCCGTGGTTTGGTGGGTAGTGATGCGCGCTTTTGCCGCAGTGTAATCCTCCATGCTCGGGTGCACGTCAAGGTGTTCCTGCTCAATAAATAGTACGACCGCCGTTTCAGGAGAACGTTCAACATCCCATAACTGGAAACTGGAAAGTTCATACACCACAATGTCTTCTTGTTGTATTTGTGACAACGTACTTAACGCCGGAGTACCGATATTCCCTACCAACCATACCTTTTTGCCCGCCGCTTCAAGAATAGATGCGATGAAACTCGAGGTCGTCCCCTTCCCCTTCGAGCCTGTTACCCCAATAATTGGAGCGGGGCATTTTTCGAAAAACTCGTTCGTCGCCGACCATACTGTACCGTCGGTTTTTATCTTATAAGGCGATAGGCCGGCAGTGCGCACCACCATATCGTAGCCCTGCAGGTGCTCGAAGGCGTCGGGTGCTAAGTAGGTTGTAACACCTTCAGGAAGTGGTCGTGATGGCGTTTCACTTTGATCAACAATAGTTATGTCATTCGACGGATCCTGCGACCAATACGCATAATTTTGCTCGCCCTCTACACCATAGCCTGCTATCGCAATCTTCATATCTTTAGTATACCTATTCGGCTACTTTTTCAAAAAGTGGCAACAGCTTTTCGTTAAGCTCAATAAGCTCGTCGCGGTCACCGCTACTTACCGCGGCAAGTGCCCAGGTATTAGCGGCGATAAATTCTTCAGCCACCGACATAATTTTTTCACGCGTTACCTTGCGGATCATGTCGGGTACCTTGCTGTAGTCTTTAATGCAGTCATCGGCAAAATACCGGTGCGTGTAGAAGTTGCTAATTTGCGCTACCGTTTGCGCGCCCATCTGATGACGGCCTAGGCCAAACGATTGTGCTGACTCAATTTCAGCGTCACTAAGCTTACCGTCAAGCACCGCTTTCATTTCGCGAGCAATAATATCAAAGAGTTGCGGAGCGGTATCGTGGTTTACCTGCGCCGAAATATCCCAGGCGCTATCGTAGTACCCAGACGCGCCAAAGCTCCCTACATAATACGCCAGCCCTTTCGCCCGTGCCTTTCCATAAATACGAGAGGTTGCCGTACCGGTAAGGATGTGATTGAGAGCATTGAGTGCGTCAATTTCGTCATCGTCAAGTACGCGCGGTACGGTCATCGTCCAACCGAAGGTAAGATTCGTCGCATCTTTACGACGAATAATGGTTGGAGTGGCGCTATGAAGCTCATCCTGTGGAATAGCAAGCCGATCACCCTCTGGTAGGCTAAAGGCCTCAAGCTGACGGATAATATCTGCTTTTCGGCCGCGAAGTTTTCCGGCAATCACAAAGCGCATGTTTTTTGTGGTGTGTGTACGACGGTGGTGCTCACGAATATCCGCAAGTGTCACATTATTAATTGTCCCAAGCGCTTGACGGAACGTCAGAACATCCTCGCCCAAGAGTTGCTGAACACGCGGCCATAAAATGCGGTGGTGATCATTCAAATAGGTGGTTAGCTCACTTCGTACGTTCCCCTTCTCAGCTTCAAGCTCTCTCTCATTGAAGCGGGGCTCACAGATACTCAGTCGCTGTAATTCTAGAATACGATCCCATTCAAAGTCGGCGCAGTCAGCTTCGTAGACCATGGCAAAGTCGGAGGTGTATGCATTATGATAGGCACCATTTTTTGTAAACTCTGCCTCAAACGCACTTTCGCTTTTAAACCGCGCGTTCGCACCGAATGCCATGTGCTCCATAATATGCGCCACCTGCTCGATATCCTTGTGTTTAGCATAACGGTTACCTGCTCTAAAGTGAAACTGCATACTCATAACAGTGGCGCCAGGTACGTTAATAAGCAGGCCGCGGGCGCCGTTTTTTAGTTTCACTTCTTCGACTGTATGGTGCATGGTGTACTTCTCGCAGGGTTAGGATTATGTATCAAGGGCTATCGACGACCGGACTTTCGGTTTTGGCGCTGAGCTTTTTTCTTTTTTCGTTGGGTATTCTTTTTGCGTTGGGCGTCGTTGGTCTTCTCGCCTTTTTGCACTTTAAACTCGTCGTCACGGCTTGCCTCACCCTTTAAGACCTCGTTAACCCCTTTCTCTACAGAATTTTCGGCCAATCGAGTAAGCTCGGTGTCGTGGTCTTCTTCAGCACGAGCCACCGCATCACGCACGGTTACGTGCATAATTGCGCGAAGCACTTCATCGCGTAGCGTTGCTTGTAAGCTGTCGAATAGCTTTTGCGACTCGCTACGATATTCAACCAAGGGGTCACGCTGTCCGACACTTCGCCAGTGAATACCTTCACGGAGATGCTGCATGTTCTCTAAGTGCTGCATCCAAAGCGTGTCGAGCACCTGAAGGTACACTTCACGCTCGACCTTTCGAAGGGTTTCGGTTTCTAGCTCGGCTTCTTTTGCCTTGTAAAGCTTCTCTACTTCCTTTTTAGCAAGTTCGTAACGCTGCTTATCACGCTTTTCAGCACCAATGGTTTTAAGCTTTTTGTCGTTTATAGGGAAGATTTCTTCAAACTCGGCAAAGAAATTTTTATTGTTTTTGGATGGCACCACGGTAAGTTCGCGCACTTTAAGATCGATAAGTCGCTCGATTTCCGTCTTAATGTCGGCGCCTTCAAGAATCTTGCGACGAATAACGTACACCACGCGACGGTGACGGTTAATGACGTTGTCGTACTGGACGACATTTTTACGGTTATCAAAGTTATAGCCTTCTACCCGTTTTTGAGCGGCTTCGAGCGTCTTAGATACCATTTTATGCTGCAGCGGCATGTCATCATCTACACCAATACGCCCCATAAGCGCAGCAATACGCTCGCCCTGAAAGATGCGCATAAGATCGTCTTCGGTTGATACGTAGAACTGGGTTATACCGGGGTCGCCTTGTCGCCCACCACGACCACGTAGCTGGTTGTCAATACGGCGCGACTCGTGACGCTCTGAGCCAATCACCACCAATCCGCCAAGTTCTTTCACCCCCTCGCCAAGCTTAATGTCGGTACCACGGCCAGCAATGTTGGTTGCAAGCGTAATCGCCCCCTTCTCACCAGCTTTCTCGATAATCGCAGCTTCGCGTTCGTTGTTTTTTGCGTTCAAAATTTCATAGGGGATTTTTTCTTTATCAAGATGCGCGGCAATGAGCTCGTTCTTGGCAATAGAGGCCGAGCCTACAAGTACGGGGCGGCCTTCTTTGTGATGCTCCTTAATAACATCCGCAATAGCTTTAAGTTTTGCCTTTTCGGTTCGGAAGATAAGATCTTCGCGGTCTTCACGGGCGATAGGACGGTTTGAAGGCACCTGCACGACATCGAGCTTGTAAATTTGCTGGAACTCTTCGGCCTCGGTAAAGGCCGTACCGGTCATACCGGAAAGTTTTTTGTACAAACGGAAGTAGTTTTGGAACGATATAGTCGCCAGTGTCATACTTTCTTGCAGAATTGGCACGTTTTCTTTAGCCTCGATAGCCTGATGGAGACCTTCATTGTAGCGGCGACCGTTCATAAGGCGACCAGTAAATTCGTCGACAATTACTACCTCACCGTCTTTCGTAACCACGTAGTCTTTATCGCGTTTGAACAATGTTTGTGCACGAAGCGCTTGATCAAGGTGGTAGACCGAACGTACATACTCGGGGCTATAAATATTTTTTACCCCAAGCATGCGTTGTACTTTCTCAACGCCGTCATCAGTTAGCGCCACCATTTTACGCTTTTCATCAAGAATATAATCACTAGGAGTAAGTTTTGCGGCTACTTTTGCAAATTGCTCGTAGCTTTCAGGGTTTTCGCTAGCAGGGGCGCTAATAATAAGCGGCGTACGAGCTTCATCAATAAGAATACTGTCCACCTCGTCGACAATTGCATAGTGCAGCCCTCGTTGGCGAAGCAACTCTACTTCGTTTACCATGTTGTCACGAAGGTAGTCGAACCCGAACTCATTATTTGTTCCGTAGGTAATATCGGCTGCATAGGCCTCTTTACGCGTTACGGGGCGAAGCTTGCGCATACGGGGGTCGGTGTGAGCCTCGTTATCATACTCAGGATCCCAAATAAACGAGGCCTCATTGATAATTACCCCTACGGAAAGGCCAAGGAAATGATACAGCTCACCCATCCAACCCGCGTCACGCTGAGCAAGATAGTCGTTCACTGTTACGACGTGCACACCCTTACCTTCAAGGGCATTCAGGTACACCGGAAGCGTTGCGACAAGTGTTTTCCCTTCACCGGTTTTCATTTCGGAAATATTGCCTTCGTGAAGAACCATTCCACCAATGAGCTGGACGTCGAAGTGACGCATCCCAAGCACACGATCACTCGCTTCGCGGACTAGGGCGAACGCGTCCGGCAAAAGAGTGTCGAGTGTTGTCCCCTTTTTCGCAAGCCGCTTTTTAAGTATTGCAGTTTGCTTTTTGAGCTCGGGTTTAGGAAGTTTTTTATACTTCTCGCTCAGTGCGTTTATCGCGACGACTTTTTTTTGCAGCCGCTTAAGAATCTTTTTTTGCGGGTCGCCAAATACTTTAGTAAGCGCACCCTGCCGTGTAATTGCCATTATGTAATACCCTCGCCTTCCGGAAAATATCGGTAGTTTCTTTAGTAGTAATTATACGATGACACGAGGACGAAGACAAGAGGTAGTACTCTATATTTGTGCAGTACGAACGGGTTTTAAAGCGTCTTTGTATTTTTTCAATTGCGCCACAAGTTTTGCTTCTACAATATCCACGGCGGCCATCATATTCATTGTTGTATCTTTAGCTACAATTGTCTTTTCAGGCACGTGTAAAATAACTTCGGCTTCATATTTATTACCGTGGTCGCGGTTTACCTGACGCAACTTAACGTCCGCCGTAACCGACTTCCGCGCATGCCCTGGCAGGTATTTATCGAGTTTTCCAACCTTCTCTATAACGTACTTATGTGTTTTTTGGTTTACGTCATATTTGATTCCGGTGATATCAATAGATGCTATCATATCTTCCCTCCTTGTTGGTTGGTTGATACCTTTATTATAGCACTCATTGCACAGGTACGGCAGGGCCGAACGAAGTTGACCAATACATACTACCTACCCACGCCCAATCTTCTGAATTACCGTCACCGTAATCATAGAAACCAGAGGTGGAAACACCACTTACTTCTATCCAGTCCCCGGAGGACCAAGAGGTGCCATTTACATACTGTGCGCGGATACTCGTCCTATCTGTTCCTCCAGGCGCAGTATGTTCGGCTGTGGAAAGCTTTGTCCATGTGTTAGCAGGCACGGCTACAGTTGGACCGTATACGTCACCAGTGCCACTTCCTGAGCTATTTCGATACATTGATATCACCCGATAGTTGCCAGCTTTAGATGCTCGAACATGTATAGAGGGTGAATATATTTCACCAGCCTGAACAGGTATCGCGCTACCTTGATACTCTAACCCAATATTAGTAGTAGTGGCAAAACCAGCACTACTTGCTGTCCAGCGATACGCCTCCCTCGCTCCATCAAATGCCGAGTTTGTAATACTTGCGTTACTTCCTCCTGCTGAATTATATCCCGTCCATGAGCCCTGGCCACCAGCGGGATAGGGTGGCTTCGCCAAGTTCTCAACACAACGCCCCGCCACTGTTTGTCCCTGCTGGGTCATTGCGTACGCAGTATAGGGGGTGGTAGTGGTATCGGTCACCGAAACGCAAAACGACTTACGATCGGTACTTACATAGTAGTCATAGGTTGCCTGGGGGGTGTCCGCAGCCAACCCAAGGTCGGCACGGAAGGACGCTGCGGTAGGATACACATCACTATTCTGCGGCCCAAAAGCAAGTACCTTCTGACCTGCCTGCGCAGCACTTGCGCTAATAGCCGAAGCTTTAGCGCGGTTTTGAATGCCCGTATATGCCACGATGGTAATCGCGGCAAGAATAGCAATAACAACGATAACAATCAAAAGTTCAACAATTGTAAAGCCAGATTTTTTTGCCCACCGCTTCATATACACCTAGTCTACCATAGAATCCAACACGGCGACCACCGCGTGACAGCCATCTTCCGGCTTGTTACCCTTTAGGTATTCGCTGTATGAATAGTAGTTGTCATTTGTTGCCGTGTCGGCATCATTATCCGTTACTTGGGCTAGGTGTACGCCCGCCTGCGCCAACTGTTCGTACAGTGCCTCCTTCATACCCTTGTTGTCCAAGCTGAAGATGGGATACGCGTCTTTATTGATAGTCGGCGAAAGCCACACTTGAAGCGCCTCGGGGCGAGAACCATACATACGCGTAAGGTGCTCAACTGACCGCTGCGCACCCTGCTGTTCGAGGCTTTGCCGCCCCAGGTGTGTCAGCATAAGTACCTCGTGCTCGGGGTCGTAGAGTACCGTCGCAACACAATCAGCCACGGGCAAGAACAGTACATGCCCGGGTGTTCTCGTCACCAAGGCGTCGGCCACGAACCCGTCATCGCCACGCATATTTATACCCTGTTCAGCAGCACCCACTTCTTTATAACGACAAAAGTTATCACCGTCATACGATATAAGCAATCGAGTAGTAGCATCGAGCTGTATACCCTGCGAGCCTAACCACCGTTCTCGGTTGGCAATCACTACTGGGTCAAGCGGGTCACGACGATTATGCATCGACCCGTCGGCAACAGTTGAAAGCGCCACCGCGACACCCATGCGGGCTACAGTGCCTCTTTACCGCCAAGATACGGGCGCAGTACCTCAGGTACGACTACTGTTCCGTCCTCTTGCTGGCCATTCTCAATAATCGCAATCATGGCGCGACCAAGCGCGAACGCGGTCGCATCGTTAGTATGAATCAGTTCAAGGTCACCTGATTCACGACGTACACGAGTTTGCAAACGGCGCGCCTGGTAGTCAGTCATGTAGTCAGCGGTGTGGGTTTCACGGTACTGGTCTTGCCCAGGGAGCCACGCTTCCATATCGATACCGCGGGCATTTGGCTTACCAATGTCAGCAGTACATTTTTGGATTACCCGGTACGGGAGGCCAAGTGATGCTAATAAATATTCCTGAATTGCCACCATAAGCAGGTGTTCTTTAAGGCCATCCTCGCCTGTAGTGAAGCTTTCCATCTCCAGCTTGTCGAACTGGTGCATGCGAAGAATGCCTTCCATATCCTTACCATACGTACCAGCCTCACGGCGGAAGCTGGTGGCATAGCCAAGATAGCGCAGTGGCAGTTGGTCTTCGGTAAGAATCTCGTTGGCGTGCATACTGCCCATAACGTGCTCGGCACTTCCCTGTAGCCACAGCTCATCAAGCTCTAGCTTATACCGGTCATCGCGTGGTTCAAGGCGATCCATAGCATCAAATAATTCAGTGCGAATCATAAGCGGCGGCAAAATGGGCGTAAATGGCTTTAGTGAAATACCTTCAAGCCCGGCACCTTTAGCAATTTTTTCAAGCGTTGCGCTATCGCTTAGCTCGTTCATCACAAACTGCACAATCGCCATTTGTAGTTTTACAAGGTCACCCTTAATGTAGGCAAAGCGGCTCCCGGCTACTTTTGCGGCGCGTTCTTTATCGATCCAGTCGCGGTCGGTAGCAATTTCCCAGTGATTCTTTGGCGTAAAGCTAAACGCGGTTGGCTCACCCACTACCTTCGCAACAACGTTTTCGTCTTCTGTTGCCCCCACCGGCACATCGTCACTTGCCATGTTTGGCACGGCTTTTTGCAGTTTCAATACGTCTTCTTCAAGCAGACCAAGGCTTTCCTCAAGTTCAGCCAACTCAATTTTAATAGCCTTCCCCTCTTCAATAAGCGAAGCTTCTGGCTTGCCGCCTTTCATTTTGGCGGCATTAGCATTGCGACGCTCGCGAAGCTCATCGGCACGCTGAGAAAGTTCACGACGCTGGTCATCAAGTTTCAAAAGTTTGGCAATGTCGACGTCGTAGTTTTTACGGCGGGCGTTTTCTTGTACGGCGTTGGCGTTTTCACGAATATAACGAATATCTAACATAACTGGGGTATATTGTAGCACATCTTATTCGGTGCGAAGTGCTTCAATAGGGTCAAGCTTTGCCGCTTTACGCGCTGGGAACCAGCCGGCAAGCATTGCGATAAGCATCAGAACGATAACCATACCAATAAGCGGAAGTGGTTGGAAGATCAGTAAGTAGTTGCCCTCGCCTAGCCCAAGAAGCTCAGTGATAGTCGGGTTAAACAAGATGCCAAGCACCACCGCAATAGCCGCACCAATGACACCGCCCAGGAAACCAATCCAGGCAGCTTCAAACTGGAAGAGCCGACTTACCCCACCCCCTCGCATACCAAGTGCCTTCATAAGCCCAATCTCGCGAGTACGCTCAAGAACGCTAATATACTGGGTGTTAATGATACCAAATACGCTGGCAATAAGAGCAATAACCCCAAAGCCAAGTACAATACCTTGTAAGATATTTACAATACTGAATATAACGCCTTGAAGATCTTCGGCGGTTTGCGCATAGAACTCGTCCTCAAGAAGCGCAGCCTTCACTTCGTCGGGGTCTTCACCCTCAACAGCGAGCGCCTGCACCCCCACGTAACGCTGGTATGCGGGCGTGCCTTCAGTGGTATATTCGCTCATTTCACGTGCCGCCGAAACAGGAATTTGGATACTCGTACCCGTCACGAGGGCAGTAGCAGACTGTTTTGAAAGCGCACGAACAGTAAAAGCAAACTCTTTCGTCTCGGGCTGCGAGAGTGCCGCTACAGCAGCCGCCCCGCCAGTAGCATAGGCTTGAGCAAGCTCATCGGCCGTCGCAGTGCTCGTTGGCCGTGAAGCGGTCATTACGACACGCGTGCCGACGAGGTCAGCTTCGGTGTCTATTACCCCTTGCTCCACGAGGGTTGTCGCGAAGCTCTCTGGCATCACCACCTCATCAGCGGCCAGCCCTTCACCAAGCGGGGGTAGTGTTCCGTAAGCAGCCTCACCGGTAATGGTGGCGTCGTACGCAGCCACATCAGCGGAAAACTTTTTGTCACTATCGCCAAAAACCATATAGGTTACTGAAGGAGAATAGGTAGGTACAACGTTTTCAAGGTCACTACGGGCAGCAAGTTCATCAACTTGCTCTTGTGTCATAAGCTTAATTGATGCCCCAGAGGCAGTCATTCCTACATCAGGGTCGTACTCACGAATACCAGAGCCAGAAAGGGGCGAAGCGCCACCCTCAAACAAGCTACCGTCCTTTACGATAAACAGCGCCCGCGGGTTAATGTTTGAGCCTATAAGTGTGTCTGCATATTGGCGGGCACCCTCGCCAGCAGCAATAGATATAGCGATAGTGAACGCCCCTACGCCAATAGCAAGACTTGTTAAAATGGTGCGCGTTTTCGCACTCCGCAAGCTTCTTGCGGCTCGTCGTGCAATATCTATTGTTTTCATAGCTTTACCCCCGCCTTCTTTGGCGTCTTTTTCACCTTCGAGGTCTTAGCTTGAACGATCGTGTCAATTTTGCCGTCCTTTATGCGTATTTGAATGTCGCACTTACTAGCAAGATCATGGTCATGGGTAACAATGATTAATGTGCTGCCGCCCTTTTTGTTAAGCTCAAATAACAGCTCTTCAATTTTTTCACCTGTAGCCGAGTCAAGGTTTCCGGTCGGCTCGTCGGCAAAGATAATACTTGGCTTGTTTACAATAGCACGCGCAATAGCAAGACGCTGCTTCTGGCCACCAGACAAATTACCTGCCTTGCTTTTAATCTTATCGGTCAAATCAACTACAGCGAGGGCAGTTTCTACCCGCTTACGCCGGTCGCGCCCAGCAATATCGGCAATTTCAAGAGGAAGCGCAACGTTATCGTAGGCTGTTTCATTCGCTTGTACGAAAAACGCTTGAAAAATAAAGCCAATCTTTTCCGAACGGAAACGGTCAACTGCCTTATTTTTGAGCTTCAAAATATTAGTGCCGTCAATAACCACTTCACCAACCTCTGGCCTATCAAGCCCGCTCATGGCGTGCATAAGTGTAGACTTACCACTCCCTGATTTCCCTACGATTGCTACACTCGCACCGTCTGGTATTGTAAAAGATACATCGTCTAGTGCCTTGAAGGAACTTTGTTTTTTACCATACGTTTTCGTAAGGTTCTTTACCTCTATCATACCCCTCGCTTTCTTCCTTATACTCAGTATAGCAAGCTATCGCCACTGGGGCTACAAAGAATGCTATATAGCTTCAAGAAGCTCAGTGATGGTCGCCGTCAATTTAGCTTTCACCGCCGCCTTGTCCGCCACGCTCCCATCTGGGTTAAGGTGATTCCCTAGAAACAAGTTTGTCTGCGTATCGCCAACCTTAGCTTTTAAGTTCACTGCAAGCGCTTCCCGCGCAGTCGCGTGCGCCTGGTTCGCGCCACTTGTCCAACCATACCCAACAAGCGCAATGGGCTTGTCCTGCCATTCCTTACCAATCCAATCAATTGCATTTAACTGCAGTGGCGACATTGTGTGATTATACTCAGGGGTAACAAAAACAACCCCGTCAGCTTCAGCCACCTGGCTTGTCCAGGCCTTTACGTTTTCGTGTGTAGGAGAAAAATCCGGTGAAGCCGGAGGCACCGGAGCGTCATAAAACGGTAGAGCAAGCTTTTTCAAATCAGCTACAGTAGTCGTAGCACCCTGCGCCTCAAGCTCGGCTACTACAATAGGAATTACCTTTTCATTTACACTATTAGGACGCACACTTCCTGTCACTACTAAAACGCTTGCCATACTTGTCATTCTCCCTGCTATTGTTTAAGAAATTACTATATTAAGTATAGCAATTATTACGATAGTTTATCAAGGGTTTTTGGGGGCCTTTTTAAGCTTTTTTCCTACCCGATGGGCAATTGCCTTACGAACTTTTTCATTCTCACCCATCCCGTACTCTGCTAATACCTCGGCTATTGCCGTGCTGACACGGTGCTCATCCCGAACCTTACGCTCGATAGCCTCGTTAGTGTCTGCCACCTCCTCAAGCTCTGTCACCGCAGCGTGCACCTCACGTACCATTCGACGCATCGCTCGTTGCTGGTGGATACTATTAATAACCGAAAGCACTGCCAACGCAAGTGCAGCAACACTCAAAATATACGTCATCACATCAAAAGCAACACCTGCAACATCCAACACCTGACGAGCAAGCAGAAGCCCGAGGCCCACAAGCACCACCGCGCTTAGGGCATATAATAAATACCTAGTGGCGAGGAGTTTCTTCGGCATGCGTACTTGCTCCAAACTGCACTTCAGGGTATATAGCTTTCGTGGTCTCGTCGTACTCTTGGCGCAGTTGCGGGAATGGCACACCTTCGCGGGCGGTCACGCCTTCAAAGACCCAGAACACACGCTCGCTGAAACCAAGTCCACAGGCAGGCGGCATACCATATTCGAGCATTTCTACATAATCGATATCGAGCATCATCGCTTCATCATCACCAGCGTCACGCATATTCTGCTGTTCAATAAAACGGCCTAATTGGTCGATAGGGTCGTTAAGTTCGGAAAAGCCATTACATAGCTCAGAACCAGCAATCACCGCTTGGAAACGCTGTACTGTGCGATCGTCATCAGGGTTGCTTTTTGCGAGGGGCGAAATAAACTTTGGCGTGTTAATAAGCCATACTGGGCCCACAACGTCTTTACGGATGTTCTTCCAGAGTTTGTCGATACCCCGGGCGCGGTTTTCCGTCTTCTCTACCTCTAGCTTGTTATCGGCAAGCGCCTTTTTCACCTCATCAATCGAGCTTTCATACACATCAATACCGTAGCGTTCTTTAATAATGGTAGCGTAATCCCACACCTCCCATTCTTTACTCATATCAACGGTTTTATCCCCTAGTGTAAATTGAAGTGTGCCAAAGGTTTTTTCAAGTACGGTGCGATACATGTCTTCCATAAGCTTCATACCCTGGCGCCAGTTGGCATATGCCCAGTACCACTCCATAGCGATGTGCTCAGGAAGATGCTCATCAGAATAATTTTCGTTGCGGAACCGTGGCCCAATATCATAGACTTTTTCGAAGCCCGCACCAATAAGGCGTTTCAACGGAAGCTCTTGGCTAATACGAAGGTAGAAATCTTGGTCAAGTGCATCCATATGGGTAACAAACGGGTTGGCATCCGCCCCACCAGTAGTATGCTCTAAGATAGGTGTATTAATCTCAATAAAGCCATGTTCGTTCAAGAAGTCGCGCGTTGCCTGCCAAAACTTTGAACGGCGCACAAATCGCTCACGAACATCAAGGTTCACATTCATGTCAATGTAACGGCGGCGCATACGCTCTTCTTTATTCGTAAAGCCTTCTACGGCACTTGGCATAGGCCGAAGCGCTTTTGTAAGCAAACGAAGTTGCGCAACTTGCACGGAAATTTCGCCCGTCTTGGTTTTAATTACTAGGCCAGTTGCTTCAAGAAAATCACCGGTGTCAAGCAACGGAAGGTCTTCAATGGCAAGCATCTCCTTAGCGGCATCACGTGGCGCGACACCCCCCTCTTGTATGAAAAGCTGAATTTCACCCGATTGGTCGCGCAGTACAATAAAGGCTAGTTTACCGAATTTTCGAATACCCATAATACGACCAGCAACAGTAACTTCGTTGCCCTCAAGGGTTTCGAAGGCGTTTTTTACCTCTTGCGCCTGGTGCGTGCGGCTCGTTTCAGCGGGGTATGCGTTAAACCCTAAAGCCTGCAAGTCTGCAAGCTTACGAAGGCGTTCATCGCGAAAATCTTTTAGTGTCGACATATCTGTTACAGTATAGCATGTTTTGCTAGCCGGTTACCCAAGAAAACCACCCGCTCGAGCTGTTGTACCCGTACGAGAAGTCAAACGACGACACTCCCATACCAGGACAAATTGTTGCACTTGCGCCCCAGGTTGCCGTAAATTCCTCCAACCCACCCGACGAGGTGTACATCCAAGCTGTGCCCGATTTACTCTGAGCACCTACCGCCCAAGAGGAACTATTTGTACAATAGTAAAGATTGTACGCACCTGTGTCATACGCGCCTTTTGTTACTGATATACTACCAAATCCTTGTGGTGCACTTGATGAAGAGGATTGAGGGAGCGGATACTGCCCCGTTTCCGCTTCTATTTGAAGTACTTTATTTGCAAAAGCCCTAAGGTCGGATTGAACCGCCACGTCATTTGCCCGTCCTTGTATCCCCGTATAGGCTACTACCGTTATCGCTGCTAAGATAGCAATCACCACAATAACAATCAGAAGTTCGACGATAGTAAAGCCAGATTGTTTTGCCCACTGCTTCATTGGGTCTTAGTATACCAAAAAACGCACCCGTGCAAGTGCGTTTAGGAAAATTGCCACTATTTTGAAGAATTTTACCCGACCGAAACGACGGTGTATGAAATATCGCCCTTAGGGGTGGCTATGGTAACTTTTTCGTCAATTTTCTTGCCATACAGCGCCATACCAATAGGAGATTCGTTGCTGATTCTGCCTTCAAGCGGATCGGCTTCGACGGGGCCGACAATAGTGTATTCTACCTTCTTGTTGCCTGTTTTTAGGGTGACGTGACTACCAAGACCAATTGCACCTTTTTTGCTCGCTTTGATAATTTCAGCGTTGTTCAAAATGTCTTCAATTTCGGCAATACGGGTCTCTAAAAGCCCCTGTTCCTCACGGGCTGCATCATACTCGGCGTTTTCACTTAAATCACCGAAATCGCGAGCCTCTGAAATTTTATCAGCCACTTCACCACGGCGAGATTTTAGCTCGGTTAATTCCGCTTCTAGCTCTTTCTTACCCTCGTTGGTAATTTGGTAGGTTTTCTTCATATCTTTAATCTTTCTTAGTTCTTATACTGCTAGCCCTACGCTATATGTAGCGTAGGGCGTTGCTCCCAATACTCTATTTATTCCCCTATTCTAGCAATGAGGTCTTCAAGTGTCAATAACTCTGTTTCGCCTGTTTTACGCACGGTAAACTCAAGTTTACCTTCGGCCAGAAGCCGCTCGCTGATGGTTACTCGGTACGGTAATCCTATCAGTTCAGCATCAGCGAACTTCGCGCCTGGACGCTCGTTACGATCGTCGAAAAGCACGGTAATCCCTGCTTCTTGCAGCTTCTTATATAAGTCGTCTGCCTGCGTAGTAACATCACCAATACTTACTAGGTACACATTGTACGGCGCAACGGCCTCTGGCCACACTAACCCCTTATCGTCGCTGAGTTTTTCGGCAATAACCCCCATTACCCGGGTAATGCCGATACCATACGAGCCGATATAGAGCGACTTCTGGCTCCCATCCTGCGCGGTATAATACAACCCCATTTCATCGGTCTTCTGACTACCGAAGTTAAAAATATTCCCCACTTCAGCCGTTTTTACCGGTTCAAGCTCATCGCGCGAAATACCCAACTCTGCCACAGCCTCATCAATCACTTCTTCATTGACGGCGATGTTCTTGCCACGGTGCAGGTAAATAACGTCCTCACCCGCGTCACAAATGGTTTGAAACTCATGGCTAAACTTCGTAAAGGCACCACCACTTGCAAACGTCACGTAGGTGTCATCACCAATACCGAGGCGGTCATAGACACGTTTGTACGCTTCAATGGTTTTCTCATAGTAAGCGTCGAGCGCCTCTTTTGAATCATGTAAGGAGTACATGTCCTTCATGACAAACTCGCGTCCACGCATAATGCCACTTTTTGCCCGCAATTCATTACGCATCTTAGTTTGGAACTGGTATAAACTCACTGGCAAGTCTTTGTAGCTGTGTAGGTAATTTTTAAGCATTTCAACGATGGGTTCTTCGTGGCTCCACCCAAGTCCAAGCTCGGTGTCATCCTTAAGGCGTGTCTTAAACCATACGTCTACCACTTCATCGCTCCAGCGGGTAGTTTTTTCCCAGACTTCACGACGCTGCAAGGTGGTCATAATAAGTTCGTTGCTATCAATGGCGTTCATTTCCTCGCGCACAATCTGCTTGATGTTTTCAAGTACCCGAAGCCCTAACGGAAGGTAGGCATAGACACCGGCCATTTCCTTGTATACAAACCCCGCCCTAATAAGCAACTGGGCGTTTTTTGACACCTCGTCGGCAGGTACGTTTTTCAACGTTTTAGTAAATAATTTCGATACGCGCATACTACCCCAGTATACCCAAGGCGAGCGGGTTTATAAAGAGTAAATAAAACGCCAGCCCGTTTTTTGCCATATGGAGAAAAATAGCCGGCCATAAGCTACCCGTAATAATACGCAGCACACACAACACTATGCTTAGGGCGAATACATCCACCCCTACATTCCACTGAAAATGCACCACCGCAAACACCACACTCGTCACGAGCACCGCCACCCATACCGGCGCGTATTTCCGTAGCTTTCCAAATAAATACCCCCTAAAAAGTACCTCTTCAGCAACGGGTGCGACAATCACGAGCACCACAAATGCAAGAATATATTCAAATTGGCCAGAAATACCGCTAAAGCCCGTATCTTGTGGTTGTTGAGAGTCAAAAAACGGCAAAACTACTAAAGCAACACTGGTAAGTAGCGCGCTAAGTATAACGTACCCTACCGCGCCAAGCGGAAGCCATATACCGTCCTTCCAGTTCGGCCAACGATGCACCCCAAGCTCGCTTAGGCTGGTACGATACCGCTTAATAGCCCAGGGCAGCCCGATCACTAACAAGAGTGCAAGGGCATAAATCACAACACTTAAGATGGCGTTGAGAAGAAACGGGTTAAATGCACTAAATACTACTCCAACATATTGAAGTGCTGATATGACCACGAGAAGAAGTGCTTGCGCTAGTATAAAGCCCAAGAATACCCAGGCCGGTACCCCTATCGAAAGCGCCACCCTGCGCCATACACTAGAAGAGCTTGAAGACATCGGACACCGTTATCACGACAAACAAAAGCATAAGTACCGCAAAGCCTGTGCCGTGGATTTTTTCTTCGCGCTCCTTCGTAAGTGGCTTCTTAAACACCCTAAACAACGCCGTCACAAACCATCGGCCTCCATCGAGCGCCGGGATTGGCAACACATTCATAACCGCAAGACTTAATGAAATAATAGCTGCCAAAAAGATGATCTGGTCAAACCCCGAGCCACTTACCGCAGGAAAAATTACCCCTAATAAGCCCACCGGCCCTGTAACATTCGCGCCCGCCGCCTCAAGTTGCTCGTTTGCGGCCTGGCGACCCTCCTCACTTGGGCTTAGCTGCCCAATAAGCCCCCCAAAGAAATTAACCAAGATATCACCGAGACCCTGAAACGTCACCCAAGTAAACTGTGCGGTCGTTACTACCCCAACAATAGGTGCCGACCAGGTTGCTTTAATAGCTTCCTGCTGCCCAAGGTTCGCCCCAAACACCACGCTATTCGCGTCACGCAGCGTCGTCTCAGTGGTATGCTGAACCCCGTCACGTTCATATACGACAGGTACCGTTTCACCACCGTGCACCCTGCTGACATCAATAAGCTCTTGGGTTGAATCTACAGGCTCGCCATCAAAGCTAATAATCGCATCGCCCGCCTCTATACCCGCTTGTTGAGCGGGGTATCCGTCAACCACCTGCGTCACAATAACCGGGCTTGTAACTACCGCGGTGTCAGCCGGGACACTAAATTGATCGGGAAGAATTTTTGGAATCCCGACAAACGCGAGAATAGTAAGAAGCACCGCCGCCGCAAGCCAGTTTACGACTACCCCAGCGAATAAAATTTTTGTCTTCTGCCAAAAGGTTGCGGCACCGTAGTCACCTTTTTTACTCGCAGCATCGTTTTCGCCCTGTAATTTTACAAACCCCCCAAGCGGCAGCCAGTTAATACTGAAGAGTACCCCGTTCTTTAGTTTTTTCGCCCATGCTTTTGGTGGAAACCCAATACCAAACTCTTCTACCACTACCCCATTTCGGCGCGCAGCAATGGCGTGACCAAGCTCGTGTATCACCACAAGTAACACCAGCACTATTAGCCCAATAATGATTCCTGCTATTACCATGAACCCTCCGCTTTTTTGTATCGGTTAGCTGCCAAATCGGCGCTGCCGTTTTGCATATTCTTTTATTATAGCCGTCACGTCGTCTTTTGTCATTTCAGGCCAGTTTTTTTCCAAAAAAAGAAACTCGCTATAGGCCGATCGCCAAAGCATGAAGTTGCTTAAACGCTGCTCGCCACTAGTACGTACTACCATATCTATAGGGGGTACTTCAGGGGCATACAGGTGTCGGGCTATTGACTCCTCAGTTATCTCGTCGGTGGAAACGCCTTCTTGAACAAGTTTTTTAACCGCATCAACAATTTCGCGTTGGCCACCATAGTTAAAACACAGTGCAAACTCACCGCCCGTGTTTCCTGCAGTTGCCGCCTCGGCTTTTTCAATTGCTTTAATAATCTTAGGGTCTACCCCTTCACGAGACCCAATTACCTTTAGGCGCACGTTGTGCTTGTTAAACTCGGGTACATCGGAACCGAGCACTTTTAAGGTAAGCCCCATTAGCTTTTTTACTTCGTCAGCGCTTCGCTTCCAGTTTTCGGTAGAAAACACGTACGCCGACATATACTCAACACCTGCCGCAAGTGTGGCAAGCCCCACCTCTTTTAATGCGTTGTAGCCTGCTAGGTGGCCTTCATAGGTAGGAAGCCCGTGCGCTTTCGCCCAGCGACGATTACCATCAACAATATATCCCACATGCTTTGGAACAATAGGTGCGCTATCTGCCATTAGAGGGTAAGGATTTCTTTCTCTTTGTCTTTAAAAAGGGCATCTACTGTAGCAGAAATAGTGGCCATTGTATCGTCAATACCCTTTTCAGCGCGCTTCTGGTCATCCTCGGATAGCTCTTTAGCATCTTTCATACGCTTAATCTCTTTAAACGCATCTTGGCGTACGTTTCGAAGCGCGATTTTAGCGTCTTCTACTTTTTCAGACGTCTGCTTTACAATTTGCTTGCGACGCTCTTCGGTAAGGGGTGGGATAGGCACACGCACTAAACGACCGTCGTCACTAGGGTTTAATCCCAATGACTGGTCGGTGCGAATAGCCGCTGAAATAGCCTGTAGGTTTGCTGGGTCAAACGGTGTTACGGTTACCATTTGTGGCTCTGGCGCTACAACATTCGCCACCTGGTTAAGGGGCATTTTTTGGCCGTAGGCCTCTACCTGAATACCATCAAGCATTGAAGGATGCGCTCGGCCAGTGCGGACTTTCTTTAACTCGTCTTCAAAGTGGCTTACCGCGCCTTGAAATCGGTCATCGTAGGGTTTCGTGTCAAACATAGGTGCTATACTCTCTTTCTTATAGGTTTATTATACCCCATGCTCGCGGCGGTATCGAGCTATAGCTGCATGATAGTCGGCCGGAAGTGCGCGAAGCTCTACGAATGCCTGCGTGGTCGCTTCAACAGGTTGATCAAACGATTCGCCGTTGGCGTATACCACTACCCCTGCGGGCCGACCCGACTGCGAAAAATCGGCGTCTATACCTGTTATAAAAGGGCCCTCAGGGCTCCCGATACGAACAAGCGACGGGTTGTCTAGTAAAAAACCAGTCGTAAAGGCCACCTCGCCCGCGACGTCCTCAATATACGCCGCATGAAGTTCTTCAGTAAGTGTTGTAATGGCCTCGCGGTGCGTATCCCAAAACGTGCTGGCACCCTGCATACACCCAAAATCAAGTCGCCGCAGAGCGGTGTAATCGTCAATAAGACCGCTAGAAAACCCCCGCCGTAGCACAGCTTGAATGCTGTATAAATGGGTATGCAAATCTTCTAGATTTTCATCATTACGCGCACCTTCAAACGTACGAAAAGCCTCTAGGACGCTAGGCACTGCTAGCACCCCCAGAGGCTTTTCTTGCTCGGGAAAGCCGTTGGTGATTTCCCGTGGCGTTTCCATGGCTATTGTTAGTCGTTTACCCCAAGCTCAATGCGCTTGAAACGACGAATTACAACGTTTTCACCGGTCTTTGCAATAGTTTCCTTAAGGAAATCAGCAACGGTTTGCGAGTCATCCATGATGTACTTCTGGCTAAGAAGGACTTTTTCGGCAAAATGCTTCTTCACCTGGCCGTCGATAATCTTTTCAACCATCTCAGCAGGCTTGCCAGCAAGCGCGTCGCTGTTTTTTGCCTCCGCACGCACGCGTTCTACTTCCTCAGCAGGGATATCCGCCTCTGAGACGTATTCAGGGCTCATTGAGGCAACTTGCAGGGCAATCATGTGGGCGAACTCTTTAAAACTATCGGTACGAGCAACGAAATCGGTTTCACAGTTTACTTCTACAAGCACACCAATACGGCCGCCGTGTACGTAGCTGTCAATCACACCTTCAAGGGCTTCACGATCAGCTTTCTTCTCAGCTTTCGTAAGACCCTTCTTGCGCATTGCTTCAAGGGCTTTATCAAAGTCGCCTTCAGCCTCTACAAGAGCGTTCTTAGCGTCAGTTAAACCAACACCGGTAAGTTCTTTGAGCTTTTTAATGTCATCGATCGATACTGCCATTGGTTTTAGGCCTCCTCACCCTTTTCTTTTTTCGTTACACCCTTACCTTCTTCTACGGCCTTGGCTACGTAGTCGAGGATAAGTGCAATACCCTTAATTGCGTCGTCGTTTGCAGGAATCACGTAGTCAACAAGGGTTGGGTCGGCGTTGGTGTCTACCAATGCAACCACTGGCACCCCTAGGGTTTTTGCTTCTTTAATAGCGTTCACATCGCCGATAACGTCAATAAGGAACACAGCACCTGGCTTACCAGAAAGATCTTTTACACCAGCATACTTCTTATTGAGTTCATCGATTTCCTCTTGGAAACGCTGTACTTCAAGCTTGTTGTACTTCTTTTCAAACGCACCCGAGGCCATGTTGCGCTCAAGGTCTTTGAGCTTCTTAATTTGTGCCGTAATGGTGTTTACGTTAGTAAGCATACCGCCAAGCCATCGTTCCGTAACGTAGGGTTGGTTAAGGCTTTCGGCCGTTTTTTGCACGAGGTCCTTAGTTTGCTTTTTGGTAGCCACGAAAAGAATTGGCTTACCGGCCGCAGCGGTTGCGGTAATAAATGGAAGCGCCTTTTCAAGGCCTTCAACGGTTTTTGTAAGGTCAATGATATGTGAATCTTGACGCTTGCTGTGAATGTATGGCGCCATTTTAGGGTGCCAACGGCTTGTTTTGTGACCAAAGTGGACACCAGCTTCAAGCAGCTGTTTAATATCTACGGCTACAGCCATGGATAGTACTCCTTTTTCCTCCCCGCTTGCCCTGAAAATTCAGGAGTAATGCTAGGCGGGTGTGTCGTTAAAATATATTACTTTCTCATTATAGCACTATTTTGAGGTGGTGTCTAGGGGTGCGTACCCCTTGCTATACCCCTAAACCAGACAGCGCCTCGAACACCACATACGCTGGCCAAAAAATCGCCTTAAGTAAGGCCACAATAAAGCCCCATACGGTAAGGTCTTGTTGAAAGAAGTAAATTACCGCCCCTATATATGCCGTAAATAGAAGTAGTGCTAATTGCCCCTGGTCGCTTCTTACAACCTTTACAATTTTTTCGTTACTCGTCTTCGCCATATTCATACCCTCCATTTAGTACTTTTATTGTACACCTTTTACGTCAACACCTACAGCTTGTGAAATATGCGTAAACCCGTCACGCCGCAGTAACTCCACCAACCCCCGATTTACCTCTTCAACAAACTGCGGACCGTTAAAAATAAGTCCGGTCACAAGGCCCACAAAAGTCGCCCCGGCACGGATCTTCTCGTAGGCGTCTTCGGCCGAAAGCACGCCACCTACTCCCATAATAATGAGCTTGTCGCCATAGGCTTTGTACGTTTTGCGCACCAACTCGGTACTTTTTGCACGAGTAGGCGCACCGCTTAGGCCACCTTCCACCGTGTCAGGCAATACATCCTGCAGGGCGATCTCATCACGGTTTTTGGCAAGGTTCGCCATAGTCACCCCGGTAACATCGTGACGCACAATCACGTCAAGAAGTTTTTTCGTCGAACTCCACGACAAGTCGAGCGGCATTTTAATAAATATCGGCTTACCCATCATCACCGCATCTATTGCCGTAAGAAGTTTTTCAAGCAGCTCGGGCGTGGTATACGCTTCACCACAATAGGCATTGGGGCATGAAATATTCAGCTCAATCATTTGCACAGCCGGTGACTTTTTTGCCGCTTTTGCACTAGCAACATAATCGGCTATACCCTCCTCCACACCCGAAGCCTCGCGGCTATTTGTACGCGCCAGCGAAAGGATAGTTGGATACTCTTTTTGTACAGTTAGACTGTTCTTCTCGAGCCGTGTAATAATCTTCTTCACCCCCTGGTTCGCAAGACCCACGTGCACCACTAGTGACTGCGTTTTTGGTAAGCGGTAAAACCACGGCTTCGCGTTACCCGCACAGGGTTCTGCCGTTACCGAACCAACCTCAGAAAAGCCAAACCCAAAAGCCTGCATCATTGGCACGGTGCGGCCGTTTTTATCGAGCCCCGCCGCAAGCCCTACTGGTGAAGTGAACGCCATACC
>MDTC01187190.1_pt1 | contig 34153 bp, 67 predicted proteins | sample 811181 | NCBI WGS metagenome assembly MDTC01 (sample SAMN05326644, study PRJNA326480) | marine metagenome | isolation source: seawater | place: Pacific Ocean: North | collected 2011
GTATAGGTTTAATTCTTTACGACCATTATTTTTTTGTCTAACCCATATGTCATTATTATCACTAAAAATAAGAGATGTAAAAATGTGTCCAGTAGTATCACCAGCATTTTGCTGATATCCTATAAAATTATTACCACCGCCATGTACATCTATTCTAGCGTAATGACCACCGCCTTCAGTTCCATCATATACCCATGTTGTAGAATTCTTATTATTGAGTGAAACACCTTGACCCCATCGTATAGTATTATTACCATCTTCTACATGCCAAATTTCTAAAACATTTGTTGCAGTGGATGTATTTACTTGTTTAAAATCTATAGTAACACTATCCTTTATATAGCACCAATTATCTTGATAGCACTGTATAGTATTATTAGCTCCTACCTGTTCTATAGTAAGATCTAAATCATTAGATTCAACATTTTTTAATTCTATTAAATTATCCGCCTTGACGAATGATGATAATAACAGACTGGCCATCGCCAACAATAATGTTATTTTTTCTACCTTCATTTTCTGTATCCAAAGTTAAATTAGTTCCTATAGGTATTTTAACAGAAATTACTCCGTTTACTTCTCTATAGAACCATATTTGACCAGCCCCTTGGTCAATTATAGTATTATATTGTGTATCTTTATCGAACCCTGGGGCTAAAGTTCCTTGTATATCGCCTGATGAACTATCTAGTGCTGATCTACGATTAAAGATACTTACTTTTTCCAATGCCACCAATATGTCTTGTAGAAAGTCGACATCTAATAAATCCATATCGAGTTCATTAAACTCTAGATTATCCTCAGCTAAAAAATCATCAGCTAGGTAGTCTGTATCGAGATCAGTAAAATCCAGAATATTGTTATCAGCATTCCCAGTTCCATTACTTCCTTCATCTTGTTTTTCTTCAATTTCATTTGGTGGACTCACGATAAACATATTGTCTATCATATTTAAGTTAATATTATCTAATACAACTGGTTGACTTGGAATTGTGTTAAAACTTGAAACCATCGTTGCTTGATAAGCTTCACTAAGTGTAACAACACCTCCTTCGTTAGTAACCGTTATTTCACCACTTGGAGAACAGTCACCGTCAATTGTACATTCAGTTTCAGGTAGAAGTATAACTAAGCTTCTTCCCAATTCATCAACCGAGGTTGTGAAATCTGTACCTCTAACCGCTATAGTGGCAGTTGGAGTTTCTATTTTTATATTTTCTTTTGGTACTAAACCTAATCTTCCAGTTGAAAATCGCGCTGTACCAGCCACGAATTTCATAGTCATATTAGCATCAGCCTTTTTATTAGGATCGTAGTAATATTCAGTAAGCGTTACTTCAGTGTGTTCAGTTAAACGAACAACTGAATCGTCTAAGAACTTTAGTAGCATACGGCCTTTAGCTGTTTCTACATGATCCATTTGCTGTATAGCTAAACCAAGTTCAGTGGTAATATTTTCGCCTGAGCGTGTTATACCACCACTGCCCTTATGTTCTTCTATGCCGCCTATATCATCTGCAAAAGAAAACGTACTAACTAATAAACTAGTCAGTAGTATCTTTTTGGACGATATTAACCACAGCGTTTTCAGTATCGAATTCTGCATTAATTACTCCATAACAGCTTGTTATACCTGTTGGGCATGTGCCAGATGATTGAGTGATATCAATATCACCACTACTTCCAATCCACTCCATAGTTAGAGATTGATCAGAACCATCTGTTTGTGCTGTCATAAAATTATTTGAAGATCCAACTACGTCAACATTCCATGTAACGTCATCAGCATCAATATTGATATCCCAGACGTTAGATCCACCAGTAATATCTAGATCAAAATCCAATCTTTCAGCTGAAGCTGCGTAGCCCCAATCTATATCGAATGTATTTGAGTTTCCAGTTACTGCTACATCAACGACTGAAGCATCAGCACTTCCACCATATCCTACGTTCCAATCCCAAATATTGCTATTACCTGTTAACTTTAAGTCAACGTCAGTATTATCAAATAAGGTTGGTCCGAAGATTTGGTTTAAATTACCTAGCATATCAATGTCCATAGTCACAGTGTTACCAGTCAAGACCCAATCAGTAGCACAATCGCCACTAGAAATAGATCCACATAACTTATTACCATAACCTACTTGGTCAATAGTTAAGTTTAGTGTATCTCCACTCTGGTCGAGTAAGATCTTGTTGTCATTAGCGCCGGCAAAAGCAACTATAGGGCATAACAAAATTGCAAATGCGATATATCTATTTAACATTTTCATTTAGTTTTCCTCGTTTAAAGCGTGTTTATCGTTATTCCCATCATCCTGATGAGGGTGACGATGTCCTGCTTTTATTTCCCAAAAGTCTCTGTCATGACCCTGGTATATTAGTTCCAACACAGCTGCTTCAATTGTTGATCGAAGTGACCGTGTCACGGATTCATTTTCAGTTATCCCATCTTCTATTTCTACAAGCTGAGTACTCATATCGACGAATTTAAAAACATCATATCCATTAGCGACAGCCAAAATGGTTTTTGATGTTTGCACATTAAGTAAAACTTCACCCGTCAATGTGCTAACGGCTCTTAAATGTACAGTAACTATATCTCTTCTATAGGCTCGCGAAGTTCCTACTCCAAGATATCGTGCTCCTGCACCCCCAGTCTCGATGTTAGTATCAAATCCAATGACACCTCCCTCAAGAATGATTCCAGCGAAAAGTAAAGGAGCTAATCCTGTTTCGTCCTCTTCGCCATATTGTTCTCTAGTTGTTCTAACTATTTGTCTTTCTCTAGTTAAATGATCCAGACCTACTCTTTCGACAACTCTAAACCAGCTTCCACCACCAGCAGTTTTTAAAGCATCTATTAACATAGTAGATGCTCCTTGTGAAACAGCTGTTGAAAATAAAGCTGAATCGCCTTTTTGTTTTCTTTGTCCTGTTAAATCTGGAAAATTATATACTGCCACCACAGGTTGTTTTTCTGGTGCTGGTAATTCTAATAATTCCTTATGTGTTGGTAAGTGAACTACTATTGGCTTTTCTCTACATTCGCCATAATATTCCATTAAGCTATCTTTACAGCTATCAGTCATACTAGGCATCCCAGCACAACTTGTTAGTACTATTACTGATAATAGTGATATTGCTTTTTTAGCCTGTTCCAGCACTTCCAGCTCCTATAGGAATAACTATCGTAGTTTCAGATCCATCTTCTGCGGTAATTGTCATAATTATAACTTCTTCATCTTGTACACATGCATATATTGATGCATCACAAGTTGTTCTTTGGTAAGTAATAGTATTACCTTCTAATACAAAACTACCAAAGCTTGATTGTTGACATGCTGGGTCGGTAATATCGCAAGTAGAAAATAAACTTTCTACCAACTGTTTACTAAGTTGAGCATATATCCTGCTTTCTAGGTTTCTCATAAATTTAGCTAGAGTTGTGTTTTCTGCATCTCGCTCAGCTTGTAATAAAGCAGCTTCAATATCATCAGCAATTGCTTTTTTACGTGAGAATTCTTGGTTTTCTATAGTTAAATAGTGTGATGAAGTCCCTATACCACTAAAGGAAGGACTTTTAAATTTATGTACTAATTCATCAGCTTGTGATGATGGTGTTGCTATTAATAATAGCGTAAAAATAAATATAAAATTAATTATTTTGCTTTTCATTTCTTTTTCCTCGCTTCTTCTTTGCATTTTCTTTATACCTTAAAACTACATTTACTTTTTGCTGTAATCTTATCATATCTTGATCTAACATCCTTGTTTGATCTATTACTCTAATTAAAGCCATGTGCATTTTTTCTAGCTCAGGCTCAATCACCGTATTAATAAAGTGCCAAATATACCAAATAAAATAACCCATTCCTACAGCCATAACTGCTGGAAATCCATAATCTGATACTAATTGTCCAATGTCCATTAATCTCTTCTCACATCAAGTTTACCATCTTCGATAAAGTTTTCTGCACGAGCTATTCTATCAATATCTGGTGGTAAATCTAATGCACTAGATACTAATAAGTCGATTTTTATGATTTCGTTGCTCATTGTTCTCGCTCTATTCTCCAAAGATTGGCAAAACATCGTGAGAGTCTTTATTTGGTCTATTATACCAGCAAGGATTTGCTTTATAACAATAAATATAAAAACGCCCATGATGATTGATCCGGCTATAGGTGCTCCTACATCAGCAATCAACTTAAACACTTCATCCATACGTTTATTTATAATAATTGTGATCTTAAATCAAAAAGAAACGGAAACACCGCATCCACATGATGCCGTTTCCAGGGGGTTGATTATTTTATAAAAGGAATTTAATCCTTCGGTTACCCAATCTAATTGGGCATCCTTTAGATATTCAAGGGATTCATTATCTATAACTATTTGAAATTTTCCATAATCTAAGATATGGTCATCTCTTCTAATTTTTTCGCACCATTGTATAACATACTCATAACCATTACAACCGCCACCAGTAACACCAATACGTATATCGGTGCTTCCCGATTCTTCGGTTTTTTTGAGCGTTTCAATTAATGCTGTGTCTGTTAAATCGAACATTATATTCTCCTAAGAGAAATGCCCTCATTAATTAGTAAATGCTACACTTACTGCTAATGAAGAAGCTAGGCCAGTTAAAGTATCTTGGCCTCCCTTTTCAATATATGCAACTTCTCCAGCTGCTAAAGTAACAGTTGCTAGTGTTGTACCACTAGCATTTTTTTGTGTAATTGCCTGAACACTTGTTTTGTTATTAAGTACTCTTACTAATTTAGCATTTCCAACGTTAGTTGCTGATGCTAAATTTACTTCTGAGCCTAATAGTTTAACTGTTGAAGCCATATTTTTCTCCTATTTCCTTTTTAGTTTTAAACCAATCTGAGTATCTAAAATACCCTTTTTTATCATAACACCAATGCCAACCTTTATTAGTTTGTGTTTCATTAGTATGATAATAATTTACATCGCCTCGAGTCTCAACATGAGTCTTTCTGCTCTGTTCGTCACTTGTCTGTACCATTTTGAATCACGGCCTTCGACAGCCGCCTCCTTCCAATCTCCACATTGCAGCGCTGCGTTGTGCTTTTTAAATTTACTTAAGCGCGTAAGTCCCATATTAAACATCATATTTGCGACAACTTGTTTAACCTCTTCTGGGTAGCCGTCCCAACCATCATGCAATTTTTTGCAATCACTAATGACTGTCTCTACATCCTTGGCGAAGCATGATATAACTCTATCCTCTGAGACTGCAGTACCCAACGCCAACCCGAATTCTGGGTCTCCTTCCAATACCAAGTGTCCAATGCCAAATGTAGCATAGCCAAGGTGATCATGATATATTTCATTTACTTGTCCCTCGTCTATTATTAATTGTTCTCTTAATTGATCTACATCAATATCTTTATTTTTATTAAAAAACATAATTTACTCTCCTAGTAATTCTTCTTTTGCTGTCGTATATTCAGCTGTTTGTTTAACAGCATTTAACCATTTTGTTGCACATTCTTGATATTCAATCTCTTCTTCATGTACATGTGGATGGCCAGGAACTACGCTAGTTTTATCAGCTTCTGGTATATTATAGTTTATAATCCTAGAATCTAAAACTGTATCATCTGTAAATCCGTCATATGTATAACTTTGTTCATTACCATCTTCATCGTTATATGTTTGTGTTAATTCAGTTGTTGCACTATGCTTTTTAACTGTAACTTTATATATTGATGAGACATTTGATTCGTCTCTTATTAATTGTGTTTTATAATTTAAAAATGCCATATATTATCCTAGAAACAATTATTTGAATTAGAGAAACTACTAAATGAACCAGTATGCGTTGCTACCACAGTATCATTATAACCAGTGCCTCTTAATGTTAATGTTGCAGTTACTGTAATACTTCTTTCAGATTGTGTGTAACATTCTGCAGTCGCATTAGCGTATATTCCACCGCCGACTGATTGACCATTTGATACGGTGTGGAAGCTATATGGACCATAAGTAGCTCCATGTCCTGAGAACGCATTTTGTACTGATCCAGTACCTGTAGAATCTGTTAACTGATAAGAAAAATTTATTTTCATTGCATCAACAGCTCCTGATGCATAAGTTCTTGATCCACTATTAATATAAGTAGTTGATAATGTAGTCTGTGTTCCACTTGGCTTATAATAAGTAGATGTTGATGCTGAATTATATTCTTTGAATTCTAAAGTTACAACATTATTATTTAGAGTAGCTTTTGCATATAACCCAACTGGATTTAAAAACACAATTCCTGAGGTTACTGTTCTAGTTCCGGTCATTCCTAAACCTGAACTAGAATTTCTAACGCCGTTTGCATTAGCTGTTAATAATTCAAAGTTAGCTGTATCTTCAGCCCCTCTAAATTCTCCCATATTAATAGCACTACCAGATGTTGTATTAATACCATCACCGCCATCATATGTAGAATTAGGATTTCCTATTCCTCTAACGTCTGCATCATTTAATGAAACAGTCGTACCTGACGATCCACCTACTTCTATATGGATGTCGTTCATTGATATGTTAGTTGTTGGTAATGGCATTTTTTATTTCCTATATTATTTATAATTAATCAATTACTATAAAACTATCATTATTGCTAGAAGAACTTCCAAAGTACGTTGAAAATGCATTAGTTTCTGTCCAATTCCAAATGCCGTAATATACGCTTCCAACTTGATATGCAGAAAATGATGCATCTGTTCTAACTAATGTTTTATCTGGTGATCCAGACGCAGAAGTACTATTTAAATAAATTTTTATATTTGTAAATCCAGCATTTGTAAAGGCACTATCACAAGTTATAGTTAAACCAAAATAAGTACCATTGGTTGTATTATTAAAAGAAGAATTTCTAAAAGTACCTATTGTCAATGAATTAGCTGTTCTATTACTTCCACCGAAATTTATTGTTCCAGTATTAGGAAATGTATCATCAGATAAAGTACCAGAGTTGGAACCATAAGCATCATAATAACCAGATGAATAAGTATAAGTACTACCATATAATTGTACAACCTGCCATTTTGGAGTCATGGTAAATGAATGTATACCTGGAGCTGTTGCTGTTGTACTTAAAAAGTCTGAAAATTTTATTTCGCCAGTAGATGGAACACCTGATACGGATCCTAAAAAGGTTCCATTAGTGTAATAATCTGACATTTTAACATCAGAACTATCTGCTCCACCATGTTCTTCAGCAATTCCATTATTAAATGATGTTGTGATATCTGCACCATATATTTCTACATCCCAACCAGTTCCACTTGTTCCTAAATTATCTATTGTAGTTGTACCAGAACTATCAACTTCCCAAGCCCATGCAGTACCACCATTATCGGATGAACTGTATTGTGATGCACTAGATCTTGTAAATGTTTGTTGTGATCCACCGGGTTTAGTAATTTTTATACTTTTAAATGTAGTATCGCTATTACTAATACCTGTTCCGCTGAGACCAAATATGAACCATTTGCTGTTAGTGTTTGGTGATGGAGATGTATCTGGAATTCCCCATGTTATAGCTCTTATAGTCCTTGTGGTTCCACTACCATCTGTAAATGCAGTTGTGGCTGATCCAATATTTGATAAAGATTGACATCTAAAATTACCAGCTGGAAGATGGCCCGATCCACCCCCGACACTACCTAAAAAACCAAATACAGGATTTCCTTGTACGCCTGAAGCAAGATGATTTGCATGAAACCCATAATGATCTCCTTGCCATTCTGTAAAATTTTGAAATTGATCTCCAACATCAAGTTCATACCTTCTCTCTACCGTCAATAATCCATCGACACCTGAAATCATGGTATTATCGTATAACTTATTTTCTACTGTGCTTGATGGATTAGTTCCTCCATCTTGTAAAGCTATTTGTCCAGACGATATTATTGTCATTTTATAATTCCTGATATATGATCTTCGAATTCTTCTATTTTTTCTGTACGATTAGGCCAGAGAATATATTCTTTTTCGGGGTTCTTTTTAAGATTAGTTAATAATGGCAATATGGCATTATACAGCTTGTTTAATTTATCTTCAGCTTCTTGTAAAGATGCAGATGCACTAGTAGCTTCAGTAGTAACTTTTTGTACTGCTTCTAGTTCATTCTCATCTACAGCCGTAAAGCCGAAATCAAATTGATTAATATCTATACTCATATTTAGTCCTCTATTAAACTATTTATAAGCTTTTTAGTTTCTTTACGGGGGTTTTTCTTCTTTTTATTTGGAACCACTTTCGCGCGAAAGGGGCTGTTCTCGTCGAACAGAATCTTGTGATATCTTGTCTTTATTCTTTTTTCCGAATATTTTGTCATAATTATCTCTATAATTACTTTGACCTTCTGTTTTAGTTTTTATTAAATCGCCAGTTATGTCATTTTTTGTTGTCATACCCAACCCTTTATAATATTAGCTATAATAAAAATTGCACATATAACGTTTAATCCAACAATGAATGTTCTGGCAATTGCAACAACATTATCGTATTCTTCAGTTTGTTCATCTGAAAAACTTCCTATTGCATATTTCCAAATTGTCCATATTTTACGCATATACTATTTTTATTCCACGTCGAATTAATTCATTTCGACATTTCTGTTTAATTTTAGGTTTACTATTATCATTATTAATGTAATCAAACAATTCTTGTTTCGGCATTGTTTTCATATAAAAATGCGTAGTACTTAATTTTCCTGTTCCACGTTCTCTTGTTACCTGAGTAGGTTTAAATTTTGTTGGCATTTTATTTCCCCTGGCCTCTATATTTTTTAAATGATCGTCTTTTACTTTTATTCATTGTAGAAGTATCTGGTCTTCGACCTTGACTTGTTCCCTTTTTTACGCCTATATGTGATGACGCATATGCTCCTGTTGATTTTGCCATTTATACCTCTTTTATTTTAATATCTTTAAATTTTCCTTTTATTTTTTCTCGTTCACTAATCCACTCAGCACGAGGTGTTGATCTTTCGTAACCTTTATCTTTTTGATAAACATTAGTAGCACCCATACCATCAAAGCCTAATAGCAGAATTTCTTTAAATCCTGCCTCACAGGCTAATAGTAAAGCTCTACTTCCAGATGAAATTTCTATTTCAGGGATTGAAATAACATTGTCGTTATCATCAACCCATGTAATATATATGAACTTTTCTGTACCAGCTATCTGTGCGTTTTGTCTATTTTCTCTATTATTAGAAATCATAGCCAAATTACCAAATGCTGTAGGTGCTATTCCTAAAGCAACATCACCTGGTAATGGATCCCATTCGCTAAAATAGCAAAGATTCTTTTCACAATAATTAGTTTCATATATTATGTGTTGCATATAGCTATCTGTACACACAAGAGCGTCAGGAGATTCTTTATAAGCTCCATTACAGCCATAAACAAAATGATCTGGATAAACCTTACGGTAATCTATACCTTTTCTAGATTCTCCATTTCCTAATATAATTGCTTTCTCATTCACCGATTATATGCCTATATATGTATTTCCATTTGTCAAACCTTGGATAATCATAGCATTCTATGTTATGATCGTGACCAACCAGTATTGGTCTTAAACCTACTTTTTCGCCAGCTTTACAATTTTCTGGTTTATCTTCTACCCACCAACATTCGCTTCCTTCAAATTTTATGAGCTCTTCGTCCTTATCAGCACCACAACCTAGATAAACAAAGTCTTCCCAGAGCTCTTCTCCGAATAGCATTTTAAGATTTTGTGTTCTTAATCTCTGTGCGTATTTATTAGTTGATAATGATGTTATGCACACGAACTTATATCCATGTAGCATATTCAATCTTTTCATATAGTATACTGCATCTCTAAGTGGAGGTAGAAAAGCTATTGCAGCAGAATCATTAAATTCTCTAACTAACTTTTTACCTTCAGATGGTTGTATACCAAACCTTTCTGCAATATTATATTTGCTATCGTGTACTGTTTTAAATCCTTTAGTGTGTTGCATCCATTGCGTAAATGCATATCCCCAATCACAGAGAACTCCATCGCAATCTACTAGGATTATTTTATCGCTTATATCATATGCCATTAGTGAAATACCCTCGGTTTTCCATTAACAAATAGCCAATCAATATCTACTTGACCTCTTGGGTCAAAGTCGCCGATTAAATCGCAAAATTTATCCCATGATGATAAGTCTTTATTATCAATCATAAGATTTTTTAGTTCTTTATTATCACCAATATCAACTATGACAATTGATGATCCATCTACTCTTTTGCCTACGAAACCATTTTGTGGTTTTCGGCCTATATCATTTAAATTTATTCTTTCCATTTTAATCACTCCTAATTTGATTTATATAGATATTGTAACAGGTATTAGGACAAATGTACAGTGTTTTCTGCAAAAAACATGCATGTTTCTGTACTAGTAGATATTAATTTTAAAGCCTTTTTTGATTCTTTCGCGAAGGGAAGTTGTGGAAAAGGAGTGATCTCTAGTGTTATAAACTATACGTATATTGCGTTCTTCGCATATATCTTTGGCCGTAAAATCTTTATTTAAGTAATCTGAACCAATAATTCTAACATCTATAGGTAGTGATAAAAATACATCTTTTAAATCTTCTTCTGTGTTATAAACAATAACATCGTCAACATATCTTACAGCTGCTACTTGTAATTGTCTTTCTACTAAAGATTGTATGGGTGTGTTTTTAGATGATCGATCTTTTGATGGATCGTTTTGCAATGCAACTACAAGGTAATCACATTCATTTTTAGCTTCAGCTAACATTGTAATATGCCCAGCATGTAGTAAATCAAAGGCTCCACAGGTTATCCCAACAGAGCCTTTTGTTTCATGATTTTGTAGCCATTTAAGCATTATTTAAAATGTCTGTTTATTGTTTCTATTTTATCTTCAGCATCCGCCATTTTAGCTACTTCAGCTTCTATGGTTTCTACTATATCAATATGTTCGCCTATTCCAGCTGCATTCCTTTGATATACCATAACATTAGCTTTTGCTACTTCGATATCGCCTTCTAATTTTTTTATTAAAGCTTTTAATAAATAATTCATTTTACCTCCCAAAAAGTTTTCTTCTTTTATACTCGTTAATAGTATCTATTAATTTTGATGTCCAATTATCCCTATCTTCTATAAAAATCTGAGGGCCTTGATCTCCAGCAATACAAATAACTAATTGCTTTATTGGCCGACCAGTTCTTTCTTCCCACATAATAGCATATGCTGAAGCTTGAATAAAGTAATTTTCAATCCATTTTTTCTTTTTCAATTTTGTAGATGTTTTCCAATCTATTATAGAATCTACTCCGTTCCATTGTCCAACTAAATCTACTCTACCAGCTAAACCTAAATGTTTAGAATATAAACCAGCTTCTTGTGAATATACCTTAGTTACACATTCGTCTAAAATTGGCTGAACATCTTTAAATGTTTGTATGTTATTTGGCATTACGCCTTCTAAATAATTTTCATCATTAGCTAAATACTTTTCAATAACTGTATGAACTGTTGTACCTCTTCGAGATGCTCGATAAGATACCTTGTTTGCTTCTTCTTCTCCAACTCTAGCTCTCCAAGCTTGGATTGCTTCTTCTGATAGAATTTTTAATACTGTTGTCACAGATGGATATTCTTTTCCTTCAGGGTCTTTATATACTCTACCCTTTGGACTTGTTTCAGCTACTAAATCGCCATATCCTAATTCTACTGGTTCATGTTTAAAGTTTTGCATTTTCCACCATTTCCTTGGTCATTAAGAAATCTCTGACCATTCCACTTCTAACAATATCTTTCCATGAAAATTCTATTACATCAAAATCTTTCATGTGTTCTAAAATATGTACGAAATTAATGATACCGTTTTGTTCTGTTTGTTTTGTAAAATCTGATTGGTGATAATCACCACTAAAAATAATTTTAGAATTATTTCCCATACGTGTTATAATAGAACACAGCTCGTGATAATTACAATTCTGAGCTTCATCAACTATAATAATTGAATTGTTTATAGTTAAACCGCGTAAAAATGAAGTGGTTAAAAACTCTAGGTGTTTAAATGCATTTAATTTTTGATATGCATCTTTATCATCAAATAAATCACCGATTAATGATTTATATATTGACTTATAAGCTTCTTCCTTTTCTTCTTGAGTACCTGGTAAAAATCCCATATCTCTAGTAGGTACAGCTGATCTAACAATTACTACCCTTTCATAATTATTATCTTTAGATAAAACTGATTCCAATGCAAGGTATAGAGCAATAAAGGTTTTACCTGTACCAGCTGAGCCAGTCATTACAATATTTTGCTTATCTTTCCAACCATCAAACACTTCAGACTGTGCGTGAGTCATTGGTTCTCTTTTGATTAAATGTTCTAGACGAATTCTAGATGGTTTTTTAGCATTCATTTTGTTTTAATATTATCCTTAAGTCTTGGTGGTAATCCAGATTTAATCCTGTCTTGTACTTCTTTCCATCCAGCTCCAGCTCTCTCTAAAACACCCTTTCCACCATCGTAATCAATACCTGGAGCTTTAAGAATTACTTGTTTTAAGTGTGGGTTATCATTTTTAAAATTATCTAGTTCTTTCCAACTCATAATATATTCTTTTACTTCACCAGTTTCTTTATTTTCAAAATCGTAACTAGGCATAATTAAACCATCCTGGGATATCTCGTTTTGTCCAAACCATATTAAACCTTTCTTGTTTAGTTTGATAGAATGCTCGATAAGATTTAACAGGATCTGATAAAAAGCATTCTGGATTTGATTTCATAGCAAGTTTAAATTGTGTCATACTTCCTTCTGGTATATTCTTAGGTAGTAATCCTAATTCCAATCCAAGTACATGTTCAGTTTTGTGTATCTTACCATATCTGTATGTATACTCTCTGCAAAGTGCAACAAAATGTTCATAATGCCATCTGTAATTTTGTGATGATTCTCTTGTCCATACGGTACAAGGGTGATTGAAATGTACAGCTTTGTACAACAAATTCTCACGCCTTTCGTTATTTAGTTTGTAATAATTGACCATTCTCTTACCGGATTTAGATGGTCTTTTTTCCAAGGTTCCATCTAACATTCTATGAGTTGTTGAGAGCATCTGGCCTGACTCAACAATCATTTTTGGTATGTGTTTATCGCACTGTTGCTGTGCTGCTTTCACTGGATCATTATCTAATATAAAAATGTTCATAATATAGTATTATACCACAGTTTAGTGGAAAAGTACAGGTTTCCCTGTACTTTTCTTGTGAGTCCTATTTTCCTCCCATTTGTATAGCTTTCATTTCGGTTAGATGTTGATCTATATAAGATGCCTTTTTAAGCATCTTAGCAGCTAATACATCTTTACCTCTTTTCAGTAATTTCTTTCGATAGTGTAGTGTCTCTTTTTTATCTCTTTTAAGACGTTCAATGGATTGACAATTCATAAGCATGTTCCTTAATGTTGTTAATATTGATACTATCATAATATAGCTTTTTATTACTTTGCTATCAAACCAGGAAATGCATCCTGACAAAGTTTTCTAGTTATTCCCATTAGTTTTTTATGCAAAATTTTATCTTTTGCTCTAATGAATAACTCAGCTTCGGTGTGATGAACACTTTCCAACAGCTGGATAAACTTGGTTTCTCTCCTTAAAGGCTTCATCTTATCAGCGACTGGCCCTTTAAAGTAGAGATTAAATTCTCTAAATCTTTTATATAGTGAACTGGGTGCGTGTCCTTCGGGTGCATCGTCTGGTTTATAAGGCGGTGCTCCTTCTGGCATGACACATACGACATCTTTGTCGAATGCGATTCGGATGATATCCCGTAATGCTGGGCTATCATGTTCTCTCAGAAAGGTGATTCTTTCTTCTCTGGTTGCTAATTTATTAGCTTCCTTAAATATTTCAGGCAATAATTTTTTCATTGTTATAAAATTCCTCCACAACTTCAATCAATAGATTGCATCTTTTTTTAATTAAATAATTTAAAACTCGCATTTTCATTGCTACTTTTTGCTCGTTATAACTATTTATAATGTTTTTCTGGATAGTTTCTGGGACTTCTGTTAAATCAATTAATGTTCTATTCCTTTGATAATTACGATATATTTCATCGTCCATTACTGATCTTAAGTCATCTGAATTTTCTAACCATTCAGCTATCCTAGTTTTTCTTAATGGCGTTTGCTTTTTATCAGAAACAAATGTATCATCATCAGATAAAACATTTGGGATGCCATCCCCTGTATCACCTTTCATTATATGATTAAAAAGATATGTTCTAGGATTTTCATCCTTCACAAATTTCTTTTGAATAGGTGAAAATTGTTTAACATTGTTAAACTTTTGTAATTGAATAAAATCCTTATCAGATGATATTATCATCATAGGTTCATTCATTCCAAACTCTTGTGATTGTAAAACTAGTGATGCTATTACATCATCAGCTTCTACACCTTCCATGTGTACTACTTTATATGGAAGATTTTCTTTAATTTCGTCACGCACTAAATGTAATATTCTAAAGATTTCATTCCAATCTTGGGAAGAAGCTTCTCTATTCTTTTTGCGTTTTGCTTTGTAGTATGGATAGTAATCTTTACGCCAGGTATTCATACCGTCGGCACATATTACCATTTGTCCGTATTCGTCTCTATAACGTTTGTTATACATTCTTATACTGTTTAGAATCATATGTCGAATCATAGATTCATCGTTTAATTTCTGCACTATAATATTCGAAAGTGCAATTTGGCTATAATCAAGTAATATCATTTTTTTTATTCATCGCTTTTATTTTAATATAGAGGCTATCAAGATCCTTATGAAGTGAATGTTCCATGCCCACATATCTGGATAATAAGGCATATAGTAAATTTACTACGACGAAAGCATCACGACTTTCTCTATATGTTTCATCTCTGAGATCTATACCAACTAATAGATTAACATCATGTTTAGAAATTGCATCTATTTCATCATCAATTATATCAAATAAATGCTGTGATATTTCTACTAAGCTTTCCGAAATATCTCTAATGATTTCTTCTTCAGTCTTTTCCCTGGTGATTATTTCACCTGTAGGGAATTGTATTAATTCTCCCATTTTAGATATTATACCATAGTTTGAGTTAAATGTACAGAGTTATTTTAATGTTTTTACGGTTTGTCCACCGATTTTACACGAAATAATTCCATTGTAATAATCTTCTGTTAATAGCACTTCTCTATCAAATTGTTCCTTTGCTTCCATATATGCACATTCCCCTTTTGTTTTACATAAATGTAGTATTTCTCTATAGAACATTTCAGGTCCTTGAGATTCAACGTCGCTTTTAAGGTGTTTATTAGATCCGTAGTAATCTTTCCAATCGGATTCAACCAATAGTTTTTTTCTACGTTTTCTTGTTTTTGTAATTGGTAAGGTCTTTTTAAACCAAAAGAATTTTTTTCCGACATATTTTTTATTAGTTGCTCTATTAGTAATTAAATAAACAAACCCATAATACACATCTGAGCTAAACTCAGATGGTGGTTCCCAAAATCGACCATTATATTTCCATTCCATATATGTATTTATACATCAAAATCAAGATCGTTATCTTCCTCTACTACTGCGCTTCCGCATTTAGGACAATATATAGGTCCTTCATGTGCTTCTTCAAATTCAACATAACTACGATTAAAACAATATTCACAATCTATTGTGATTTCATTCATTTTAACTCCTTATCCTAGTTTTTCTTTTAATTGGTCGTATCCGCCGATTTCATCGCCATCTATAATAATTTGTGGAAACGTCCTTGCAGTTGGAAACTTTTTAATCATATCTTCTCTACTGAAATCTTTTCCTAACTGAAAGTATTTCCATTCTTTTAATTTTTGAGTACATAACACTTTTGCCATATCGCAAAAAGGGCATTGTTCTTTACCATATATTTCTATCATTTTTCTAATCCTAATCCTATTATAAGAAATGACATCATCATTCCTCCAATTACTACCATTTGTATTATAGTAGGAATTACAACAAAAGCCTTTAAAGCATCAAACTTTCCTGTCATAAAAAAGTCTCCTCCGTTCTGCCACTGTTTAACTTCTTCAGGTGTAGCTTCAACTGTTTTATTTAATTGTAATTCTAACTGTGTTTCGTATCCAGACATTACGTTTGCGGCATCATCTGCAGCACTAGGTCTTTTCCAAGCATCTGGGCTCATTTCATCGTCTCTTCGATAAATTTACCAATAGTTTCTATATCGCGATCGCTTAGTAAACTTGCTTGTGACCACATAGTAGAACTCATATTGCCAACTTCACCTCTGTTCTTATAAGTTGTTAATCTATCAATAATGTATTCAGCATCACGGCCTGCTAATTGTGGAAACATTCCCATTCCTTGACCTTCTTGACCATGACATGCTGCACAACCTCTCCAAACTCCTTTAATTTCAAAAAATGGATCACCAGCTGATGCTGCTTTTTTCTTAGCTATTTGTTCAGCAATAGTTCCTTCTCTTTTAAGATATTCTTGATAGCATTCTCCAGTACAAGAACTAATACTTGGATATCCTTTATATTCTAGGTTATTATATGTAAATGTCATTAGACCAACCATAGAAACTATGAATAAAAGCATGGCTAATCCAATATCCTTCACAAACTCAATCCTTTAAGTGTTCCTTCGTCAACATCTTGTTTAACACCACCTGTAACATAAGATGTAATTTCTGTTTCTTGCGGTGCAACTTGAACACTGCTTCCAGCTATCCACTTTTCTGTCCAAGGTAATGGATTTAACTTTGGAACTGTATATGGACATGGTAAATTAAGAGCTCTCATTCTTTTACAGCCAATCCATTCAATATAATCTTTTAAAATCGTTTCGTTTAATCCTATCATGGATCCATCTTTAAATAAATAGTGTGCCCATTCTTTTTCTTGCTCTATTACTTTAGTAAATAAATCTATTGCCTGTGGTTCCATTTCTTTAGATATTTTTTCAAAGTCTTTATCTTCTGCTATCATTTTTTTAAGTATAGTTGTTGTGCCAGCTAAATGTGTATTTTCATCTCTTGCGATAAACTTAATAATCTTAGCATTACCTTCCATCTTTTTAAGTTCCGCAAATGCCCAACTACATGCAAACGATACATAGAACCTTACACCTTCTAATGCATTTGCTGATAACATACACATCCATAATGCTCTTTTATGATCCATACGGTTAGTTGCAGAATTATTACAATCTATTAAATCGTCATAGTATTTTGCAATATCGTTACCACAATCTAAAATTTCTTTTATATCCAACATATTATCGAATACAACCGATGGATCAGGATATACATTACGTATAATGTGAGTGTATGATCTACTATGGATTGTTTCAAAGAAAGACCAAGTTTCTACCCAGTTTTCTACTTCTGGTAAAGATGCTATAGGTAAAAAAGCCATGTTTGGAGCTCTTCCTTGAACTGAATCAAGTAAGATTTGTCTTTTTAAATTTGATGTAAAAATATGTTGTTCGTGTTCTGTAAGATTATCAAAGTCTTTTTTATCTTTTGAAATATCTACCTCTTCGGGCCTCCAAAAGAATCCTAATTGTTTTTCTGTTATTTTTTCCAGCTGTGGGTATTTAACTAAATCAAACCTTTGAATATCTACGCCTTCATCTAAAAACATATTTTTGAGCAGATGAGATTTGTTAGATTTTTTCAGTATCGCCATTATTATTCCTTTTAAATTTTACAACTATCACAGTCTTCATCAATTTCAACTGTTACTGTTGCGGTTGTACCACTATCATATGTGTGGTGTTCGTCGTCTTGCATTTCTCCAGCACCATCGTAGGTATTAAAATAGTATAACTGCTTTAATCCATATTTATATGCAGTTACTAAGTCCTGAATCATTACTGACATTGGAATCTTATTATCCTCAAACTTTTCTGGATTATAAGATGTATTAACCGATATTCCTTGGTCAATGTATTTTTGCAATATAGCACAAATTTTTAAATAGCCGTCAGGTGATTCTTGATCCCATAATAAATCGTATTTATTTTTGAGATGGTGATAGCCTGGTACGACTTGAGCTAAAACTCCGTCTTTGGATTGTTTGTATGATACTAAAGCTCTTGGAGGTTCAATACCATTTGTACTATTACTAATCTGTGCACTTGTTTCAGCAGGCATTAATGCCATGAGGGTACTATTTCGGATGCCTGTGGCTTTGAGTTGAGTTCTCAGCTCGTCCCACGGTAATCTTTCAGTATTCCCTATTAGATTATCTATTGCACTTTTATATGTATCATTTGGCAGTTCCCCACGGGCATATTTTGTGTCATTATTTGCAGGTATTTTGCCTTTTTCTTCAGCTAAATTTGCTGAAGCTTTAATTAAATAATATGACCACGCTTCAGCATATTCATCTATAACAGAGAATGATTCTTCGTTATATTTTAAACCTCTTTTAGCGAGGAAATAAGCTAGATTAATAATACCTATTCCTAATGGTCTTCTATTTTTTGTTCCGCTTTCGGCAGCTGCAATAGGATAATTTTGATAATCTAATAATTCGTCTAAAGCTCTAACTGATAGATCACAGTACTTTTCAAACTCATGAGTATCATTTATTAAACCCCAGTTGATTGCAGATAATGTACAAAGAGATATCTCTCCAGTATGATCATCATATGATTCTAATGGAGTAGTTGGTAGATCAATCTCACAGCATAAATTGCTCATTCTGATTGGAGCTTTTTTCGGATCAAATGCACCATGATCATTTGCATGATCTACATTCATTATATAAATTCTGCCAGTATCTTTTCTTTCAGTTAATAGCATTTGAAATACTTCAAGTGCAGGTAAAGTTTTCTTACGAATAGAATAAGCTCTTTCGTATTTTTCATACAATGTTTTAAATTTATCTTGGTCATCAAAGAAAGATTCATATAATCCTGGTACGTCATGTGGATCAAAGAATGTAATATTACCACCTTCTAATAATCGTTCATACATTACTTTATTTAATTGAAATGCATAATCCATATGACGAACTCTTGTTTCTTCTGTACCTTTATTATTTTTAAGTACAATTAAATCTTCGAATTCGTAATGCCATACTGGAAGATAAACTGTTGCTGCACCGCCACGAACTCCACCTTGAGAACATGACTTAACTGCTGATTGAAAATATTTTAAAAAGGGTATTAATCCTGTATGTACTACAGATCCATCTCCTACTTTTGCTCCTGCTGCTCTAATAGAACCAGCACCAATCCCTATTCCAGCCTTTTTACTTATATACTTAACAATGCTAGTAGCAGTAGCATTAATGGAATCAAGACTGTCTCCTGACTCAATAAGTACACAAGAACTAAATTGCCTAGTAGGAGTTCGAACTCCCGCCATAATTGGAGTGGGTAGTGAAATATAAAATTGAGAAATCGCATCGTAATAATCCTTAACAAATTTTAATCTATTTTCTTTTGGATAATTCATGAACAGTGTTGCTGAAACCATCATGTAAAGCATTTGAGGTGTTTCGTAGTGTGTTTTATCTCTACGGTCTTGTACTAAATACTTTCCTCTAAACTGTTCCATACCAGCATAGGTAAATGTATCATCCCTATCATGCTTTATATATGAATCCAGCTCATCGATTTCTTCACGAGAATAGTTTTCCATAATTGCACCATCATAAACTTCTCTACTAATATTTTCTATAATTAAGTGAGATAATGGCCATGGTTTATAATCCCCATAGACTTCTTTTCTCAGCTTATATGATATAAGCCTTGCTGCAACAAATTGGTAATTGGGGGTATGCTCTGATATAAGCTCTGAGGCACTCTTAATAAGAAGTTCATGAATGTCATAAGCTGGTATCTTATCATAGAGTTGTATATTTGATCTGAGCTCTATCTCCGACATACTGACCCCAGTAATGCCTTCAACGGCCCATTCGAGTACTTTATGTACTTTATCTAAATCAAATTCTTGAAGCGTTCCATCACGCTTTGTAACTTTAATCGACATTATATTGGTTCCGTTCATTTTATTAGGTTATATTATACCATACTTTTGGCATAATGTACAATGTTATTTTGCTTTTATTTTGAGCCTTCGCTCCATTTCTTCTATTCTCTTGATAAGATCTGGGTAAGCATCAAATTCATGTAATTCTTTACATGGATGAGAATTGCCTTCTAGCTTATCTAGTCGCTCTGCGGCTAAAGGATACTGTTTTCTAAATTTTGCATCCTTCTTAGCTAGTTCAAGATCGTATCGTTCAGCAAAATACTGCATAAACCTATCAACTTGTTTTTGGAACCAGATACCCATAGTTGTACCTTGGAACCATTGATAAAACGAACTACCAATTATCGATGATAATATAGATTTTAACGATAGTATGATTAGCCAATGCATATTATTTCTCTTTTTTGGCTAATACTTTAATTGCTTTTACGTAATTAGGCATACCATGATCTACAACTCCGTCAAAGAATTTAAATCTTTTCCATGAGTTAACAATACCATAAATTGTATCTGCCCATGTTGGCTTTAATGCCTTTTCGCCAAATCTATTAAAGTAAATCATTTCACCGTGATGTCTAAACCCTAACCATGCTGGCGGGATTCTACATACGATATCATTGTTATTCATAAATCTGTAATGATCACAATGAATGTTCTTGATAAATTTAGGTCCACCAACTCTTGGTGATCCAAATGTAAATAATTCTTCTGGCTTATATCTTGTAGCACTAATAGTTGCCATTGCTGCACCTAAACTATGACCTGTAAAGTATACATCTTTTCTTACTTTTAATTGATCATTATGCTCTAATTCTTTTAAGATATCCATCCATAAATCGTTTACTTCCTCTTGGAATCCACCATGGACTTTACCGCCAGCTACTGCTGCTTGTTTAACTAATTTTAAATCAGCTAAAACATCATTTAATTTTGAAGGTTCCGTTCCTCTAAAAGCAAACCATAAATCATTTCTATCTTTTGCTATTAGAACTTCTGCTCCACCTTTACTAATTAATTTTACTTGTGCAAATCCTAATTTCTTACCAGCAGTCTCTGCAGGTTTAGGATTCATATACGCAATTGCTGAGAGTTTAGCTGCTACTACGCCTCTTTCCCATACAGTCAATTGTTCTTTCATTCTAGTTGTTGCCATTTTCTTTCTCCACTTTAATTTCAACTGCTCCAGCATCTTCATCATTAATTGTCACATCCCTATAATAAACTATCACCTCGCCGAGCTGATTTATATATCTTTTAATTTCTTGAGTATTATAAGACATTAACTCATAATCATCAACCGTCATAGCTACAAATACAATATCTCCGCCATGTTTTTTCTTTATATCATCTATAAATTTATCAAGATATGTGTATCCTTCTGGATATAAATCTTCTCTACCTAATTTACAGTTTGATTTTTTAGTTTCAGGATCTTTTAAACAATTTTCAATTATTTTTGTATCTGAAACTACATACCATTTAGGTTCTTTTAAATCTATTGCTCTAGGCATTACTGGCTGAACAATATCAATTTTAACTGGTTTAGTTATTATTTCAACTTCTCTAGGAGCCTGTTGAAGTAGTGAACAACCACTAATCGTTAAGAGAACTAATACGTTTACTATCTGCTTCAATCGCATCGAATGCCTCCTTTGTTCTAGCGTTTGCTCTTGTTTCAATCATACCAGGTTTAGCACTTGCTAATTTAGATAAGTTATGGCGTCTAAATATATCCATATATTCAGCCATCTCTGCCTCGTATGCTTGATTTCTGACTTGTAGCCCTGAAAGAGCTTGAGTGGTTTTTTGAAGATTTCCTTGAATAGCCTCGATTGTGGCTTTTTGTTCTTGATCTCTTAAATCTTGAGCCAATATTACTTTGGCTTGTTCTTCTAACTTATTTTTCATTGGTACAACAGCTAGGTTATAATATAAAAATCCCGATATGGCTAAAGAGCCTATAATTCCAATCAATATTTTATTCATAATTATTCTTTATTTGCTGTTATAGTTTCTTGGTTCCTTTTGGCTTCAAGTTTTTTGGCTTTTTCTAATCTAGCAGATCTTTTGGCCATCATTCTTTCTACGAATTTTTTACCTTCTTTTGTTCTGCCGTCATAACGCCTTTGTACGTCTTTCTTCTTTTTTACTGCATCTGCAGGTAGAGAAACACCAGAGCCAGCTACTGAATTAGCTGCAACTTCCCAAATGTCTTTAAATGATTTCATCTTTTTATCTCTCTATTAGTTATATATAATTCTTGGTTAGTTAAAGGATGATTAACCTTATAGATATTCTGATTAAATAATCTATCTATAGGTTCTAAGTATTCTTCAATCTTAACCTTAGATTTTTCTAATGCTATAACTTCTCCAGTAACAGGTGAACATATATCTTCTGTTAATGAATATGTTCCAGGTCTTAGTTTATCATCTTCCTGGAACCAAGCTGACTCTTCAAGTTCTTCCATTTCATCAGCTGTTAAAATATCGGACATAACTTTTTGTATTTCTTTTTCAGTTAGTCCAGTATGTTCTTTTATTAAAAATAAGGCCGCGGCATAAGTTGCTAATTTTGAACCTCCGCCAGGAGCCTTTTGTAATAGTCTTTTAATATTAAAAACTAATCTATGAAAAACAGTATAAGCAGATTTTTCAGCTGGTGTTGATAAAGTTTTAGCTTTCTTTAATACTTTACCTTTATCATCAATTATCCCATACTGAAAAGCTTTCGTATTATCCCAAGAAGTTGTTAACATTCTTAGAAAACGAAATGCGTAAAATAAATCTCCTGCTCTTGATACTATTCCCACTATAAATTCCTTAAAACTCCTACAATATATGGATCCATTGGTACATCTAATTTTTCCTTTTCTGGCAAATAATGTAAAAATATTAAGAATGGCTTTATATAGTGCCAATGATTCTCATCTATTTTGTACCAAAGCATCCTATTTGCAGCTTCTATTCCAAAGCAATTATAAATTACAATTAGATGATTTAAAATCAATCTTTCTTGTAAATCATTATGTGCTTCGTATCGGCTTAAGAGTCTTTTGACATACTTAAACCTATTAACATCTTCTTTAAATTCATTAACATCTATGCACTCAGGATTATCATAATGTTGAGATGCATAAAGCTTAAAATTCTTTCTATTCAACTTATCAAATACTTTCATCATATATTATATATGTAACCTTAAAGGTTGATATTTTTACTTCTTGCCAGGTTCGCCGTAGTTAACACTCCAATCACTTTTTGGAAAATTAACAAATGATTTAAGATTACCTAATTCTTTTACCATATCATCAAAGTTAACATCACCCTCTACTTGACCTCTTGGTAAGTCTGGGTTTTTACCAGGAAAGCCTGGATAGATATCTAATTCAAAATCGCTTGATCCTTTACCAACCTTGAAACCTTTTACAGTCTTAGGGCCGTTAAGAACTTCATCTTCTTTGTATCTTAAACCTAATTTTTTAAAATGCTTTTGCACTATTTTTAAAGCTGCTTTAACATCGTTAATAACCTGTGTTCCAGTGTTATCTTCATCTCCAGCTGTTTGATTCATTTTTAACTTACCACTGAATCCAGTAATATGCATAGTTTTAAATGGTGGTTTAGGTACCCTAAACGCTTCTCTAAATTCAAAAAAGTTCATTAGTCTGATTCTCCTTCACCTGCATCATAGTTTTTATCGACATAGTTAAAGAATTCTTTTCTTTTCTCTTTGTCTAACTCTTGAGGTGATTTAACTCCAAATTTCTTTAATGCGCTTTGAAAGAAAGCTTGATATTTCTTCTGCTTATCAGTCTCTTCACTCTTAGGTTTTTCATGAGTGTATCCAAGCTTTTTCATTCTTACATGATCTTCAGGCTTTTCAGCTTTATACTCTTTGCCTGTTTTAGGATCATACATCATATGAGGTTCAAAGGCTTCTTCTAAATCTTCTTCCTCTTTAATGTCTTCGAAAAGCTCTGGATATAGATCTTCTAGATCTTCTGCATCCATTCCCATAATATCAGGGTCCATCATCATATTAACAATAGCCTGTTTATCGCCAGAAATGTCAGCCATACCTCTACCTTTAGCTTTAATCTTTACTTTATGTTTTTTTTGGGCATCAGTAGTAACTTTTCTATCTCCGACATAATCGACATCAATAGTAGTTTTACCTTTACCCGCTTTCAGCTTCTTTTCTTTAATGTTGCTACCATCAGCTTTCATTCCTGATTTTTTAACAACATGCTTCTTTTTAAAATCCTTTTCGCCAGTTTGTGGACCATTTTTACCAGATGGTGATTTTGGTTCATCAACTTCCTTAACGGATTTTTTACCCTCAAGAACATCGCTAACTGATGCAGCAATGCTTTGAGTTTCTTTATCATGCAATTTTGCCATTTTATTTTCCTCTCTTATTGTATGAAAAGCATTCCTGTAATCCCAGTGGCTGCTGCCGCGATGACTACCCAGAATATTTTATTTATTACACTTACTGTAGAAGCATTAGACCTAACTAATCCTTCTAGCCTATCAACTCTATTTATAAGAGTTAAGATTTGTTCTCCTTGTTGTTTACCAAATTCGGTTAGAGTAACAATCTTTTCTTCAGCGCGTGCCAAAGCTATAATAGCTTCAGACATACGATCTATTTTTTCTTCTATACGGTCAAGCCTTTGGGCTTGTTCAGCTCTTTGTTCCGCTGCTGTACTCATATTTATATATCCTACATCGTAATGGCGTTACGCCTTTTATTAATCTATGGTATTCTCCTTTTTTAATATCAAATACCATACCCTTTTTTAATAGCCAGGGTAAGCAATTTTGTAATTGGAATTGCCATCCTTCGCCATCTAAAATTTCTACTTCCCTGTCTTCCATATCACGGTGCCAAACGTATTCTGCGTCTGTCTTTTCTGGTAAGAATTCTCTTATAGATCCTTCTTCCCAGTATGGTTTACCAAAAGTAATTTCCACCACCTTTTAATCCTAGGTCTTTTGCGTACTTTGGTAATCTACAAGACCAGTAACCTGGAGTGAGTTTATCTGTTTTAGTATCGCAGTTGTGTCGTGATGCAAAATTCCTAGCTGCATCGCGATCATTGATTTTAGAAGTAAGACCACCTTTTTCGTCTCCAAAATTTATTTTCTTTATGTTTCCAGTTTTAGGGTTTTTAACATATACAACATATTTTTTAGGTCCTGAACTTCTACTTGGTTTATTAAGTTCTGGATCAGGGCCTTCAATCAATGGTTGCTCTAAAGGAACATATGTACCTTCGTATAAACCAAATCTATCTTGAATATGTTCTAAAAAATTATTCATATTTTTTTATTTAGCCGCCAAATTCGTGGCCAGCAACTCTTTTCATTTGTTTTACAAACTCTTTATAGTCTGGCTTATTTTTATAAAGTTTAATTGTAACCTCAGGTCTATCTTTTCCTTTGATTCTCCAGCCGTAACCATCTTCTTTATGTTCTGGTTTAGTTGTTTTTACAACTCTTCTTTTAAATCCAGCTTCCCAAGATTCACCTTTGTTCTTACCTTCATCGACATCTTCTTTGATTTTACCTTTAATTAAATCGTCAAGGTTGTTATCTAACCATTCAATGAATTCGTCTTCATCGTCTCCACGAATCTCACCATTGGAACTTGCCCAATTACTAAGTTCGTCTTCAGCTTTCCTGGATAGTTCTAGGTTACCACTTCTTTGTACTTTCTGAAGTTCTCTTTTGTGTTTACGAACTATATCTTGAATCTTCTTACTTTCTGCTACGGTTTCTTTTGCTACTAACTTCCAACCTTGCCTTTTCATTTTGTCTGCTGTCTTACCATCAACCTTTCTGGTGTATCTACCTTTTTTGACAGTATATTTTTCTGCGCCTTCTTCTACTTCTTCTGGTACACAGTTTGGAACTTCTTTACCATTCTTGGTTTTAGTTCCTACTTGTTTATATCCTGGCCAGCATGGACCTTTGTTTTCATAAAAATCTTTAAAATTTTTCATTATTTGCGTACTCCTTTTTCTAAATCATATAGAAAAGCTTTGTTTTTTGCTTGGCCTTTTGTAGTAATTTTTAATCCTACTAATCTACCGACGTTATTGACTAATTCGGTATTACCTTTTCTTAAATCTTTTTCTAATTTAGTTTGAACGTCTTTAAGCACAACTTTAATAATGTTTGGTATATCCATTACTAATGGTGCTCTTTCGTCAACATTCAGTTTTCTAAATTCTTGAAAAGATTTCATTTTAGGCTATCTATTTCCTTTTTAATTTTTTTATATTCTGGGCCGCCATGCTTAACGTCCATTAATTTATTATATAGATCTACTACTTTTTCCATATCTTTAGCTTTAACTTCATTAACTTCTTCATCAAACATTCCAGAATCTTTCATCATTCTAAGAGCATCTTTTTTTGCTTTTTCTGCATTTGATTTTGAAATCTTTTCAACTGCCTTTTTAATCATAGCTAAACGCTTCTTTTTATCCGCATCTGATAAAGCTTCAAAAGTTAATTCTTCCTTTTGAACATCTTCGTTAGCTAACCTTAAAGCATCTTTAACCATAGGATCATTACCCAATCCTTTTTTCATATTTTCTATTTTTTTATAAGCACCTGTCATATTACCACCCATATCTAATGCTATTTTTACAGCAGCAGATACTAAAGCAGACGGAAATTTACCTCTATACTTTTCTCTTAATTCTTTGAATTTCATTTAACCATTCCTCTTATATCTCTTTTTGCTAGTCCGTATACATCTACCAACCATTTTTCTAAACCTCTTTTATCTCTACTCATGACGACTAATTCCATTTCTCTCTTATCCCAAGTATCGATATACACTCCATCCTCTTCCCATTCATCAGCGTATTCTCTTGGATCGCCCATATCAAAATCTAATGTAGCTTTATAATTTCTTTCAGAAATCATTTGGCTTTCTCTTAATTCTTTAAAACTTTTCATTTTTTTTATCCTTTTACCTTAGCGGCTAAATCTTTGTCAGCTTTACCCCATGTTCCGCTTGACTTAGTAACAAATGAATTAACTCTTGCTAATCCCCATTGAATTGGTGTAGTGCCTGGTCTGTGTCCAGTTCTCCATGCAGCTACTCCTCTATCAAAAACTTTCTTTAATATACCATAAGGCATTCCACTTTTATCAGCTTTCTTTTGAATAGCTTTTTTAGCTCCGCCTTTATCTTCTACTATATAATCTTCAAATGTAAAGCTTTCACCGTACATTTGCTTATACTTTTTAGTATGCTTAGATGTTTTAGTTTTTGCTGTTGCATCACCAGGAGCTGGTTTGTAAGCTGCTGGGTTATCGTCATCCATCTTTGATTGTTTCTTAAATTGTGCTGCTCTTTTATCTTGCGTTGATTTACCTAAACCTTTATGATATTTTTTAGGTCTCTTCTTTTTCTCTTCGTTTTGGCCTGGTGTATCTTTTTTATATTTTTTTGTTAATTCATCAGTTCCATCACAACCTGCCATTGATTCTACAGATTCCAACCAAACTCTTTTTCTAAAATCGCCAAAATTAACTAATAGATAGTTACTACCTCTATGTTGTATAGTTCCAACATTTCCGCTTTCTTTTAATCTGACTTCTTCGCCTTCGTTAAATAGATTTCCTTCAATATATTCTTCTCTTGTTTCTGAAAGCTTTGGTAATTCGACATGTGGTCTTACTGATTCTTTCTTTAAACCCATTCCTTTACGAACAGCATAATATAATTCAGTTCCATCCCCTGGAACGCCAGATGAGAATCCTCTTAAGTCTCCGGCCGCGGCAGCTGCTCTCATTTTAGATGCAGACATTCCTGATATTCCTTCAGCATCTGGATCTCTTTCGCCAGCTGAAACAACTTTTATTGCACCTTCAAATTGATAAAAGCCATGTTTTGCTTCTACTCCATTATACTTATTTAATAGTATATCAAATTCTTTGATCCTATCAGATCCTGCAACCATTGTTACTTTTGTGAATCCTTGGTCGTATAATTTAGTACCAATATCCATAACATGACGAACATCGCTGTCAGCCATTATGTTTCTTGCGTGTTTTGGGAATATTTTACGTAGGAATTTTATTTTATCTTTAAATTGTAATGGATTCTTTTTAGCATCTTGTGATTTAGATGCATAAATTCTATACGCACCGCCACGAGCTATTTTCTTAAGAGTAGTAAATAACTTTTCATGGCCTGTTGTTGGAGGATTAAACCTGCCAAAAACAAATGTTATTTCTTTGGTTTCCTCGACTAAATAGTCGGAAAAGCTTTTAATTTCCATTATCCTCGGTTCCCATTAGTTAGGATTATCCCAACCTTTTATAATATCTTTGCTGAAATTATTAGTAGAAAATTCTAATCGGTCTACTAACTTAACAGCTCCACCTTCCATACGATCTATAGCAACAAAACCTTCAGGGTTGGTTACTCTAAATCCGGATGTTGTTTTTACAAACGTCCCAATCTTTGATAGTTTGTTTAGTTTATTTATAAGAATTAATTTACTATCAATCACTAAATTTTGTAAATCAAATATCATTTGTAGATTTTTTAAATTGCTTTTACTGAAAAATTTTAATAGTTCATCTCTTTTTGTTATTTGTACATCTTTACCAGCTTGTGATGATCTTTTATCTATTTCTTTAGCATATCTGTCATTAACAAACATGATTAATCCAGTAGCATGTTTTTTGGTATTTTTAATTCTTTGTCCTTGCCTTACCATTCTATTATTGTAAATGTTAACAATAAGGTTTAATTCTTTATTAGACTCTAGCTCTTTTAATGTACTAGTTTGTATAGTTCTAAATATTTTACCAGCTGATGATAACTTTTGTGATAATAGTAAAGTTTCTTTAGCGGTAAGCGTAGCCGTTCCTGATAAGTCTGGCAATGTAGCATCAACCATCCATACATCCTTTGTTTTTCTTAGTTTTGGTACTATTTCTTTACCAAACTCTGCTGTCATTGTTTCAAATGATCCGCCAGAATATGCAGTATGCCAAACAATACCTATTTTAGCTTGTGCTATTTCTTTAGCTAAAGCGTTATCTGATGGTATAGCATATACGATTGTATTTGGATGGAAGGTTAAATGATTAATTCCATTAATTTTTTGTGTTTTTAAATCTGATTGTTCAAACATAAAATCACCTTGTATAACATCTGTAATGCCTAAATCTTTTAAATTATCGAAAGCTAGTTTTAATTTTCTGTTAAGATCTCCAGAGGTATCTGCATCAATATCTTCATAATTTTTATACACTTTAGGATTTTTTGCAAATATTCCCTTTTTAGCAACAAAGAATTTTCCATCCGTAGGATCTAATCCTGCGAATACAGCGGGGGCCCCGTCCCATTTAACGGTAATGTCCACAGGTGCTTTTGCACTACCAGATAACATATCCCTCAAAGATCTAAGCGCTAGGATAGCTTGGCGGGCCCCCTTGACTCCTCCATCAAGGATTAAATCCTCTATGTGTGTCATGTGAGTGTTTTTAGATTCGGATAAGTATGTTGTTAATTTTTTCATTATTTTCCTGCCTTTACATAAACTGCTGATTCACTACCTTTAGATCCAGCATAATTTACAAAATGAGTTACAAGAGCATTAGCTACAGTACCACCAGCTTTATCTATATAATAAGCAACATAGGTAATAGCTAATTTGGCTGATATCCATTGCCAATCCTTTTTAGAAAGTTCTTCTTTAAATTCGTCGTATGAAACGTTTTTATAGAAATGATTAAACATCATATAATAAGCTTTAATTTCTCTTTCCTTTCCAGCAGCTATGTTTTTAGCTAATTTTACAATCCCAGCTTTATGTTCTGGTAATTTTTTTCTAGTTTCTCTTTGTACATAATCTTTCATCGGGCCCCAAGATATGCCACCGCCTCTGGCATTCTTACCTTTTATCTCAGCTTTAATACTTCCACCTGGTGTTCCATCCTTTAACATCATTGAACCAATATCGTATACAAGCTCTGCAGATTTAGATGACCAATAAGTAGCTGAGCCTCTGTCGGCTTCTAGTTTAAATCCGTTATATTTGTGCATGTCAACGTCAGGTGGAACCTGATTATTGAATTCTTTTATTGGTGGTGGGAATTTTACTTCTGGCCCTTTAAGAGATATTCCAACCAATCTACGATTGTTAAAATGTTCTAATAAAGATTTGTTATACGAGGTAATATTTGCTGTTTTTAGTTCTTTTAATGAGAATGAATTATCTATTGCCCATATGTCTCCTGGATTCCATTTATCGTCTTTAAGAGGTTTAAATCCAGTATTTTTAAATGCTATATCTTTACCAGCATATATATCGATCATTCCCTTAGTGCCACGATATAACTTCATTCCCTTTTTTACATATCCTTTTTGAATTAACAATTTACTAATATTATAAGATGATGTAAACCATGGGCCTTCTAGTTTTAACATATTGTCTAAACTTTCATCAACATCAATTCCTTTAGCCGCGCCTTTTAGAATATCAGGTGTAAAAAAGCTTTCATCATGATTATAGCCATGTAAAAGCATAGCTGATATCATTAAACAATTGTGAGATTCGGTTAATTTAGTATTAGCAGTTCCTCCACCAGCTCCTCCGCCAGCTCCTCCAAATACTTCTGCTTTGCCTATTTGAGTGTTTTTATAAGTTTTACCGTCAGTACCATTTAAGAAAAATCCAACTTTATAACCAGCTTTAACATATGCATCAATTACTCTAATAGCTTCTTCAGGATCGGCAACTTTAAATGAACCACCTTTTGCAAGTTCTATAGGTTTACCATCTTGAATTAATCTTTTTAATATGTCTGTTCTAACAACACCAGTTTTTCCATTAGGCTTTTCCCATTCGGGATTTCCCATAGGAACTAGTTTTTCATTTATTTCATGAGATTTAAAATTAAGCATATGCCCTCCTCGTTATATCTATTTATAAAGATTTAAGCATCAAAAAAGGGATTTGGTAAAATATTTCCTTCGTCATCGAACCTTATAATTTTTTGTTCGTGCAAGATGCTCAACATTTTTTCAGTTCCAACTCTTAACCCTGTATGATAAGCAGTATATGAACTACCTGCTATACAAATAGCTGTTATGATTATCATTTCAATCATCTAGTACTACTCGATGCATTTCTGAATGATAACCTTTTGCAGTCATTTGTGAATGAAATTTTATAGCTTCTTTCATTGATTCAAATAAGTATTCTGCTACTAAAACTTCTTTATCCTCGTCCGTGACGATAACTCTCCAACTTTCCATTATCCAGTCCTCATATATTTTTCTACTGGTTTGAGCTCAATAAACTTCCTACGAGATTTTGAAAATTGTTTCATAGGAGATTTAAATTGAGTATACTTTTTAGTACCAGTAGTTTTATAGCCAACACAATGGCCTTGACCATTTATAATATAAGTATGATTAGGAACTTTATATCCTACATCATCCCAATTAGTTATTTCTTTTAGGGCTTTAAGATCTTTCGTGTATGTAGACATCTATTCTCTCCGCATGTTTTAAAGGCAATTCTCTATCGTATCCTCTAAATCCTTTTCCATCTAAAATGGATTGTCTTGTTCTAGGTCCTCTGCCATGTAGAGTAACTCTATATCTTGGTAGCTTTTGAGGTGCTGTTTTACTGTAACCATGCTCAAATCTATATTGATTTGTTTTTTCTTTTCGTTTATTGATTTTATTAATAGAGATTACTGACTTTCTAATTGTTTCTATCTCTAACATATCACCTGCACATTTAGTATGTGCAGTCATTACATAAGCATCTGTTCTCATATTATACTCCTTGTGTCATATGTGTGTATGAATCACCACATGAATCTATTTCTTTACCGCATAGGCAAATATTTTCTTCTTCTGTAGAAGGTGCACCGACAGCATCTCTAATTTGATCTTCTGTCGCATCTTTGGTTAGACCAAACTCTTTATAATAATCAACCATGTGGCCCTCCCATTTCTAGCATTTGTGTAAAAACAAGACCTTTTAATTCATCTCGCTTTTTATCCATAAAGGTTTCAGCACGAAATCCGTCACCGTTTATTGGTGATGCAATTCCATGATTATTCCATAAAGTCGATAAAACTTCATGATCACTTAGTTTTTCTACCGCATCAGACGCTGAGTCTGCGATTTGGTCGTTAAATATATTACTCATTTTTCACTCCTAATTTAATTTTATATTGTATATTATACCACGTTTGATTGAATATGTACAGTGTTTATTGAACTCTATTATCAAGACTATCTACTTGACCTCTAATCATATCAATTTCTGTTTCCATTAGTTCAACTTTTTCTAATAGAGCATCAACCTTTTTGTTCATTTCTTCTATTAAAGCAATTGCTTTTTCAATCCTTGCCATTATAGTACTCCTGTCCATCTTACGTTATCCTGCCATCCATCTTTAAAGATGTTTCCTCTAGCAAAGTTTTTAGCTGGAGCTTTCCAGGATTTAGCCATTAGTAAATCACCAGGTTGAAATGCTTCACCTGTTTTATTGTCTGTTCCCTTTGGTGGGTTTAAAACTATAAATCCATTGCAGCTTCCTTCTCTAACAAATCTAATAAAGTTTCTATTAACTTCTACTTCGACCTTTGGTCCTTCTACATGTTCAGCATTAGATCTGATTCTCCAAGCTTTGAAGTCATTCTCCATCTGCTTAGCTACTGATTCTGCCTGTTTGATTATTTTTGCCTTATCCATAAATTCACTCCTTTTTTGATTTATATAGTTATTATAACAAGTATTGAGGCAAATGTACAGTGTTTTCTGCAAAAAACATGCAGAAAGTTAGCCTATATATCACTCTGACTGGCCTGCCCACCAGGACTCGAACCTGGAACCCTCAGCTTAGAAGGCTGATGCTCTATCCATTTGAGCTATGAGCAGATTGTCAGACAACATCGTCTAGTGGAAAAATGTTATATATAACATCCCCCACAGCTTTTGCTATTTCGATATGCTCCTTTTGAGTTCCGTTTTCAGACCGTAATTGTATGTAATGAATCCAAGATCTTAGAGTACCATTTACATACATTCTTGACATTGTTAATCCTTCGGGTAATACAGCTCTTGCTTGTTCTTTAGCTATACCAGCTTTTACAGCCCATTCATAAGCTTGCTTACACCTTTCGATTACAACTTCTTGATAAGATTCCCATACGTAATTTATGGAATCTTCTAATGGTAAATCAATACTATTCTGTCTGTTCTTATTATCTTGTAATCTAGCTTCTCGTGTAGTGAATGACATATCCTGAGTTGGATCTGCATACCTTTGTGAGAATTCTTGAAAAGAAAAAGATCTGTGTCTTAGTATTTGTCTACCGATATCTCTTGTAGTTTCTATTTCTAAACATGCACTTACCATTTCCAATGGAGACCAGTGTTTATGTTTAATTAGATATTGTACTAGCTTCTCAGCTGTTTTCTCATTGTTTTGATTGCCAGGATTTGATACCCTTGCACAATAAGCGACCAGTTGGAGGAGGTCGTCGCTTAACTCTGTCTCCTCCGCTGGTCGACTATATGATATAAGTTTCACATTAAACATATATTAGTCACTTTTTACCAAAGTGTAAACACCCCATGCGAGGCCTACCCATGCGAGTAGTTTGGCAATACCGCCAAATAAAACTACTGAACCACAGACAACAATTAGTGAAATTCCATCCCAAGATGTTCTTTCTCCTAATCTATCCATAACCCAGTTTTTTGCGTTTAGTAACATATTCATATATTTTCTCCTTTATACTTTAAAGTCTGCATATCGATCAGGACCTTCCCGATCGCCAAACTTATTTATTGGTTTGTCGGGTATCATATCAGACATTATATCTGACTGAGCCGACTCTTCTACATCATATAATTTCATGCGGGAACGATCGATACCAATAACAAATCGTTTAAATTTGGTAGGATCGTTATAACGATTTTTCAATTGTTTTACCATTATTTGACCTAACTCATCAAGTTCCTCTGTTGATATTAAAGCAAACATTAAA
>MDTC01143754.1_pt1 | contig 34131 bp, 36 predicted proteins | sample 811181 | NCBI WGS metagenome assembly MDTC01 (sample SAMN05326644, study PRJNA326480) | marine metagenome | isolation source: seawater | place: Pacific Ocean: North | collected 2011
AACTGTCCTTATATCTGCCGTCGATAATGGACATTTGAATTCTCTTCCGACATTACCGTTGAACATCTTTATTTGCCCTCATAAATCTTCTGTATACGTCCTCTAACCGTTTTCTGGTTTATCTCGGCCTATCAACCTAAACTTAAAAAAGCATTAGGCCCATGTCATTTAATCTCTGTGGGCCGACCAAGATCCGGCAAGAGAATGCTGGACTAAAAAATATCATCACGGAACCGACCGACTGGTATATCCTAAAAACACCGGTCTCAAAAAGCGACGGATTGCTAAACTCCCCCGGTGACGTCACTCCAAAATCCGTACTCGCAGGAAAAAGACCTCCATGAACCATCGCGTAACACACCTCAACGCCTGTTGGATAGAAATTAGCCAGCAGAGGACCCGCTTTGCGAGATAAAATGAATATTAATGAGCGAGCTGAATCAAAATCACTGTCAGATATATAAAGCGTAAAATTAAAGTACCCATCAAGATACTTTGCCACTTCCAGCATTTGCGCAAAACTTGACGCGCTCGTAGCTCAGCTGGATGCGGTACCTGGCTGCGAACCAGGCGGCCGTAGGCTCGAGTCCTACCGAGCGCACCAATATCTCTCATAAGGTAAAGATCTTGAGAAGTTCAAGTACCAAACTTTAAAGGAACAATTCAAGTGCCGCGTCTTTCCAGGCCCAGATTCTCAGCACCGACCTGTTTCACAGCTGGAAACAGTAAAGGCAAAAAAGCCTTATCACGTTGACCTTTATCTCTTCCCTTTCGAGCAAACCATAGATCCATAGCAACTGAAACGATGACGCTCGGCCAATTGTCCCAGACCAGTGCTACACGGACTCCAGCCGCCGTCTACACTTGAAAAGTACACAAAAAATCATGCCTCCATTGCGATCATGTAATGGAAGCTTGACGCGAATATAGGTTGCAATAATATTGCAACCTGCATCAATCATTTTTAGGAGAAATTCATGCGGATCATTGTGACTCTGGCACTTATCTCATTAGCTAGCTTTGCGCATGCTGAAAAACGACACGCTGGGGCACACGTCCACGGTCTGAACCACGTGCAAATAGTTTTAGACGGGACGACGCTACAAGTAAACTACGAGTTTCCAATCGCACAACTTCAAGAACACGACGAACACAAGCACGACGAACACAAGCACGACGAACACGAGGGTGATGCCCACCTAACCGCAGAACTTAAAGAACTGGATAACATCTTCGAACTGGTCCGCGTACCCGACTCTGCGGATTGTGCTCAGAAAAAATTAAACCTTTCTCTAAGAGACGTTGTTACAGACGGAGGAATTAGCGAAGAGTCGGAGCATAAGGACGTTGTCGTAGAGGCCCTCGTGACTTGTAGGCAACCGGATAATGTCACCTCTTTCGATTTCACGCCAGCCTTTGAGAAATTCGACGATCTTGCAATGATAGAGGTTGAAGGTATAGTCGGGAATCGTTCATTATCGGACTCGTTGACACGAGAAAGAGCACTGACCTCACTTTGATCCTAGAGACCACCGCCCTACGTTACAACTACGGGCCCGGGAACAAACTCAAATTTCCGGATCTCAAAGTAGCGGCGGGCGAAAAAATTGCACTGGTGGGAGCGTCTGGTAGCGGGAAATCAACCCTTCTAAACTTGCTGTCCGGTGTGCTACCCATTCAGTCTGGATCAATTCGATTGCTCGGCCGCTCGTACAATGATCTAAAACCAATCCAGCTGGACAGGATACGCGCGGATCACATTGGAATTATTTTTCAGTCTCTGAACCTCATCCCCTATCTATCCGGATTTGAAAACGCCGTTCTCGGGCTTGCATTCTCAAAGGCTCGTCGCGCCAAGACGGAAGATGTTGCCCACGTAACCACCACACTCGGCCGTCAGTTGGGTCTCGCACCCGATACTCTAAAACGGAGGCCAAACGAGCTGAGTGTCGGACAACAGCAACGGGTTGCGGTCATCAGAGCGATGCTCGGGTGTCCTGAACTTATCCTCGCAGACGAGCCAACCGCTGCGCTAGACCCATCGGCAACCAAGAAGTTTATCTCAGAGCTTAGCAGTTCCATCGAGTCCTCGACCCAGGCCATTATCGTTATCAGTCACAACCCCGAAATTATCCCATGGTTCGACCGGGTGATCAGGATTGGGCAAGAATAATGTTTCGGCTCGCCATGGCATCAATGCGCTCGAGGCTGGTTGCGGTTGGTCTCGTTATCGTTGCCCTCTCCGCATCTATGGCGCTTCTGCTCACGGTCGAACGAATCCAACAAGCTACAAAGAGCGGATTTAATCAAAGTCTGAGCGGGGTAGACCTAGTACTTGGACCTAGAGGGAGCGGTCTAGAATTAGTCCTTTACACCGTATTTCACCTAGGAAAACCAACGAATAACATCACGACAGCAACGGTATTAGACATCGCTAACGATCCAATGGTCGAATGGTCAGTACCAGTAGCGCTTGGAGATAACCACCGGGGGTTCAGGGTCATCTCGACGACTGATGAATACTTCGATCGCATCAAATTTGGTGGCGATCGACCATTGGTATTTGCGCAAGGAACCACCTTCAGCAATCTTAACGAAGTCGTCATTGGAAGTGAGGTAGCGGAGGCACTGGGATATACCCTCGACACAGCAATATTCGTGACACATGGTTCTGAGATGCTGGGTGAGTTACATGATGACTTTTCGTTTAATGTCACCGGGATTCTTGCGCCCACCGGCACACCAACGGATCGAGCAGTGTTCGTAAGCCTCGAAGGCTACGAATTGATTCATCTCGGATGGAAGAATGGTAGTAAGGCCGTAAGCCTAGAGAGCCTCGATATCGGCACAATACCAAAAGAACGGCTGTTCCCAAAAACGGTAACTGCGGTCTATCTCGGGCTGAGATCTAAGCTAGGACTATTTAAATTCACAAGAAAGGTCAACGACTACCCGGAAGAGGCTATCAGCGCCGTCATTCCCGGTGTTGCCCTGGCCGAACTATGGTCAATGGTCGGCACAGTGGATTCGGTATTCCAGCTTCTCAATTGGCTGATTATCGGAATCAGCATCATTGGGATGGTAACAATGACAATGACCGGACTAGACGGGCGGACACGTGAGATGACAATACTACGCGCTCTCGGGGTCTCACCGCCAAGGCTGGCCTGCCTCGTACTCCTAGAAACAATCATCATCAGTCTTACTGCCGTGCTATCGGCTGTCGTTTTAGTACGGCTCCTGACACTTGGCATCTCAGACTTATTGGGGCAGTGGGCAGGAATTCGCATTCAACTCACCTGGTTAGCCGCCAACGAGCTGATGACACTGATGATCATCGTTTTGACGGGTCTAGGTGCGAGCCTCATACCTGCGGGCATGGTATATAAACGCTCCTTACACAGAGGATTCGCTAATTGATACGAATAGCCCATCTTTCGGCCATGCTAATTTTTTTCAGCCTCAACAGCATCGTCAACGCTGTCGCCTCTGGCTATAAGGCTACTGAGGAAGATTTTGTTCGCTGGGAAAACGCCTGGGACAGCCTGATTCCCCCGGGAACTTACGATTTTGTGCCAAAAGATTTTCACTTCGAGCTGCTATTCAACCCAACGTTCCAGAGTCAACTCGACGAAGCAGGCAAGGTGATCGACCCCTCTCTTGAGGGTCAGTCTGTAGAGATCGCGGGCTTCATGGTTCCCATAGAGGTGCGAGGAGAAAAGGTCTCTCAATTCTTACTTGTCCCGGAGGCGGGACAGTGCATCCATGTCCCACCACCACCTTTGAATCAGACACTACTTGTAGACACAACCACTGCACCGACACCATTGCGAGACCTCTACCAACCCATCATCGTGTCAGGCCGACTGTCTGTAGGCTCCCAGAGCTTCGACATAGCAGATAGCGGCTATAGTCTGGTGGCGTCTGAGATCACAACGCTAAACCTCGGAGAGGATATGATCCCCGTCGTTCCTGGTGCCGATGGCGATCGATAATGTCAAACTGGTTAACCAGATTGGTTCGGCAGGAAAGACCCTAACACCACAGCGGATTGCTATATTTCGGGCCCTAGAGATAGTGGACGAACCGATCACCGCTTACGAGCTCCGAAACCACACCAATAGTCGGACCGTTGAGTCATTCAATATCAGTACAATCTATCGAGTGTTAGATTTCTGGGTCGAGCTTGGATTGGTTCACAAAATAGAGTCAGCAAATAAGTTTGTGGTTTGTAAAGACCAACACAGAGACCATATCCACGTGCTCCAGCACTGCACAAGCTGCCAGAAAATCGAAGAACACCGCGAAATCTCACGCCTTATCAAGATGCCTCAGTCGTCGACATTCAAGGCCCACAAGAATCAAGTTATAGAAATCCAAGGGCAGTGTGGGAACTGTCTGAGTCTCGCCACAAATCCAGATCCGTAGCTTCAAAGGCCCAGATGGGGCTACTATCAACCCGATACGACCAAGTACCTCTAGCATGTTAACGCTTTGCGAGACTCGCGCTCGTGTGTTTGTTCTACCCAGGCCTCCGAATTCGTCATCACACGATTTGAACAACGTAAAGAAGTACTTTTTATCTCAAGTCATTCGTCCTAATCTCTAAGCAGACGGAGGTAGGTATGCACTTTTTCATAAAAGTACTAACAGCGTTATTGTTAGTGATTTCTATAAATACCGTTCAAGCTGATCAGACCAAACCAGAGCTCGGTAAACTATTTAATGCCCTCCGGGAATCCGACAACCTTATAGAAATCGGTGAAATCCAAAATAAAATCTGGTCCCACTGGTACGAACTCCCGCAACATGCTCTACCGCTGCAGTCTGTGTTTGATCGAGGCGTTAAGGCTCTACAGATCGGACAGACTCAAGATGCTATTACCCAATTTAATCGGGTTATTGAGGCGGCCCCAACCTTCGCTGAGGCATGGAATAGACGTGCAACCACATTTTTCGTACTGGGTGAATTCGAGTCATCACTACTAGATATCCAGCAAACATTAATCTTAGAGCCAAGACATTTTGGGGCACTCGGCGGATTGTCGATGATTTTTGAAACTAATAAACGGTACGAGCGTGCAATTCAGGCCGAACAGCAACTACTCAAACTCATGCCGAACAACGAATTGATCGAGAAACGCATCCAACAGTTACAGGATAAAGTACTGAAATCGGGCATCTAGTCAGTATTTTCCGCTGACGAATTCGAGCACCACGAGAGGCGAAGCCAAGCTAATTATGACGATGGTTGCCAACAACAGCCAATCTAAGTATCGCGACATCTCCAGCTCCCAGGCATACACAATGATTCCCTTTTTTCGTGAAAAGGCCATTAATCCCAGGACCCTACTTAGATCCCAGACAACTTGTGTCTCGCCAGCGTGAGATACCGCCGGCATAGGTCTCAACCACTCTACTACTGGAATCAGGCAACAAAAACATCAACCCAAATAATTTCTCTTGAACACTACGAGATCTCTCCCATACCTCGAAGCCTATATCGTCACTCGTGATATCAATCAGACAAAAATCTGCCCACTTCCCTGACTCTAAAGATCCAATAACATCTGCTTGATTGATAGCCTTGGCGCTTCCCAGTGTATGCCAATAAACCAACTGTAAAGGGTCTAATACTTTACCACCTAACCTAGCGACCTTGTACGCCTCCGACATCGTCACGAAAGGATTTAACGAGAACCCACCCCCAACATCGCTTCCCATTCCAATGTTGATGTTTCTCGAGACGTATTCCGACGCATTGAACAATCCAGACCCCAAGAACGTGTTACTGGTAGGACAATGAATCACAGAGGCACCCGATGCGGCCCATCTTTTGTATTCAGATTCGGTCGTGTAGATCCCGTGCGCAAATAATGATCTATCACCCAACAAACCGAATGCGTCATATACATCCAAGTAATCGGTAGAACGCGGGAATAAATTTGATGTAGCCAAAACCTCATCTTCAGTCTCGTTGATATGTGTCTGCATTAGTAAATGCGGATTTATTTCTAAAAGTTGGCCGCAATAATCCAGCATTTCCTCATCACAAGAGAGAGCAAAGCGGGGTGTTATTGCGTACCGAAATCTCTCTACGCCCAGACCAGATTCCATAGCCTTTGAGCTAATCTCTTTGAACAGGCCAACATCGACTAACACATCATCTGGGGCACCTCGGTTCATCCCCGTGACTCCCGAGACAAGGTTAAACCCTGAATAAGATGCCGCGCCCAGCAGCGCGTCGAAGGCCTCTTGATGAATCGTTGAAAATACGGCTGCTGAAGTCACTCCCCTCTGCAATATCAGCTCCAAAAACTGACGAGCTCGTCTCTCGGCGTAGAGTCTTTGACTATATTTCGCCTCCTCAGGAAACGTATATTTATCGAGCCATTCAAGTAAAGATACTCCGTAGGACGCAATCACCGGCAGCTGGGGATAATGAACATGAGCATCAATGAATCCTGGGAAAATAAGATGCTGAGTTTTCTTAATCCGATAGTGTGAATAGTCCGCCGGGACGCTCGGACCAACATACAGAATCCTGCCTTGATCACCGACCACCATCGAGCCACAATCAAAATAATCGTATGTGTTTACGCTATTATCGTTGAGAAGCGTAAATAGTGGGCCTTGGATAACAAACGGTTCGCGCGGTTCCGTATGACCTGAATCGATCATCATAAACGTCTAAACCGCCGTAGGTCTTTGAACAGACAGCGACCCATTTTCATTCAGACAAGGCCTCCGCGTTTTGCCACAGAAGAAACTCAGCTACCGCTGAGACCGCAATAACTGTGGGCTCCTTACCCCGTATCCCGACAACACCTATCGGACAATTTATCCTCTCCGAATCCAATCCAAGCTTTCTCAATCGACTCGCGAATCTAGCTTTTTTTGATTTCGAACCGATCAAGCTGATAAAGCCGCCCGTGTTCCGCTCGACAAGTCGCCTGCATATCTCAAAATCCAGCTCGTGACTGTAAGTCATGACCAGGTGATATGCCTTTTCAGGAGCCGAATCGATTACAGCTGAGACATCTATGAAGGAGGCGCCCAAATCTTCCCTGTCGTCGAATGTCACTAGCGGATGAGGAACCGTTTCCATGATCCTAGATACCGCAGACCCCACGTGACCCAGTCCATACAGAATCATCGCAAATCCTTGATATGGCTCGTTTTCGGGCCGCTCAACGGCATTGAAGATCAAGTCGACAATACCACCGCAACACTGCGACAAGGCGGGACCCAAGGGTAAGCTGGCCACAGCCTCGCTCGATCCCTCAGCTATCATTTCACGGGCCCTCTCGGTCGCCAAAAATTCTAACCGGCCGCCACCAATCGAACCAACTTGCGAGTCGGAATTCACCCACATCTTAGTACCCTCACCCCGTGGGGCACTTCCTAACACTCTGACTATTTCAACTAGGATCCAGCCGCCGCGCACTGGACACACCTTAGGATTTCTTGAGGAGTTGCAGGCGCGTTAAGTTGTGGCCAAAACAGACTATCTGAGCTAACACTGCTAATCGCGTGGCATATCGCCGAGTGTACGCTGATTGCAAGCATGAAAGGTGGTTCCCCAACCGCTTTAGACTGATAAAGCATCTCCCGCGGATTTACACCATCCCACAACTGAATATTCATCTCGGGCCTGTCAGTGGCAGTCGGAATCTTGTACGTACTCAGGCCGTGCGTCAGTAATTCGCCAGCACTCGAGTAGACCAACTCCTCTGAGGTAAGCCAGCCCATACCCTGAATGAAACCTCCCTCTATCTGACCTAAATCGATCGCCGGATTGAGGCTCTTCCCGACGTCATGGAGTATATCCGTTCTCAGGACTTTGGGAACGCCAGTCAGGGTATCTATCTCCACCTCTGTCACTGCGGCTCCGTTGGCAAAATAATAGAAGGGACGGCCCTTACCCGTCTTCGGATCCCAGCCAATATCCGGCGTCGCATAGTGTCCGGTAGCACTTAGGGGGATACGCGCGAACCAAGCCCTTCTGGCTAACTCACCGAAACTAAGCTTGTTACCCCCGACTTCAACCATCCCTCGTGAGAATCGAACCTCAGCAGCGGTCTGGTAGGTCTCACGGAGAAAAATCTCTAACCTCTGCCTGATCTTTCGGGCAGCCGTCAAGGCCGCCATGCCATTTAGATCGGAACCGCTGGAGGCCGCCGTCGGGGACGTATTTGGAACCTTATCTGTTCTGGTAGCGGTGATCTGTATCGTATCCTGGTCTATACCTAAATGATCCGCCACAACTTGCCTGATCTTCGTATGCAGTCCCTGACCCATTTCAGTTCCGCCATGATTTAGGGAGACCGAGCCATCCTTGTAGACATTGAGTAAGGCGCCAGCTTGGTTCAAAAAGCTAGCGGTGAAGGAGATACCGAACTTTACCGGTATCAGAGCGATCCCCCTCTTGGCACGTTTTGATTGGCCGTTCGTGAGATTAATTTCTTCCCTTCGATTCCGATAGTCCGACGTATCTGCAAGATTCCTGATTATTTTTGGAAGGACATCCTCATCAATGGACATTCCGTACGGTGTTTCTGTGCCAGATATCCCGTATAGATTAAGCAACCGAATATCAAGCGGATCTTTACCCGTAACCCTAGCGATCACGTCCATGCAGCGCTCGATACCGATCATTCCCTGGGGACCACCAAAACCTCTAAACGCCGTGTTTGACACAGTATTCGTTTTAAATCGGTTCGAGACAATCTTTACGGACGGAATAAAGTATGAGTTCTCGGCATGAAATAAGGCTCGATCGTTTACAGATCGACTCAGATCGGAACTCCAGCCACAGCGAGAGTTCAGCTCAATATCTGCAGCCGTAATTAGGCCCTCTACGTCATGTCCTACCTTATAGTTCACTATAAAGTCGTGCCGTTTTCCTGTAACGCGCATATCGTCATCTCGGTCCAGCCGAACCTTGACAGGTCTGCCTGTCACGTGAGCACCCAAAGCGGCTAACATCGCGTAGTGTGCCGCCTGGCTCTCTTTACCGCCAAATGCCCCACCCATTCGCCGGATCTCAATGGTAACATTCGCCGCACTGACACCAAGAAGGTTTGCAATTAGATCTTGAACCTCTGTCGGGTGTTGGGTTGAACTAACCACGTGGATACCGTCTGACGAGGGTATCGCAAGCGCAACCTGACCCTCCAGATAGACATGATCCTGTCCACCGACCGACATCCCACATTCGGTAATATAGCCGCACTCGACAAGCGATGACTCTGAAAAGCGGTTGTTTAGAATCAGGGGTTCGTGGAGGATCTGGGATGCCCTTGCGGCCTCCGCGATTGTCGGAGATATCGATTCTGAAGACCGTCCGCTAACCTTATACTCTCTTGCAATCCGACGGGCCTCGTCTCGAACCGAACACAAAATAATGCCCACTGGCTGGTGGGGGAAACTTGTCTCATTGGCTGGCAGAAGTGGTTCATCATGAATAACAGGCCCTGCATTATTCTCACCAGGAATATCTACGGCGCTCAAAAACCAGTAATCACCCGAGCATAGGCCCTCGAGTTGAGACAAGTCGGGAGCATCAATGCTGAAGTCCTGACTCGGTATTCCGGGTCCCAGAACTAAAGCACCGTGCAGACAACCTTTCGGCTCTGGTATGTCATCGCAGTAAATTGCTTGGCCGGTTAAGTGCTCTAGATTACTGTCGTGAGATTCTGGAGCCCCTATTACCGAGGTACCCCATGGCTTGGCTAGATCATTCACGAGAAGACTCCCCATCCAAAAAATCACGCACCAAATTTTTCGAAACAGCGAGGCGGTACCAGGCCTCTGCTCTATGATCTGATAGCGGACTGAAGTCAGAGGTTAGATCATCTGGATTCAGAGACTCCATTGTTCTCTCGGCGAGCTTTGGCGTGCCCGCCATTCCCCCGAAGGCAAAACGATAACGAGGCTTTTCACCAGCAATCTCAGCCATTGCTGCAAGAACAATACTGATGTCCTGATCGCATCTCTTACTGATTTTTTCAACCGCTAAACGCCTGATGTGTGATCGTCTCGGAACTAAAATGGAGACTAACAGTTCGTCATCGCTTAGGTCTTGCTTTCCGTAATCAATGAAAAAGTTCTCTATAGGGATAACTCGACGTAAATGGCACGAGCTTATCTTTAATGAAGCTCCAAGAGCAATCAGAACTGGGCTCGAGTCACCGATCGGCGACCCGTTGGCGATGTTACCACCGAGGGTTCCACTACAACGGACCTGCGGCCCTCCAAACCGTTGAAACCAGTCCTGGAGCTCGGGGTATTCGGATACCAGACTATTTTCTAAATCTTCAATCGTTACCGCTGCACCGATTTCTATAACATCGGCCCGTGTTTCTATTGAAAGAAGTTGTTCACAAAATTTTGCGAGGATGATGTGTGACGGTCTATCTAAGCGCTTCGTTATCCATAACCCAAAATCGGTGGCCCCAGAGACAAGCGTGGCGGATGGGAAATTATTCCTAAGATCCAACAGATGTTCGAGTGTTTTTGGTGCATCAATCCTCGAGTTGTTACTGACAATGGAAAATCCGCCTCGAGACAACTTTCTGAGGACCGCCGTAGCCCCCTCGATCTCCGCAACAAAGTCTTTGTCGAGAGGCTGGCTCTGGGCAAGTCGAGTTGCCTCAATCAGACCGCCATACCCCGTACACCGGCATAGGTTCCCTGCCAAGACCTGCTCTGGTGTTTGAACTTTCTTTGTGATCTGAGCGTATAAAATCGCCATCACAAAACCAGGTGTGCAAAATCCACACTGTGACACGTTAAGAGGAAGCATCCCGCTCTGGGCCGAACATAGTGACCCTGACCTACTGAGGGTCTCTATAGAGATGAGCCACGCCCCGTCGAGATACGCGAGCGGATAAATGCATGTATTTATTACGCTAAATCGGAGGTCACCTGACTCGGAAAGAGAACCGACTAGGCAAGTACAGGCGCCGCAGTCACCCTCATTACAACCCTCTTTAGTGCCGGTCCGCATCGCTTCAGATCGGAGCCAGGGCATGACCATATCCGTCGCACGTACGTCATCCAGTATTCTTACCCGACCGTCGAAATAGAATCTGATTTCGCAGCGTGAATCTTCTTCTGTACTCATAAACCGGTTCCGTGCACGTAATGACGCTATAAATCCAAAGCGACAAGTATTACCAAGGTCGTTTAATCTTGAGTTAGTCTTTTAGGATACCCGTTTTCGACCACCCGAGCATCTTCAAAATACCGTGACAAAAGCAATCGACGAAGTCCAAGTAAAAGAAACAGTACTGTCCATAGACCAACTTACTCTTGAATTTCCCGGGCAGGCCCCGCTTGCAACGATTTCGTGGACCGTTCATCTCGGACAGCAAGTCGCTCTTCTCGGAAAATCTGGGTCCGGAAAATCAACTCTCTTGACTAGAATTATCCGAGGGTCATCATCAATTCAGTGTCAGACCCAACGGATCGCGTATCTGTCCCAACAACCAGCCCTGCTTCCTTGGGTCAGCGTTCTCGATAACATACTGCTTGGCTTTACGTTACGAGGAGAGACGATCGTCTCGAAACATTTGGAGCGTGCCCATCAACTCCTGATAGATGTGGACCTTTGCGGTTTTCAGGATCAAAAAACGAAGTATCTCAGCGGCGGTGAGAAGTCCCGGGTAGCTCTCGCTCGGGCCCTAATCGAGGACGCTGATCTTCTATTACTAGACGAGCCCTTTGCAGCACTCGATAGATCGACCAAAATTCATATGACACAGCTGTGTAACACGTTATTTGCGAACAAAACAGTGATCTTGGTTACACACGATCCCAGAGACGCACTAAGCTGGCTGGATACGGCTATGGTTCTTACATCGCATGGGCTCAGAGGGCCATTCGATCTCGCTGACTTCCAAGACGACCATGCTCTGATTCAGGCTCTGGATGGTGACTTATGAAACGGGTATTAGCCTACCTTTTACCCGTTATGCTTTTAATCGCTATCTGGTGGTCGACGGTTATCCTTTTCGAGATCCCGCACTTCATACTCCCGGCACCTGATCGGGTCGCTGCTGTCTTATTCGATAGGTTCATTTTGATCAGTGCTCATGCGACCACAACTGCACTGGAAATTGTTTGCGGTCTATTTTTGGGTTCCATTTTAGGATTCACCGTCGCTTGCCTGATTGGCGACTCCAAACGACTTCAGTCAATCACGATACCGGCGTTAGTCATCAGTCAGGCTCTACCAGTATTCGCGATCGCGCCAATCCTAATGCTATGGCTCGGTTATGGATTCGCATCAAAGCTAGCCATGACCTCGTTGATTGTTTTTTTTCCGGTGACAGCTAGCACCCTAGCCGGATTCAGGGCTCTTCCCGAATCCTGGGACACTACCTTCCAAACGCTTCGACCTCGCAGAGTGAAGTTATTTTTTTATGTGCGTCTTCCGCTTGCAGTTCCCTATACCCTTTCCGGTGTTCGAGTAGCGGCATCAGTAGCTCCCATAGGCGCTATCGTGGGAGAGTGGGTTGGATCATCGAGTGGGCTGGGTTATTTAATGCTGCAAGCCAATGCCCGCGGCCAGACTGACCTTATGTTCGCAGCGCTGGTAGTGTTATGTGCGGAGGCTTTGATGATCTGGAGTGTATCGAACCGGATATCTCTCCGGTTCGATCAGAAGTATTCAGCCAACGTGTGAGCTGCGCTGTATTACTCCGTTTATGGTAACGAGCCCTCAATGCCTTCCACATAGAAGTTCATGCCGAGCAAGGTACCATCGTCCGCGGTCTCGCCTGGTTTCAGCCATGGCGAACCATCCTGCTTGTTCACTGGCCCGGTGAATGCGTGCAGTCGGCCCTCGGTGATAGCCTTTCTGGCCTCCTCAGCGATAGCTTTAACGTCATCTGGAACAGCCTTACCGTAAGGGGCCAAAGCGACCATCCCAGTATCAAAGCCTCCCCAGGTGTCCGTGGAAGACCAGCTTCCATTCATTAAATCATCCACCCTTCTCACGTAGTACGGAGCCCAATCATCAATAATAGCCGTCAGTTGCGCGTTTGGTCCATAAGCTGCCTGATCTGACGCTTGGCCAAACGCATAAATACCGCGTTCTTCAGCGATCTTCATCGGAGCAGCAGAGTCCGTGTGCTGCATTAAGATATCAGCGCCCTGGTCGATCAACGCCTTCGCCGCGTCAGCCTCCTTACCCGGGTCAAACCAAGTGGAAACCCAAATCACTTTAAACTTGACGTCAGGGTTCACACTCTTGGCTGCCAAGTATGCTGCGTTAATCCCGCGTACAACTTCCGGAATCGGGAACGAGGCAATATAACCGATGGTATTTGACTTGGTCATTTTTCCTGCTACTAGACCAAGTACGTGACGACCCTCATAGAAGCGCGACGAATAGGTTGCAACATTGTCAGCACGCTTGTACCCGGTCGCGTGCTCGAACTTCACATCCGGAAACTGTTTTGCCACTTTTATTGTTGGGTTCATATATCCAAATGAAGTCGTAAAAACTGCATTTGCACCATCTTGAGCCATTTGAGCGATTACACGCTCGGCGTCAGGACCTTCGTCTACACTCTCAATGAATACTGTCTCGACTTTATCCCCGTACTCAGCCTCGACTGCAAGACGACCGCGGTCGTGCTCATATGTCCAACCGGCATCGGCAACAGGTCCTACATATACAAAGCCAACTTTAACTTTGCCCGAGACCGCGACCCTTTTCTTCGTTTCACTCGGTTCAAAAGACATAACTGCCGCGATGACGGCCACAAGCACTAATAAACCTATTACCAAATTTGATTTCTTCATGGGTAGTTCCACCGTTCCTCATTTACTCTCTTTAAAGGTGACTCCCAATGAGCCGGGAGCCTTGTGCGAAATATTACCTCGCCCAGCGATAATCACTAGAACCCCAATAGTGACTATATATGGCAACATTGACAACCATTGGGAGGCAACAGAAATACCTACCGCCTGACCGTGTAACTGGATTATCGAGACGCTACCAAACAGATAGGCCCCCACAATCACTCGTAGCGGACGCCAAGAAGCAAACACCACAAGGGCAAGAGCAATCCAACCTCGACCCGCTGTCATACCCTCCACGAAAAGCGGCGTCTGGACAAGCGTCAGGTACGAACCGCCGATCCCGGCAAGTGCACCACCCGTAATTATGGCTAAAAAACGAATCCCTATCACCGAAAATCCCAGCGCATGGGCTGCGGAGTGATTCTCACCGATTGCCCGAAGGATCAAACCCGCGCGGGATTTTGTAATGAACCACCACATTAAAATAGCCAGAGTAATGGACAAATAAACAAGTGGATCGTGAGAGAAGAATGCGTGCCCTACGATCGGGAAATGACTCAATATGGGAATGTTCCATGCCTCGACTTGAGGCGCAGCCTGGCCGACATACTGAGCGCCCGCAAGGGCACTCAAGCCAAGACCAAAAAGCGTTAACGCAAGCCCTGTGGCGACTGGGTTCGCATATAGCCTCAACACGAGGAGAGCAAAAATTGATGCTAGCAATGCGCCCGCCAGAGCCGCCGCTATTACCGAAATTAACAACGGGAAACCCGAGAGAGCAGTCGCAAAACCGGCCAAGGCACCGACGATCATCAGACCCTCTATGCCCAGATTCAAAACACCAGACCGCTCTTGAATCAATGCACCCAAACCAGCAAATACCAAAGGCGTAGAGGCGACTATTATTGCGTGCAAAATCGATGACAATAATCCGTAATCCATCAGACTGCTCGTCCAAATCGAACGCGAAAATTCACCAGCAATGATGTTCCGAGCAAGAAAAACAACAATAAACCCTGAAACACTTGTGTGCTGGCAGCGGGAATACGTAATGTCAATTGTGCAGCCTCACCCGCCAAATAGGACAAAGCCACTAACAGCCCTGCTGGTATCACTGCTATCGGATGCAGTCTTGCAAGAAACGCCACAATAATCGCAGTAAATCCATAGGAAGGCGAAATATTCGGAACCAGTTGTCCGATATTCCCGGTCACCTCAACTACGCCGGCAAATCCACTAACAGCACCACCAATCAGTAGCGTCATCCAAACCGTTCGACCACGACTGTAACCGGCGAATTTTGAGGCTTTCAGAGAGAGGCCTGTCACTCGCATTTCAAATCCCAAGTGCCAACGCTTGACTATCCAAGTCCCAATTAACGCAAAGAAAATTGCAAAAATGAATCCGATGTGACCTCTACCTACGGAAAATAATTTTGGTAATGTCGCCGCCTCGTGAAGCAGCCGACTTTCAGGAAAATTAAACCCGTCTGGATCTCTGAGAGGTCCGTGCACCATGACGCTTAGCAAGAGAATCGCAACATAAGTCAACATCAACGATACCAAGATCTCGTTCGTATTAAACCGAACCTTCAAAAATGCTGGGATCGCACCCCACAGCAAGCCACCAAGGCTTCCACCCAACAACACAAGAGGCATAACCCAAAAACCATCTATACCCCAAAAAGCAAGAGCAACAGCACCGCCGCATAACCCTCCCATCACTAGTTGACCCTCAGCTCCGATATTCCAAACACCTGCCCGGAAGCCAAGCGCTAAAGCAACGCCAATGGTTATGAGAGGGGTAGCTTTCGCTATCAGTTCACTTACTCCATAGACCGAGTTGAGAGGCCTTATGAAGACTCGCTGAAGGCTTGAGAATGGTTCAAGTCCAATAGCCGCAAGCAGAACTGACGCCGTTACCACGGTAAGACTCAAAGCCACGAATACCGCAATCCACTCATGGTACCAATGTATTTCGGAACGAGCTTCGACGAAGATCACGATTCAACCTCCTGACCAAGCATCAGTGCGCCCAGATAATCGGGGGTTATCTCTTCGGTCGGAAAAATTCGGCTCAAACAACCATGACAAATCGCACAAATACGATCAGTGACAGACAAAAGCTCATCAATATCCTGACTAATTAACACAATTGAGGCGCCAGCGTCAGCCAGTTGAATTAGCATTTTGTGAATAAATAGCTGCGCTTTTGCATCGACTCCCCACGTTGGATTCGACACTATGAACACTTTTGGTCTACCCAATAACTCACGACCAATTAGAAACTTCTGTAAGTTCCCACCAGACAGGCTAGACGCATTTGCATTGACTGACGATGTTCTCACATCAAATGTTCGAATCACTTCGTCAGCAAACCCCTTAGCTGCCGGCCCGCTAATCAAATGCTTATTTTTCAAGATACCGCGAGAATGCCGCGCGGTGAGAATAATGTTCTCCCAAAGAGTAAGGTCAGGGATTGCGGCATGTCCTAGGCGATTCTCCGGAGCGGCTAGCAAGCCTTGAATCCTGCGCTGCTCCACACCCATGTGTCCGATTGGCGAATCATCAAGCATAATGCTGTCGGCATTGGGTAAGGTAATTTCTCCTGAAAGAGCATCAAATAACGTGTCCTGGCCGTTACCGGAGACACCAGAAATACCGAGGATCGATCCAGGAGCGACTGATAGATAGAGATTCCTCAGGGCAACATTTGTACTCGACTCTGGATATACATCACCCACTCGTACAGTCAGACGAGCTTTTGTATTCAACGATTTTTTAACCTTACTGCGTTTTGTCTCCTTCAAACGCTCACCAATCATTCTTTCGCCAAGAGAGCGAGTGCTCTCCTGCCTCGGGTCAACTACATCTACGATTTTTCCTGCACGCATCAACGTTGCTCGATCACACAATTCTCTTACCTCGTCAAGTTTGTGTGAGATGTAAATAATCGAACGCCCTTCATCAGAGAGCCGACCGAGTGTCGTAAACAGTTGTTCCGTCTCTTGGGGTGTCAATACGGAAGTTGGCTCATCGAGGATCAATAACCGAGGATCTTGCATCAGGGTTCGGATAATTTCCACACGTTGCCTTTCTCCGGCACCGAGATCATGCACTCGACGATCTAATTCAACATGTAACCGGTAGCGTTCGCAAACCTCTAAAACCTCAGTAGCTAGATCGGCGCCGGGAAATCGCCCCTCCAAACCAAGTGCGATATTTTCAAGGACAGTCAGCGCATCAAAAACGGCAAAATGTTGAAACACCATGCCGACACCGGCATGCTTTGCATCACTTGGGCTGTCTGGCAGATACGGATTCGAGTTGAGGTCCATGTCACCAGCGTCAGGCTTCAAAATGCCATAAATCACTTTAACGAGAGTAGATTTACCTGCGCCATTCTCGCCGAGCAGCGCATGGATCTCTCCCTCATTAACAGACAAATCGACGGCACTATTCGCAGCAAAATCGCCAAAGTATTTCGTCAGACCACTCACACCGAGGCATTGCTTCGACGAAGCAGATACATGTTTCGTATTCGCAACCGAATCAGTCAAATTACAGGCTCATCCTCATGAATGTTATAAGAATACAACATTCCCCCCTGCAAACCCACGGATTAGCGATTGTTTGGTTGGAAAAAGAAATATTCCGAACTGATATTTCCATGCAATGTGAGCAGCCTCTGCTGAACCCTATCCATATTTTGTGTGAGAAGGTCTGGAGTCAAACACTTAAGATCTAACTTTGTGAGACCATCAACAATACTATCTAACAAGTCTGTCGAGACACGTTGATGTGGCAATTGAGTCAACAAACGGTCCACCCGTGCAAGTGCAGCCGCCATCGACTGAGGAAAGTTTTCATTTCGCAACACGAAATCCAACACATCAATACCACGCATCCGATTGCGGGCACTGTGACGGTATAACTCGACACCGCCGAGCGCTGACAGTAAATTTTGCCACCCAATAGCCTCATAGCTGCTCCAGCGAGCGGAAATACCAGGAACCATCTGTGTGACGCGCGGGTCGACCAATCGGGAAACCATATCGGCATGTTCCAAACGATCGCCGAGACGCAAAAATAAAAAGCTAAGATCACGCGCCTGACTCGCCACCAGGCACCCGTGCCAGAGCCGACAATTCGAGATCACTTGCTTGAGCAGCCGAATCCGAGTGGATCGATCGAACCGTGCGAATGATTGCCGTTCAACCAGACCATGTAACTCGTTCAAAGCGATCCACGCATCCTTTGGAATCAAGTCACGCGTGACTCGCGCGTTTTCTCGGGCCGATGCAATCGAAACGCGTATTGAGCCCGGATGTTCTAGACTAAGAACTAGCTGTTCCATAACCTCGACTTCAGAAATAACCGGACCAGAGTCACCGGATCCAAACACTTGGATCAAAGAATCCCAGTCATACGGCACACCAACAGGCATATCTAGGATTGTATCCGATGCGGCGATCGCCAAACGGGCAGTCGCTTCAGCACGTTCAATATAACGCGCCATCCAGTACAGATGTTCGGCCACTCTCGAGAGCATCAGACAAGGCCCTCATCTGCAACCACCCAGAAGTCCTTCGATCCACCACCTTGAGACGAGTTCACCACCAACGATCCCTCTGTGAGAGCGACCCTACATAACCCACCCGTCGAGCACCATCGATCTGAGCTTTGGAGCACAAAAGGTCGGAGATCAACGTGACGTGGCGCCAAGTCACCAACATCAGTCACAGTTAAGGTGGTAGAAATTGCAAGCGTCGGTTGAGCAATCCAGAACCGAGGATTTTCAATAATCTCTGCCCGTCGGGATTCTAAGTCCTCATCCGTCGCATGTGGTCCGACAATAATTCCATAGCCGCCCGATGCATCGGCTGGTTTTATGACCAATTCATCTAGGTGATCCAATACATATGCCCGCTGTTCGGGATCTGAACAAAGATAGGTCGGTACGTTCTGTAACAGAGGTTTTTCATCCAGATAATATCGGATGATTTCAGGTACGAACGCATAGAGCACCTTGTCATCGGCAACACCGCTCCCCGGTGCATTCGCGATAGCGACTTTACCCGTTCGCCATGCTCGCATAAGACCAGGCACGCCCAACCTGGAGGCTGGATTTAGCGAGTCTGGATCTAAAAATGTATCATCGATACGCCGATAGATAACATCTACACGACTAACACCCTCCACCGCTTTCATGTAGACGCAGTCGTCAGTATCTACGAATAAATCTGACCCTTGTACGAGTTCGGCTCCAATCTGCTGCGCCAGGTAGCTATGTTCAAAGTATGCAGAGTTATAAATTCCTGGAGTTAACACGACGATCACTGGATGATCAACCGGTCTTGGCGATAGAGCGTTCAACATATCAAGAAGATCAGAAGCGTATTGACTGACTGGAAGGATTTGGTGATTACGAAATAGCTCAGGATATACCTGTTTCATGACAGACCGGTTTTCAAGCATATAGGAAACCCCGCTGGGTACGCGGAGGTTGTCTTCAAGGACAAACAACGTACCAGTCTGGTCCCGTACAAGATCAGATCCGCAGATATGAGCCCAAGTATCAAACGGCGGACGAACGCCGCGTGCTAGTTCGATGAAGTGAGGGCTTCCCGTAACAAGTTCTTCTGGAACGATCCGATCTCTGATTATCAATTGATCATTATAGACATCGTTTAGAAATAGGTTGAGCGCTTCTAGGCGCTGCTTCAGACCCCTTTCGGTATGAAACCATTCTGATGCGCGCATTACTCTTGGCACTAAATCCAATGGCCACGATCGGTCTATATTTGTCGAATCAGAATAGACCAAAAAGGAGATGCCCTGGCTTTTTATGGCAGTCTCTAGCGCAGTTCTTTTTTCAGATAACACTTGCGGCGAGAGGTCTTTCAAAAAGTTCAGTAAACTATCTGCGCCAGGCCTCGCTCGACCATCTGATTTTATCAGCTCGTCGAAAAATTGTCCGGCTACAATTTCGGGGGTGACTTGGATCACAGTCCATTTGTCCAAATATTGAATCTAACAGTAGTGTCCTGTTTCAATCGGACCGACGCAAGGAAAAGAGGAATCAATGTTAGCAATTTTATCGCCTGCCAAATCACTGAATACCAATCTGAATGTTGATCATTCAATTTCGACGACACCACAGTTCCTTGAGCAAGCGACGAAACTTGTGGAAATGATGCGAGGGTTAAGCCCATCAGAGCTTGCCAGTCTGATGAAGTTATCGGATAAGCTATCAGCTTTGAATGCGGCGCGTTTTGAAGAGTGGAAACCGAATCATGAGGTTGATGGGTTATTACCCGCGATCTTCGCTTTTAACGGTGATGTCTACCGAGGCCTTGATGCACCAACACTTGATTCCCGAGCACTTGTCAGACTCGCGGACCGCGTACGGATTTTATCGGGCCTCTATGGGTTGTTAAGGCCTTTTGACGCGTTACGTCCCTACCGACTTGAGATGGGAACTAATTTGAAAAGCAAAACCATCCGATCACTACCCGATTTCTGGAGGACAGATGTGACCAATGCATTGAACCGTCTCCTGAACGGATGTCCCCTTATCAATCTAGCGAGTAACGAATATTCCGCTGCAGTAGATCTGAAATCTATTGAAGCTCAAGTGATCTCACCAATTTTTAAAGACCTAAAGAATGGGGACTACAAAATAATAAGTTTTTACGCTAAACGGGCACGCGGTTTAATGGCACGATTCATTGTTGAAACAGATGCTCAGTCAGCTGATGATCTTCATGGTTTTGACTATGGTGGCTACAAATTTGCTCCAGCATTTTCAAAACCTGATGCACCATGCTTTATCCGAGATCCGGGGGCGCGTTGAGAACACTCTCCCCGGACTCGATCATCGCACCCTGGCTTGAAACAATACAACCAAACAAGTTGTGGGTCATCGGCACGAGTGCACCTTCTGTGGTTGATGACTATCAAATCCATACTGACAGTGAGGTAGCCGTCTTTAATTCTGCTGAAATTTGCTCACATCATGAAATGCCAAAAGCAGCCTTAATTGCACGACCTCTCACAACGCAAAAAGACCTGTTGATTGCGGGACAGCTTCGCAACCTGCTTATCCCTGATATCCTCGGTTTTGCGAGTGAAAAGCTGGCCCCAGAGTCACTTTACGCTTTGGCTTTCAAACGCGGTGAGGAGTGCCAAGAAAAAACATTTTCACTGTTCAGTTTTCATTACTCCCTTGCCAGCTACAACCACGTACGCGTTTGGAATAATCCTAGGTTTTGGGCGAATCCTGAAAACTGGAACAGGTATTGGTGGTGATATGCGGATGATCTCATTAGGGCTTATGCTCTTCTCAACAATTGCAAGCGCCACTATTGAGACTCCGGGTTTGAGTGATCGCGAATATCGATATCTTACACTTACGAATGCGCTTCAAGTTCTCTTAATCTCAGACCCAAGCACTGACAAAGGTGCGGCCTCAATGGACGTCTATACTGGAACCAATAACGATCCAGAAGAATTTCCAGGCCTTGCCCACTTCCTCGAGCACATGCTTTTTCTTGGTACAGACAAATTTCCTGATGCCGGGGAGTATCAACAGTTTATTTCGAATCAAGCAGGCTCTAACAACGCATTTACGGCCCCCGAACACACAAATTATTTTTTCTCTCTGAACCCAAAAGCCCTTTCGCCAGCCCTTGACAGATTCAGTCGTTTTTTCATCGCCCCAACGTTTGATCCGGACTACGTTGAACGGGAGATCAATGCGGTACACGCGGAATACCAATCTAAAATACGTGACCCAGCGCGCCTCAGTCTCGAGGCGACCAAAGGAGGGTTAAATCCTAAACATCCGTTCACCCGGTTCGGTGCCGGTAACCTCGATACATTGAAAAAACCGGGATTACTCGCTGCTCTGAAAACGTTTTATCGCAACGAGTACTCTGCCAACCGCATGTCCCTAGTAGTTCTGGGGGAGGAGTCACTCGATGATCTCGAGAAAATGGTGCGTGAACGATTTGCTGACATCCAGAACCATGGTCTTCCCAGAAGCGCGGTAAGAACACCTCTGTTCGATGTAAAACGATTACCCTATGTAGTGCACTCCCAACCAGCAACCGAATCAAGACAACTGACACTGTTATTTCCTGTCCCTGACACAGAGGCGTTTGCAGGATCCGCTACCCTTCAGTTCATTGGACATTTGATCGGTCACGAGGGCGAAACTAGCCTGTTAACCTATCTTAAAGCGGCAGGTTACGCCAACCATCTCGTAGCGGGTGAAAGTATCGGTATGACTGAAAGTCGCTCATTCTCGATAAGCGTCAACCTTACTCCAGAGGGTTTTGCTAACCGGGACTATATTATTGAGGAAATTTTCAAAGTAATTCGACTCATCGAGCAAGATGGATTGGAGCAATGGCGATTTGACGAATTAAAAACGGTCGCCGAAGCTACCTTTCGATTTGAAGAGGAATCCGATCCACAATCATTAGTCACCTATCTCTCTAGAAAGTTACATGGGGTCCCTGCTCATCAGTTGTTCACGCGCGGGAGGTTACTTACTGAATTTAAGCCCGAGTTAGTAAAGGATATACTCACCTGGTTGGCACCCGAACAGATGCTCGTACGAGTAATCGCACCCGAGATCGAACCGAGTGAAACAACTCAATATTACCCAACCCCTATCCATCGATTCTCTCTGGAAAAAAATCGGCTGGCTCGATTTCAAGTTGCTCGATGGAAGACCCCATCGATGGTGGAACTTCCAAAACCGAATCTATTGATTAATGATCCCCTTGAGCCAGTGCCCGCCGTCCGCAAAGCGACCATCGAGACTCAGCCTCATCCGCTTTTTATCACTGATGGCGCGACCGGTTATGTCCTGACCGAGAATCGGTATGGCCAGCCTCGGAGCGACCTCTTCATCCGGCTAAGAACACCTCTGGCCTCGAACTCGCCAGAAGCGACCATCATGAGTGATCTGCTTTCAGATGCCATCAACGAGCACCTCAACAGCGTTAGTTATACCGCAGCTTTGGCAGGAGTAGGGTTTGTTGCACGATCATCACAATCTGGTATCACGCTTAAATTTTCAGGTTTTCACAACTCACTGATCCCACTGGTAGACCGCGTTCTTGATGCATTACCAATCCCATTGATCGATGAGGCAACTTGGACTCGACTACACCAACTGAAATCACAGAGCCTTGCGCGTGCTCAGTTGCAACGGCCATCCAGCCGTCTGTTTGACGTGATGACGTCCAAACTCATGCCTCTGACATACGGAACGATGGAACTTAACGAGGTCTTGGCAGCCATCGATAGGACAACTTTTCATGAATACCAAAAAGCATTCTTCTCAGGTTTCAAAACAGAAATATTTCTACATGGCCCGGTTTCAAAGGCTATTGGCGAGGCATTGATATTGAGGTGGGTTGGTCGATTACCGATCGATAAAAATACGCCCGAGGTCGAAATCACGACCAGTTCCTGGCCAGGAAAGCAATCCCAAAGCTTTGAGTATGAGCATCCAGACCAGGCAGCAGCCGTGTTATACGTAGATCAGAACACGGATCCAGGCTCTCGAATACTCAATCAACTAGCCAGTAATTTGATCGAGGCTCCGTTTTACACCCGCTTACGGACAGAAAAGCAACTGGGCTACATTACTTTTGCTTCCGCGTTTCGTTTATTTAACACACCAATTCTGGTCGGAGCAATCCAGTCCCCGACGGTTGGCCCGGATAAACTGGCTCTAGCGATCGAGGCCGAGTTTCGTGGATTTGCTGATGTGGTTGAATCCATGACGCTGGAGCAGTTTGAGAGCCAACGTTTAAGCCTGCTTGATCGAGTCATGAATCCACCATCAACACAGGCGGAATTATCCAACGCTATCTGGAGTGCTATCGGGCTAAGGAGACCATTTAACGATCGAATGATGCAGGCACAGGCACTGGAGGCACTAACGAAGGATCAGTTTATCGCCTATCTCAGAAAGCGCATCCAAGGTCCAATTATATTGAAAGCGTATCGTTCAGGTAGCTAGCACCCGCTACAACTGGTTTAGGATAATTACTGAATTGGCCCTTGCGATTCTAAATACTTTCATGTGAAATTTTAGAGCCATGCCGCTTCATCTCCTATCAAGATCACACAGGAGGCTGGTGATCTAACCAGACCGTAAATCGTTGCAACAGCTCCGTTTGATGGGGCTCGAGATCGCCTCGCTGACTGAGCTCAAGTAGTTCGTTTTCGATCCGCTTTACGGAGGTCTTGAGACTTCCAACTCCCGTCAATTTTTCCCTTCGTGTCTTTTGCCACCGTCGCCATTCCGCCTGAGAAAGCGAGTGTGAAAAGTTTCGCGCGCGGTATCGGAACAAGAGTTCTCCGTATCTGGGATCATCAAATACTGGGTCAATCTGTCCTAGCGCGTCAGGATTCATGAGCGGTAACCCTGCTAACAGATCCTTGTCAGCGGCCGATAGAAAGCCGCCCGTATACAATGCAAAATCGACATCGTCCGGCATCGACTGTGGTTCTTCTCGAAGAACCGCGAGCGCTAGTTGGTACAATTGCTTAAATGCTGGTGAATCCTGGATATGGTGCCAGACATCCAGGTGCCGATTTTGTATGATTTCATCGCGACCGAATGCTTGAAGTCTAGCCTTCACTTCGGTTTCCAATGCGGCCCGACGAAACAGCATGGGTTGTGAATTAATACGGACCGTATACAACCCAAGCTCTCCTGCTTGCCTCTTCAAATCGACAGCCGAGCGCTCCATGGACTCAACCAGTGCAATTAATCCGTTCATGACCGTTTCCGGCTCATTTCTCAGATCAAACGCAACATAGTCATTTGAACGCTCAGACAATCGAAACGGTATCCAAAGATCACGCGTAAATCCTTGCTCCCACCCCGCATAAGGCGTGACCTCCAAGAGACCCTCGCCACGTCCATCTGCCCGAATCTGGTCGGTCACAAAATGCTTATCAATCCGTTTCAGACACGAGGAGAAGAAATCAGCATCATAATGCGCGAGCTGGCGCGCGAGTCTCGCGGTTACCGCCACATCTGCAGACGCGTCATGCGCCCTCCTCAGATCCCGATCTAGCTGATTCAGAGGACCAATACGGTCAAGCTTAAAGCGAGGCCGCCCGTCTTGGTCTTCCGGCCAACGTATCGCTTGGGGAGCTAGTACAAAATAACTTAAAACGACAGGGTAAAGATCGAAACGAGCGCGACCATCCGCGTACTGCCAAGCGTAGGGGTCCCGCAATGATCGGTAGAAGATGTGTTGTGTAAATCTGTCATCAAAAGCGCGCGAGTTGTATCCGGCGACCACTGTCTTCGGCTCCATCAACTCGTCAAGATGATTCGCTAGCTCGGCCTCGGAAATACCGTCATGCTGATGGACCTCCGGAAGGATCTGATGGACTAACATCGCCCCCGGAGACGGAAGTACATCGTCTGGTAATCGCACCAGTAACGACTGGGAATCATCATGTGGCTCCATCCCAGGATCGGTGACCTGCCAACCCACCTGGACCGGTCGGTCCGCGGCTATGTCCCTGCCCGACGTCTCATAGTCGTACCAAAGAATCTGCACTCTAATTCTCGGGTAACGTCACGTTCAACTCCAACACAGATGCGTCGCCCTCGCGATCTACACGGATTGAGACCTGATCATCGCGGACCGCAACATATTTTTTTACTACGTCTAGAATTTCTCGTTGCAAGTCAGGCAAGAAGTCGGGACCCAGTCGATTCTGACGTTCGTGGGAAATCAATATTTGTAGCCGCTCCCTGGCCGCAGCAGCCGACGATTTATTTTTCCTTCCAAATAGTCCGAATATCGGCATTAATCACCCCCACCAAGAATTCGACTCAACAAACCCTGCTTTTTGGGTGTCACGAATCGAAGAGGACGATCCTCACCAAGGAAACGCGCCACCGCGTCACTGTAAGCCATTCCCGCATCTGACTCGGCATCAAGAATAACTGGAAATCCAGTATTAGAGGCCTTCAGAACTGCTTTAGACTCAGGAATCACACCTATGAGTTTCACAGCTAAAATGTCGCAGACATCTTCCTTGGAAAGCATCTCACCTTGATCGACACGCACGGGATCATACCTCGTTATCAACAGGTGCTCGTTTACCCTACCGCCTTCCTCAGCGTGCTTTGACTTCGATTGCAGGATACCGAGGATACGGTCTGAGTCACGCACCGACGAAACTTCTGGATTCGTGACTATCACCGCATGATCAGCAAAATAAAGAGCCATCGTTGCGCCTCTTTCAATGCCAGCGGGCGAGTCACAAACAATATATTCAAAACCCATGTCAGATAATTGCTCGATCACCTGACCAACACCATCCTCAGTTAATGCATCTTTATCTTTCGTCTGGCTCGCGGCTAAGATTGATAGCCTTTCTAGACGCTTATCCTGAATCAGTGCCTGATTTAAACTCGCCTCACCAGAGATTACGCTCACGAAATCGAAAACAACGCGGCGCTCGACTCCCATAACAAGGTCGAGATTTCGAAGCCCAACATCGAAATCAATTACCACAGTCCGATGTCCTGCCTGGGCCAGACCAGCCGCGATTGCCGCAGATGATGTAGTTTTCCCAACCCCACCTTTACCTGAAGTCACGGTGACAACGATAGCCAACTTTTTCTCCCCTTTATCCCATAGAAGTAAACGTCAATGTTTGTGCATTTGTATCTAATCTCACCCGCACTCTAGCAGACCAAAGATTGCTAGGTATCTGTTCGTCCCCGCAATAAGTACCCCCAATTGAAACTAGTTCAGGCTCGAACATAACGCAAAATATCTCGGCACCGGTCTGACCACCGACACCGGCGGCGACACGACCACGTAGCCGTCCGTATACATGAACATGTCCATCCGCCATGATCTCGGCGCCCTCACTCACCTGACCAATCACCACCAAATCACGGTCTTTGGCGTAAATCTGTACACCCGACCGAACAGGGCCCTCGATCACCAAAGCCGCTTCTCGTGCCGAATCTGCGGGTATCTGGCTAGGCCCTACGTCTGACTCCACACTGCTGGTATTGGATGATAACCAGGCTAAGCCCAACGTCGTGGCGGTAGCGCGATGACAAGAGTCTCCAGTCAAACCAATCAACCCGACCCCTAATCGACCCAAGGTATCGACCGCGTGTCGAATATCCTCGCTCTTATGGTCAACCGATGGTCTCAAAATAATCGCGATTTCCTGCATCAATGAGGGCGCTATTTCGCGCTGTCCTCTAAGCCAATGCTCGAGAGGTTCGCTATCTTTTGGCCATTCAAGTGTCATCACGCTGTAACGAGTCAAACGAATTTGAGGTGCTGGCATCATCTATTTACCACGTCGAAAAAATAGTTCATCTTGCCCAAGGGTCACTTGACGAAACAACAGCCGTTCTTTAAAGTACGCGCCTCGATTGCGGGGTGGAGCAGCCTGGTAGCTCGTCGGGCTCATAACCCGAAGGTCAGAGGTTCAAATCCTCTCCCCGCTACCATTTTCTCTCGTGATTTTCTTGTCAAGTTCCTTGACGAGCTCGGCTAGACGAGGGTCGACGATTTTCCCCGCGCCAGCTAGCATCTCAATGTACGGATAGATAGAGCAACTCTCTGGTAGATCATCGCCCTGCTCCAGTAGCTCTCGCATTCGCCCCAAAAAAATAAACTGTAACCACTCTTCAATTTCGAGTGTGTCGTAGCAAAAGGGCAATGAGCTAGACAGTGACTCCGCATTAGGCCGCTCATCTGACCATAAACCCAATTCTCTGAGACCGAGTTCAAGTGAATTCAGGTCGTCTACGATTGCAGCAGTCTGCCGGTTGGTCACCGTTGAGACTCAGACTACGAAAAAAAGGGTTTTGGAATCGTCAAGTTTGGTCTCACAGTCAATCAATAACTGATTCATTTTCGCTCCTTCGACGACAGGGCAAGATTGACCCTACCATCAAGATCAATAATCCGCTGTGTCAGTTGTTTTCTGCTTGCATCCACGGCTTCAATAATCTGCTGTTGCTGAGATACCTGCTGTGAGAGGCGATCCATTTCCTCAGACAAAACCTCTAAACCCAAGAGAGCATTATTTGTGCTCGTAAGCTGTGCGAGTTGTTCGTTGATGCCCTCAACAGCACGTTGTATGTCTTTGATGGTTAATTCACTCGCCACTTGACCTGTATCGACCAGGTTCAACTGTATTTCAAGATCCGTTACCAGTTGTTTAGCGGCTCGCACCTCATCATTTAGAGTGATCATAGCTTGTCGGACACCGGTGACGGCATCGACCCGCGTCCTTTCTGTATTAATTTGTTCGCTCAAGAGAGCAATTGACTCATCAAGATTGGCCTTCAATGTTTCCGATTTTTTTTCTGACGCGTCAAATTGGCCCTTAAAGATCTGCGCTTGTTTCTTTGCATTCGCGTCAGTCTCAGCGTCTTTTTGCTTTATTTTATCTAACTGCTTAGCCAAAGCACTCAAGTCTGACATGATATCAGACTGTAATCGCGATTCTACAGACTGCACCATCTTCCGCATTTGTGCGTCAGACTGAGCGAGCTCACCAATCCCCTGCGTTTGTGCTTTATTTAATCGTTGTATCGTTGCCTCAAGCTTTTGAGCCTGAGTTTCTGCTCGTGTTAGCGCAGCTTGGTAACGGCCAGCCTCTTCCAAACCAAAAAACGCCGTACCAAAAGACACGCACAGACCCGTCAATACAAATAACCATAACAACCAATTAGACCCGGTGTTCGCAGTATTTTCGGGCCTGGCCGGCGGATGTGGTCCGGATTTAGGTTGATTCCTAACTGGTTCCTTTGGCAAAGAGATGGAGACTGAAGTGGTCAAATCATCATCAAATTTAGGTTCTTTACGCGTCATACACTTGCCTTTTTGAGATTGGAGTGTACCGAAAATCCTTCAATAAAACGAACCCACTACTAACGAAAAGATTGATTTGTTTGAGGTAGGCCCCACAATCAGCCGATTGAGATTAGCTGGAGGTTATCATGGCATTCGAACTACCATCACTGCCCTATGCGCCAACTGCCTTGACGCCTAATATTTCGGAAGAAACAATCGAATTTCATCACGGCAAGCATCATAAAACCCACGTAGATAATTTAAACAGTTTAATAATAGGCAGTGAATTTGAGGGCAAATCGTTAGAAGAAATTGTTAAAACATCATCAGGAAGCATCTTCAATAATGCTGCCGAAATGTGGAATCATTCATTCTATTGGCACTGCATGACCCCGGAACCTAGCATGAGACCTACTGGAGCATTTGCTGATGCTATCGACAGAACATTCGGATCATTCGACTACTTTAAAGAAGAATTTACCCAGATATCATTATCAATTTTCGGCTCCGGTTGGGCATGGCTAGTAAGAGCGAACGATGGAAGCATAGAACTAACATCTACTACAGGGGCGGGAAATCCAATAGTTAACAAAAAAAAACCATTGTTAACCTGTGATCTTTGGGAACATGCCTATTATCTTGATTATAGGAATTCTCGCTTAGCGTACGTGAAAGCTTTTTTAGAGTTGATTGACTGGGGATATGTTCAAGCGCGATATATTGAAAATGATCGAAATAACCAGATAAACCCTCGGTGACTTACCTGACAAATCTATGAGCATTTTTAAAAAATATTCTCAAGCCATCAAAGCTTGAATAACCTCAACGTCCAACCGTTTAAACCAATTGTGTTTGCTGTTACGTCTGGACTGGATGGGAATAACAGCAACCCCAACGCCATCAATATCATCTTTTTTAAAATCTCCTAACCCATTAGGACAAACGGATAACTTTGATAGGCCTTTCAATTTAATAATATCGCCAGTAACAGCGACGACCGCCTTAACAATTGGGCCAAAGTGAGGGTGTTTTACAGCTACAATATTTCCAACTTGGACCTTACCGTTGCTTAACATCTTTCTCACCACCAAATAATCACCATCATAAAGCAAGGGAGTCATACTCCCGCCATATATTCGTACTATTCTAATCACGATACTGGAATCAGATCACCGGATAAACGATAGGTAGATTGGGAGGGTATGGACTTACCTTTTTCTCGACCGAGACTGTCTTCGTGTCCCAAAATGCCGCAGCAAAATCGTTGACCAGATCAACAAGCTCGAGAGCGTTGTTACGATTAGTCGACTGTTTGCAAGCACTTGCTTTCATCATAATGTCGTGAACCAAATTATGAATTTTTGGGTACTTCTCAAATTGAGCTGCTTTGAAATAATCTCCCCAAATCGTTCGGATTTCTGTTTTGACTTTCTCGGCTTCTTCCTCTTTTCGAATAATACAACGAGTGACTAAGTTCAATGACTCATGATTACTCATGTCCATTTCTGTTTCGGCAATAATATCATCCAACCTAACTACAGATAATGCCGCTATTTGCGAAATGATTGGATCGTAAATTTTACAGGGAATATCACAGTGAGCTGAATATTTCTCAAAGTGAACCATTTCGTCGACTTTACTAAGAAACTTATGCATCAACTACCTCTCCTCTAGTGCGCAATTTTAACTGACGGAATCTTAAACTTTTCTCTTCGCTGAATCTCAGGTATTTCTTCCTGCACATACTACATTTACCAAGTGTCTGGCTTAAGCGGATAAAAAACGAAGGGCCTGAGAAATCCAGGCCCCTCACGTTATTTACATCATGCCGCCCATGCCTGGATCCATCGCTGGCATCGCAGGCTTATCTTCCTTTACTTCAGTGATCATGCACTCTGTCGTAATCATCAGGCCAGCCACCGATGCGGCCGCTTGAAGTGCAGTGCGCGTCACTTTGGCTGGGTCTAAAATACCCATTTTAATCATGTCGCCGTACTCGCCGGATGCGGCGTTGAAGCCGAAGTTACCCTCGCCCTGCTTAACCTTATCGACCACAACAGACGCCTCACCGCCAGCGTTCGTGACGATCTGCCGCAAAGGCGCTTCCATGGACCGCTTAGCTATCTGGATACCTACGTTCTGCTCTTCGTTATCGCCAGTGAGCTCGCCGACGGCCTGTAGAGCACGAATCAGTGTCACGCCACCACCTGAAACAACTCCCTCTTCAACCGCAGCGCGGGTGGAGTGGAGCGCATCCTCAACACGCGCTTTCTTCTCTTTCATTTCAACCTCGGAACCAGCGCCCACCTTGATCACTGCAACACCGCCAGCTAATTTCGCCTTCCGCTCTTGGAGTTTCTCGCGATCGTAGTCTGAAGACGTCTCGTCGATCTGTGCTTCAATCTGCTTGACTCGGCCTTTGATATCTTCGACTTTACCTGCGCCATCAATAATAGTCGTATTTTCTTTAGAGATTTGTACGCGCTTTGCTGTTCCAAGATCGTCTAAGGATGCTGTCTCCAACGATAGACCTACTTCCTCCGATATCACGGTGCCGCCAGTCAAAACCGCTATGTCTTGCAGCATGGCTTTGCGGCGGTCTCCAAATCCAGGAGCCTTTACGGCAGCGACTTTCACAATACCGCGCATGTTGTTGACCACGAGAGTCGCAAGCGCCTCGCCCTCTACATCTTCTGCGATCAAAAGTAATGGTTTACCCGCTTTCGCGACGCCCTCCAATATTGGGATGAGATCACGTATGTTAGAAATCTTCTTATCAACCAACAACACAAATGGGCTCTCAAGCTCCGCCGTCATGTTATCTTGATTGTTAATGAAGTAAGGGGACAAGTATCCGCGATCAAATTGCATCCCTTCGACCACGTCCAACTCATCGTCGAAGCCAGAACCTTCTTCAACCGTGATCACTCCATCCTTACCAACCTTTTCCATCGCGTCTGCAATAATTGACCCTACCCCCACATCGGAGTTAGCTGAGATAGTACCAACCTGTGCGACGGCTTTTGAATCCTCGCATGGCTTAGCCATTCCTCCAATTGCCTCAACCGCAGCCTTCACAGCTTTATCAATACCACGCTTGAGGTCCATTGGGTTCATACCTGCTGCGACGGACTTCAGGCCTTCGTTGACAATAGTTTGCGCGAGCACGGTTGCGGTCGTCGTACCGTCACCAGCAACATCAGATGTTTGAGAAGCAACCTCCTTCACCATCTGCGCCCCCATATTTTCGAACTTGTCACCAAGCTCCATCTCTTTTGCAACAGATACCCCGTCCTTTGTCACCGTTGGTGCACCGAACGACTTATCTAAAACGACATTCCGCCCTTTGGGGCCAAGTGTCGTTTTAACGGCGTCTGCCAGAATATTTACGCCAGCAAGCATACCCTGACGGGCAGCATCACCAAATTTTACGTCTTTAGCTGTCATGTCTTAACAATCCTTTTCTCAGGGGGTCTTACTTTTCAATTACGCCAAGAATTTCTGACTCGTTCATAATCAGAAGCTCTTCACCGTCTACTTTGATCGTGTTCGACCCCGAATACTGGCCAAACACCACGGTATCGCCGACGGTTACCGCAATCGCACGAACGTCTCCGTTGTCGAGTGCCTTGCCTGTTCCGACGGCAACGATTTCACCCTGATTTGGCTTCTCAGCCGCTGATCCAGGAAGCACAATGCCGCCTGATGTTTTTGATTCCTCTTCCATGCGACGTATAACGACGCGATCGTGGAGTGGACGAATGTTCATTTGCTTGCATCTCCGGTTATTGACAATGAACTTGGGCGTCAGCCCAATCTCGTCCTCCCGGACCGATGAGTTGGAACACTTTCCTTAGCTCACTGGACGGGAGGTTTTCAACGCCGGGGATTACCTATCACCCGAACAAGCCGGATCATGCGGACACATTTCGGTTTTTTCAACGGTCTAACTAAAAATTTCTATCGTCGACACGCCGGAACTCGCCTTCGATTGTGATCTTGTCGCGGAAGCGGTCAATCACCTTGCAGAGGAGCCATTGGCGAGTCTGTGGGACCAATAACGCAAATCCGACCGTATCAGTCACGAACCCTGGGGTCAGCAACAACGCGCCGCCGACGGCCAGCATGAACCCGCTCACAAGCTCGGAAGCCGGTATTGAGCCCTCGTTCATTTTTCGGCGAGCATCCAATAAAGTCGACAGGCCCTGTTGCTTTAATAGCGACAGGCCTAACGTGGCGGTCACAGCAACAAGTGCGATTGTTGGAAGAGCACCGATCCAACCCCCAACCTCGATCAAGATCCACATCTCGATGATGGGTACTGACATAAAAACAATTAACGGCATAACCACTCCTCTTTAGCTCAGGATACCGATTTATCGATCAAACATAAAAGAAGAGTATTTTTGCAGTGCACCCAAAATCCGTGCAATGATATTGCATCGCAGCAATTTATTCTCGCGCCTGCAAATCTACACACGCTTAGGACAGATTATGGATCTCGATGACAAAGTGGTCGTCATTACCGGCGGAGCCCAGGGCTTAGGGCTTGCAACAGCAATTCGATTAGCTGGGAAGAAACCTCGCATTGTACTTATTGATACCAACCCACATCAGTTAGCCGAAGCCAGGCAGGTCGTCGAAGCCGCAGGGGCGACAGTTTCTACGTGGGAATGTAATGTTTCTGATGAAGACGCAGTCGATAAAATTTTCGACCAAATTAATATGCATAATGGTCGTTTTGATGCCGTTATCAATAATGCCGGTGTAACCCGGGATGCATTGCTCCTGAAGATCAAAGAGGGTGTCGTCGAGAAAAGGATGAGCTTAAAGGAATGGAACCAAGTTATTGACGTGAATTTAACTGGCACATTCTTGTGTGGTCGCGCGGCCGCAACTGAGATGGTAAAAGCCGCAAATGGCGGTTGTATTATAAATATTTCGTCAATATCACGCCATGGGAATATGGGCCAGACAAACTACACAGCAACCAAGGCAGGCGTCGCAGCAATGGCAGTCACCTGGGCTAAAGAGTTAGCAGAACAGGGAATACGCTGTGTCGCCATTGCACCGGGTTACATCGGTACTGAGATGGTTCTCAATATGAAAACAAAGGCGTTAGAAAAAATTGCGGCAGGGATTCCTGTACGGCGTCTAGGTCAGCCCGATGAAATCGCTCGAACGGTTGAATTCATTCTTGAAAACGAATACGTCAATGGTCGCGTGATCGAGGTTGACGGCGGTCTTCGGGTTTAGAAAACTTGCCTTTCGGAGCATTCTTCAGACAATTACACTGCGGTCTGGGAGGATTATGACACTTAATGACACTTTAAAAGCTTACCTAGACAAGCGCATTCTGTGGGTTTTTCTCATGGGTTGTGCCAGTGGCTTCCCCTGGGTACTTATCGGTTCGGCGATGTCGGGATGGCTTA
>MDTC01099018.1_pt1 | contig 34111 bp, 43 predicted proteins | sample 811181 | NCBI WGS metagenome assembly MDTC01 (sample SAMN05326644, study PRJNA326480) | marine metagenome | isolation source: seawater | place: Pacific Ocean: North | collected 2011
CCTTTTGTTACTTTCTTTACACTATTTTTGCTCCACATTTTACAGCTCCAATAACGAGCTTTAGTTTTGGGGCCGGGATTGTCACAATTATGCCTAGCTCGGAAGCTTTTTCTGCGCTCAGGGCTATCACGTTTTATCTCCATGTTTGGATCGCCAAAATTAACTTTAACTACGTTGCCTTTTTCATTTTTGACATATACAGAAAATTTCTTTGGGCCTTTGGGAGTTCTAAAAGGTTTGTTAAGTTTTTTGCCTTTATTTTCTTCGGCAGCCCAAGCTTCTTGCGTTAATTCTTCTTCAGTGCCTTCAGCATCTCTGAGCTGAGCCCTAATTTCTTGACTAAAGTCTAGTTCTTTCATATCAATTTATTATACACAAACTTATAAAAAATTAAAGTATTTAATTTCTATTTTTAACAATTTTTAAGTAATAGTCTTTATCCCAAAAACTATAGTAATTTGTCTTGCTTAATCGATCTGCGTATTTGTTCAATTCCGACAGAGGTTGTATGAAAAGAATTGCATATTCATTGTTGCTGGTTTTTATACCATTAATTTTATTAATTTGGTCGGGGTGATCCCAAATTAACCAAAGATCTCTATTCCTAGAATATTTCTCATGAATGGAACAAAACCAATCTAGCCAATCTGTATCATATTTATCTTTATCTGCATACAATAAATAAAGCATTGGATGTTCTTCATTGCTCATGCACTTTACCGCATCTTGCCAAATGTCAGCCGATTCTATTATTTGAATTTTATCAAGAAAAGGTTTTGCAAAAGGGCAAATTGCATGGCCGCCAAGCTCTTTTCTCTTTAGTGAAACATATTCTATGTAATCCTCAATCATTTATAAAAAAATTTTTATCATCGTACTTCTTTATTTTATCTAAATCTTTAGTTTTTTCGACCTTCGAGTCGCGTTCGCATAGCCAGCGGTAGTGATCCGAATCATCTGACCACTTTTCTCCTGTCCAGAACTCAAAGCCCGCGTAATCTGCTTTATATGCACAACAATTTTCGTATCCTGCGCCTACATACATGTATTCTTTATTGTTTTTAATGCAGTAGTCTATTTCTGCTAGGTTCGCATATTTGCCAAGGTATAATTTGGGGTTTGCGTAATCCCAAGCAAATTGTGTGGAAAATACGCTATTACTTCCTACGTCTCTCATATATGTAAATGCTATTGGGTTATGCAGACCACCTTCCGATGAGTTAGCGTAGTATATTATAAAAAATTTACGATCTACTTCTAGCTCAATTAGGGGTTCAAGCTTCCAAGGTTTAAAATTTCTATATTTTATATATTTCTCAAAAATAGAATTCAAGATATCCATATTCACATCTTGCGCCCTAATGACTTTAGTTGATATGTTTTTGCATTTTTTTCTTGTCTTTTTATTGCTTTTGCTATCTAGAAATTTACTTAAGCATATTCTTGTTTGTCTAGCTTGATACCAATGGGATTTTTCATCATTTTTAGGGTTAAAATAGTCATCTGGTAACCAGCCTTCAACTAATGCTTTATCCTCATCTTCCGCAGGAACGCGAGCCATGCAGTCAAAAAAAAGATAATCGTATTCCATGATTGCCCCAGAATAATGTCTGAAATATATTCTCATGCCAAATCTTCGCCAAACATTCTCCAGCCTTTTGTATTTTCTATTTCTCTGTCAAGAAATTTACAACCCAAAAATAAAGGATTAAATTTATTCAATTCATTTAAAATGACGCTTTGATCGAAATTTTTACAACTATAAACATCAAGTTGGACTAAATTTGGATTAGATTTTTCCCAAGAATGTAAACTTATATGACTAGTTGTAATAAGGCAAAATGCACTTATGCCTTCGTTGTATTCTTTATCGCAGATTACCGCTTTTGGCGCATAAAGTATTTCCATGCCTATCTTTTTAACCAGCATTTTGATCCAAGATTCAGTAAAATCGACACAGACAAAAGGCGTGTTTTGAAAAGTAGCGTTCACTAATAAATGTTTGTGTTTTAATTTTTTATCACTCACAAATATAATTACACAAGTATTAGAGTTCTGAAAGTGTTTTAATCGTCATTAGTAAGCCTATCATTATCAATATATATCCCAATAGAATGCCCAAAAAGCACGCCAAAGGAGCCAGCAAATCTTTTAAAAATTTTTTCATTTTATAGTTCTCCTCCTAAAATTAAGCCAAGCGCAAGCATATAAGCTAAAACGATTTGACTTTTGCTAAAATTACTTTTTCGGAATCTCCATCAAGGGGAGATCGTTTATAATTTTTTTATTAAGATCTGATTCTTTAGCTGAAACATCAGATACTAAGCTATATATTATCCCACCGATAAAAGCAAGTGCAAAAATACCTACAACCACCCATGCTATATTTTTTTTCCAAAAGGAAGGTTTTTGTGGAGAAGGAGGAGGTTTTACAGGTAAAGGTTTTGGCTTTGGCTCGGGCTTTGGCTCGGGCTTTGGCTCGGGCTTTGGCTCGGGCTTTGGCTCGGGCTTTGGCTCGGGCTTTGGCTCGGGCTCTCCTTCTGTGATCATTTTTTTAACATCTATCACTCCGTAGCCCCAGTCATTATCTCTGCCTATAGTGCCTTTATCATTGGTGTATTTTAACAAATGCTCTTTAACTTGAGCTACTGTTTTACAATCATTTTTACCTGTTTCTTTTTCTTGTTTTCTATGTTTCGAAATCATTAAGGCAATAACTCCAGCGATAAAAGGACAAGCCATTGAGGTTCCACTAAGCGATGCATAGGAATTATTTAAAAAAGTGCTAGATATATTAGAGCCGGGCGCCGCCCAGTCTACTTCTGGACCGCGAGAAGAAAAAGAAGATACTCTTCCGTATTTGTCATAGGCTGCGACAGCTATAGTAGATTCAAAAGCAGCTGGATAATTTACTCCACCGAACCCGGAATTACCCGCAGCGCAAACGACAGGAATGTGCATATCATCGGTTAATTGTTTTATAATTTTTTCCATTCTAGGCGCTGGAGCTGAGCCACCAAGAGACATAGATATAATATCTGGCTTAAGTTGTTTTGCGGCCTCAAGCGCATTGACTAAACCTTGGTAGCTGCCTGAACCATTTTTGCTTAAAGCTTTTATGCATATGCATTTAGCTTTGGGCGCTACACCTACATAACCCTTTTTATTATTCTTGGCGCAGATTATTCCTACGCAATGAGTCTGGTGTCCGTTATAATCAAAGATATCTTCTTCTTGTATAAAATTTTCGCCTTCTATTGCATTGTCCCCTATGTCTTCGTGATCAGGCATGCCTGTATCTATTACGACAATAGTTACTCCTTCTCCTTGAGTTACTTTCCAAGTGTCTGGAATATTCTGATATTTCAAACTCCAGTCAAGAGATTGAGAAAGCGAAGTGAAGACCTCTTCGACTTTAAAGTCTGGGAGGGAAGTTTTCTTTTTCATTTTGATTATTTAAGATTAGCAACTGCAATTTTTGCAGTTATCACAATCGACGCATTCATTACTGCATTCGCAGGCAGCTTTGGGAGAACTGCATGCGGATACTAAGATGCCAAATAAAATAGCGATATATTTCTTCATTTTTTTGCCTTATTTTTGTCGCAGCCACACTTGACTGACGATTTTAAAATTGATAATTCGTTTTGAAGTTTTTTATTCTCATTTAATAGGAACTTAATTCTATCTTCAAGTTCCACTCTTTTTCTGTAATCATAATCACTCATACATATGTATACACCAAATATTGCAAGCGCCCCAAAAATCTAACTAGTAATTTTTGGATTCTATGATCTCTTTACAGCTTACATTGTTAATGCCCATGGACTTATGGAAATCTTTTTCCATAGCTTTTGATAAATTAAGCTCCTCTTCTTGAGGGCTAGTATTGTATCCAGCGTAATGAATTAAGAAATCCCCATCTTTGTAAGCTTTGTCTCCTTTGTGGGCTATATTTTTAGGGTAACTGTTGATTAGAGACTGGTCGACTATCTTGACATGTTTTTTAAAATCAGTCTCATGAATCATATAAGATAAAGCGGGTTGGTCTTGATATCCTACATATTTATATTGACCTCCAAGTAGATTTCGCCACCTGTTTAGATAGTAGTACATTATTTGACTCCCTCCTTTAATTAAAACATTGCCACTGTTTATTCCGTTGCGATCTTTTGTGATTAACATAAGTTTTTCTTCTGTAAATTCTTTCGCTAAATTTTCAAGGTTAAAGTCAAAATTCATAATACAAACATCTGCGTCGCTCAGAAAAAGAAGATTGTATTTATAGTAGTTTTCTATCAAGCAATCTACTTTAACCCAGCCGGGGCGCTTATTTGGGTCTTGAATTTTTTCGTATTCTTTTTTTTTGGGGATGATCAATTCGTATTTATTTCTTCTGCAATAAATGTTTTTAGATATCATGCCAAGCCTAACTTGACTGTCGTAGGCATCTCCAATGATGGGGGTTATTATGCCAGTTTTTTGGAAGTATTTGGACATTGAAATATCAAATTTGTTAAAACTAACTTTTCCCATGCGCCTGTGCGCTGGACCGCCCATTTTGCTAGGATCTCCTCTATAATGGTGGTACCTTGCAACTTCAAAAGGTACCGCAATGCTCTCTACGCATTCGCCTCCTATACTGTGTACATCGCAAATGTCATTGCCATCTCTAAATTTGATGCCTTTAATCATAGATTTGAATTGAGTCAAATGATCGTAGCCCCAGTCGAATATTTTTCTAACCGATTTTTCTTTAACTCTTTTATTGAAGACTCTCTGAGGAAATTCTAATCTTAAGCTGTGGTTAGAATCTGGCTGATCGGATAAAAAACTTTTTATATTCTTATGTTTATTTAAAAACAAAAATTCATCTACATCCATGAATAGCCACCAATCCGAATAGTTATTTTCCGCGCAATTTTTGTAACCAGTAATTTGTGATTCTGGATATGCAGTAGAATGATCTTTGCCATATATCCAAGATTTTAAAAAAACTTTGCCTTTGTACTTTTCGAGTATTTTATTAAGTTGTTTTAGCGCTTCTTCAGAAGTAAGTTCTAAACAATATTCTGCGTCTGGTTTTTTTGCCCACTTAATATTTTTTTCTTGCCTTGATAATTCTCTAGCTCCAGCCTGTAGATATTCATCGCTATCAGAGGGGGCGTCGCCGTTATTATAGATATAGATTTTATCCACCCCAAGACTTAGGTGATGCTCAATCCATTCTTCGATGAATGGAAGCTCCATTCTTGGGATTAGCAGCGTATAGAGAGAAATATTCACGCAAATTTTACATGAGATGCAATTTTTTTTATTACTTGATCTAGCATTAATTCTGGAGAGATTTGGTTTTGTAATAAATTAATATTGTTTTGAATAATTTTTTCATATAGTTTTGGATCTGACTCTATGATTTGATAATTATCCATAAGATCTGAAAGATCGCTTTTAACTGGAACGTAATTTTCCCAAGGCTTTAGGTGGTTTTTTTCCCATTCAAAAACCTCAGGATGCTCGGAAGAAAAGTAAACTCTTTTAGACGCAAGAAATAGATATGATTTAGTACTGTAGGTATGGCCTGCTAGGTCAATGAAATATTTATGACTCTTTTTTAGATCTAATACGCTTTTGAATTCCGCAGTATCTTTAGAATATGTATTAAATTTTTTAGTTGGTATATAGTCTAAAAAAGCAGAGTTTTCACACATTTCAATGTATTTTATTCTTTCAGGCTTATTTTTCAACACGTGACCGAATGAAACAATATTATTTGTTCTGTGTCCGCTGTTGTCAGCCTGTAGGTCTGAGATGATATTTGAATAAATGTCTCTTATCGTCTCTGCGCAGAAGTAATTTTCATGTAAGTTTATAATTTTATCTTCGGGTATACTTTCAATTTCGCCAAATCTATGCATTTTCATGCAGACATCATTTGCGAATTTCATTATTATTTCAGGGTCTAATTTAAGGAAAGCGCTTGGTGTTTTAGATAGAAGTGATTTGAATATTAATATGCCGCCATCGGCGTTGCCAGAGAGCTCCACCTTAAATAAGAAAGTTTTTAATACTATTGTGGATGAGAATTTATTTTTCCACCATTTTTGTTTTTTATTTTTCATTTGTTATTCTCCAAATTCATATCCGAAATACTCAATGTCTTTTGCGTATTTTTCCGCAACGATTTGCCTTGTTTCTTCATCGTAGTATTCGGTATAGTGTTTGTGTTTTGTAGCATTTCTGTGTGGAAGTTCTTGTCGCGGAATTCCAATTTTGTCACAGACGATATCAAAGTCTTCTTGAAGGTTTTCAAAACGACCGATAAAATCAGATCCTTCAGTAAAGTCAGAAACATTTCCAAAGGTGTAATTAAAATATTTTTTATTGCTTTCTGTAAATCTGTTTTTTTTAGGTATCCAATCTAAGTTGTCTAATGATTTAACAAAATCAGGAAAATCTGAAATACACCGAGGAAAGGTGCAGGCAAACCCTTCTTTCTGCTTATTCATAGCCCAAACAGAAACTAATCGATCCCAAGGGTTTCTGGTGAATGCCCATTTGAAATATTCATCGAATTCATCAGGCACTTTTTTTTTGATATCTGGAGTTGAAATATGATTGAAATCATAGTCAAAACTTTTTTGATTGAATGCCCTCTGAAAATCACTCACATAATTCTTAAGCTCAGATAGTAGGGCGGAAGACCCTGTTTTTGCAACTCTTGTATATATAAATTTATGTTTATGACTTATCATTTGTAAACCTTTGCGTTTTTGCCCATACAGCTCTGGACTATTACATTATTTTTAAAGTTGTTTTTTTCATTTTACTCTCCAAATTTGTAGCCGAAATACTCGATATCTTTTGCATGCTTTTCTGCAACAATTTGCTTTGTTTCTTCATCGTAGTATTCGGTGTAGTGCTTATGTTCGCTTTTGTTTGCGCGAGGAAGTTGTTGTCTTGCAATTCCAATTTTGTCGCAGACGATATCAAAGTCTTCTTGCAGGTTTTCAAATCTTCCTATAAAATCTAGTTTTTCATCTATGTAAAATAAGTTAAATGGGGGGTACCAGCTTATTCTATGGCCTTCGCTCCATGCTTTTACATACTGCTTAAAGGTTGAATTTTTAAATCCAAAGTCAGAACCGTTATAGTGGTACTGAGAGACTATCTTGTCAAAAGGATTCCGAACAAAACTAAATTTAAAGTAACTACTCCATTTATTCTTTCCAACTTTTTCTCTAATTTTACTTGCAGGTACATGATCTGTTCTTATATTTAATGCGCGCTGTATAGATGTACCCCCTGTTTTTGTCACATGCACAAAAATAAACTTACATTTCGCACTCGTCATTTCTCATTCTCCAAATTTGTAGCCGAAATAATCCACATCTTTCGAATAGAATTGCGCGATAAGTTTGCGAGTTTGATCGTTGTAGTATTCTGTATAGTGTTTGTGTTTGCTTTTGTTTGTATGTGGAAGTTCTTTGCGTGGAACACCAATTTTGTCGCAGATTATGTCAAAGTCTTCTTGATAATTCTCTACCCTACCAATAAAATCCATTCGGTCTTCTCCATCGATTTGTATGAGTTTAAACATAGGTTCAAAGTGGAGGTATGTTAAAAACGGAGCTTTAAGAATAAATTCTTCAAAAGAATCGTAGCTTTCGATTTTTTGTTTTAAATTAAGATCTAGCTTATTGCCGAAACCCCCGGCTTTTAAGTAAGAATATGCGCTTAAAAACCTATCCCACGGATTCCTGACAAAAGTAAATTTAAAATAATCCATGTGATTAGAATATTTTTTTTCACTGATTGCGCTGTGATGGTGGCCTTTGATGCCGAGAGGAGATTTTATAGAATTGCCGCCACACTTAGGGATATGAATAAAAATAAATTTGTTTTTATGATTGATCATTTTTAATACTTTCGTTTACAATTTGATATGCCATTTCTTTTTCGTGCCAATCAAACACTTCAACCTTTTTTCCATTTAAATCTTTGTAATGCTGAAAGAAATTAGAGCAAATTTTTAAGAATAAAGAGTTTACATCGTCTAGGCATGTATATTTGTTTATATGACAGGTGGGCGTAGCTAAAATTTTATAATCTTTCATACCATCGTCTTCCATATCAAGTAAACCTAAAGGAGTACACTCTACGAGAGTGCCCCTATCTATTGGAGAGTGATTGTATACCAAAACATCTAATGCATCTCCGTCTCCTCCAAGCGTATTTGGTATAAACCCGTAACTGCAAGGATACATAAAAGCAGAGGTTAAGCTTCTGTCATAAAAGAAAACTCCTAACTCGTTGTCGTATTCATACTTTGCGTTAGTCCCTTTAGGTATTTCTACAATACAGTTAATGATTTTTGGGGATTCTTTATGAATCGGTAAATTATATAAATTCATTTTGTTTTAGATTATTTTGTTATGCCACAATCCTATACCTCTGAAGAATGACTCAAGATGATAAGGAGTGTCATATAGTTTTAAGGTTTTAAATCCAGAATAGGGGGGGATTGGATGAGATATAAAACATTCAGAAATATTTTGATCGTGTCGGTTAATAACTTTTTGCTTTAAAAGTCTAACGCTAAGATTTCCGCAAATAAAATCTTCTGCTTCTTGTATAGAGCGTTCATCTTTAACAACATGAATTAAAGTTTCTTGCTCATCTAAAAGTTTAAAATTGAATGCAATTTGATCATCAAAATTTCCTGTCCTATGAAGTTTTGGGTCTTCCAGTATAGATTCAAAAAGTTTTATAGTTTTTTCGTTTGATCGTACACAAATCCAGCCCATGCATATTGAGCAGTGAAATTTTTTAAAAAACCGAGTATAATCTGGCATATTGCCCACAGATGATATTATATCATAGCCTTCAATTATATAGTCTTTGGGATTTTTAAGCCAAACTGCGTCTAAATCTGAGTGGATAATACTTTTACCTGAATTAATTAATCTAAAAAGCTCTTTAAAACGCGCGCCCCAATCAGCTTTAAATCCATCAGAAAAGATTTCTTTTTTAAGAATTGTAGTTTTTATGTTATGATTGATTAGGTAATCATTTATTTCTTCATCCATGCAAATAACTGAATAGTTTTTAATTCCGAGGTCTTCTAAATGAAGCGCCCAGTTTAGGGCGATGCGTTTAAAGCGCCCATCCCCAAAGCCAACTATCTCAAAATTATCTATAAAATTAGAATTCATATTTAAAATATTCTATATCTTTGGAGTAGTAATCTTGAGCTATCGCCCGAGTCTCATCGGTATAGTGTTCTCTATAATCTTTGTGGTTACTGGAATTTTTGTTAGGAATTTCAGAATAAGGGATGCCTATTTTTGAGCAAAGAAACTCCCAGTCTGAGTTGAAAGTCTCAATTTTTCCAATGAAATCAATGTGCTTTAGGTCTCTTTCTAAAATCAAATCTCCAACTATCTTGCGAAAGTGAATGTAATTGCATTGGCATAGTTGCTCTTTCACGAAATCAGTAAACTTTGCATATAAAAGATTGTTATCTTTAGAAAATTTTGAATCCAAATCATTGCCCCCTCCAGACTTTAGATAAAAAAAAGCGCTAACGAGCCTATCAAAAGGATTTCTGACAAAGGTAAATATTTTGTAGGAATCTTTGTTTATGTAAATTTCTTGCCCGCACGGCCTAATTAGATAGTAGTCATCCATTATGACTCTAAGCCTAGGGTGGCCCAATGCCATTTTTTCTTCGTCTCTATATGGCTCGAGAACTGAACGCAAGGAAGTCCCTGCGCATTTTGGCAAATGAAGAAAGGCAAATTTTTTTGAGTGGCTAATCATGTTAAAAAGAATATTTTAAGAAGTCTATATCACATTCATATATTTTTTCTACAAGCCTTTTGTCAGAAAGAGAATACATATCTCTATAATGTAAATTATTACTTTTGTTGGCGTGCGGAATTTTTTTAGAAGGGATGTCTATCATGTTGCAAATAAAATCAAAATCTTCCTGAAAGTTATCTACCCTGCCAACAAAATCAACTAAAAGATTTGGACCTTCAAAGATAAAATCACACTGAGGCTGAAATTGAACATGAGTAGGTGATGAGATTATAGCATTGAGATAATCTGTAAAACTAAACTCGCCATTTTGTGGCAGATCAATCCATTCACATAAGTCCGACCTAAAATTTTTTGAATAAAAAAACTGAGATACCGCTCTTTCATATGGATTTCTAACAAAGCAAAATTTGAAATAAGAATCAAAAAGATTTTTATCTACAACTCTTTTTATAGTTTTCGCAGGCAGGTGTTGCAAGCCTCCGGTAATGCCATATTGATTTCTGAAGCCAAGCCCGCTCAAACAATACTCTGGGTTTTTCCCTAAGCCTATGCCCATCCATAAATTATTCGGGAGACGATCTTCTTCAGGAAATAAAACAGATTCAACGCTACTGCCTCCGCATTTTGGAATGTGGATAAAAATAGATTTATACTTTCTTAAAAGGGGCATTTAGAACAAGTCTTCCAAGTCTATAGACTCTCCATTCTCTTTAGACAATTTGTCTAATGACTTTCTAAAATTTTCTATTTGCGCCTCGCTAAAACCATAAAAAGTTATCTCCCAAAGAATATGGGCGAGCGCTTCTGCATCGCAAATATCCGCTTTTTTACAAACTTCAACATCAATAAGATCATTCCAAATAACTAAATCTATTGAAAAAATTTCTCCTTTTTCTTCTAGGCAGACATCAATAAAGCTTTCGCTGAACTCATCTTCTGGATTGGCTGGAAACTCTTTTATTAAAATTTTATAATCTTTTTTAAGATTTAATTTTTTTTTAATAAGATTATTCCATACGTCAAGATATGCTACATCAAATTTTTCAACTTCACTTGAATCTTTATCTTTATAATAAATTTTATATAGGAAATTAAAAACATTTTTGTAGGCATTGCAATTAATTAACTCTCGTAATGTCATATTGGAAACTTGTAAATTGGGGATTTTTCTAAAGGCGTGTTAGGGGGTAAAATAAAACTAGGGTGATCTGCACTTCCTCTATATTCTAAAAATCGAATATATAAAGATTGTGCTTTAATCGCCTCTCCTTGTTTATATATCGTATCTTCAAGGTTTTTAGATTCTTTTTGTTCGACATATAAAAGATATAATAAAAAAGCGCATAAAAACCCTAAAAAATGCATTAATCTCTTGTCGTTCACACAAGTGATTACACTAATTTTTATCGTATCTAGAATTATAAGTACTAATTCCGCAAAACATAGCCATTGAAATTGAAAAAATAGCTAAGATATTCGCATAAAAAATAAAAGCTATAGTAACCCAAACATTTATTATAGTGCAGATAAAAAGAAGCCTACCCGTGGTGTTTAAATCCGACCAAGGCCTCATGCCGTCATCTTTTCTTGTTAATTCTTGGAAGTAAACCTAAAAAGGTAAAATTTGCTCTTTTACCAGCAACAGAAGATGTAGATCTCTTAATGATCTTTGCTACTTCCTTAGTGGTATGTCCATTTAAAAATAAATTTAAAACTTTTTTAGTCTCTTTTTCTGAGTATTTTTTTGGATGAGACTTAATTAAGCAAAAAGAAAGTTTATTTTTTACGGCAAAAGCAACTATCTGTCTTTTAGAATATTTTTGCTTCAGAAATTGTTCAGAAATTTCTTTCGAGGTAAGTCTCTTAGCATTTTTTAATAAAAAAGATTTTAAAAGAGGTTTATCTTCATCTTGCATTCTGCAGTATCCAGAGTTTTCAGAAAAGAAATCTTTTATTGATTCATATCCTTTTGAGACACTGTCAAAAGAATGGTCATTAATTACAGATTTACTGAAGTAATGCCTGACTTTTTCAAAAATATTAATCTGAGTTACGGAGACTGCTTGGCGAGTTACCCCTAGAATTTCTGAAATTTCCTCTTGTTTCATTCCCTTTTCTAGCATAGATAAAACTGTAATCTCTTGATCTGTAAGAATGCCAGAATACTCTTTGAGCATTTTAATTAAGTACTCACATCTAGCGTTTCTATCGAAATCTTCAAAAAAAGGATCTTCTTCTCCATTAAAGTCTACGGCAAATTCAAAAGAACTTTTGAAGCCATCTTCAGTGTGATGCGTTTTATCTATCCTGCGTTTTACATAAGATTGATTATGTATTCTGCTATATGTCCAGCGGCAAATGTTTCTAACAAAAGAAAAAGCTAACTTGCGAAAGTCTGCGCAAGAAAAATCTCCATTAAATTTATGGATTAACTCGTCTCTCTTTTTTAAAAGAGATAAATTTACTTCACTAACAATTTCTTCATGAGAGAGATAGTGTCTGTCGCCTCTATACTTCCCTATGATTTTATTTATATCTTCTTGGTAAAGGTTCAAGAAGTCATTAAATTTTTTGATATGTATTGGCGTTGGTGTGGGTATTGGGGTTTTAAGCCCATACGACGCCTTAATATGCTCTTTTTGTCTATCTTGTTTGCTTAAGAATTTGCCATTAATGTCAAGGGATATTAGATTTGAATTTAAATATTCTCGTTGATTTCTCATGTGTTATTAATTTTATTAAGTCTTTTAACCGTGCGTAACGGTCTTTCTGGATAGTCTGAAGGAAAAAGCGATTTGTATTTTAGGTTGTGTGAAACTGGATATTCTTCTGCCCAGTTTACTATGTGAGAACACTCTCTCATGATTTTCCAAAGAGTTGAGGGTTTCATCCCTAAATATTTTGCTGCTCGAGTTCTATGATTAGAAAAACGGACAAGAGCTTCTTTAATATTGGGAATTATAGAATTTAAATATTTTTCTCTCTTTTGTCTGCGAGATTTTTTGAGATTATCTATTCTTTTTTGCTCTAAATCTGGAGACAAATTAAATGGTTTATATCCTTCTGCCATTCTCTTTTTCATGACTTTTTTTTGCACAATAGAAAGAAGTTTTCTATCTGGTTTAGAGGCGCCAGAAAAGGGTTTTGTTGGAGGGTAATCTTTTTGCCAATCAATAGATGGAAACTTCTGCATTAAGCAATAAATTTTATGTCTACTAATTCCTAATTCTTTAGCTGCTTTAGACCGGTTTCCATTACATTTAACTAGCGCGCTTATTAAAGATTTGCGAGTCGAATCTTTTGCAGCTTTATTCCACTTAACCCACTTGCCGTGATATATCATTCCTTCCCTGTCTTCAAGGGGCAAAATGATACCTTTTCGGTGTTTAGTCGACCAGTTTTCTTTTCCTTTTTTAAATCCAATTTTAGAAAGGTGATGGTGGTCTGTCGCGTTAAAGCGATTGCTCTTTTCTGGCGATCTTGGAATTTCTAATTTATATAACAAATTATTTGCATTAGGAAATGAAGCATTTCTTATCTGTTCCCACTGTTTTATTCCTAGGCGAACATTGTTTTTACCTTTGTAATTTTTATGAAACATAAATCCCTGTATAGCTTTTGCTGTGGCAGGTGGATTTTGGTGGCTAAGCCTATCTTGAAGTAAGTTTTTAGCTTCTTCGTAAGATTTTGCTTTTATAAAAACTTTAAAATCTTTTTGTGAGCGGTCGGCTAAATGTTCGGTATAATTTATATTCCAATACTGATGAGTTGCAAAGGTTTTTATTCGAAATTTTTTTTGAGCATTAATTTTTTTTCTTGCCATGGTGATAATCTTATCACGAACAAGTTTAAATGTCAAGCAAAATAAAACAAAAATTAAGAGTCTTCTTCGATAAGATCGTCAGAATCTTCTATGTCATCAAAATCAAATTCCCAAAATTCTGAATCCATTTTAAATACAATGTTCCCGCCTTGAGATAACTCGTATACTTTTTCTTGTAGTGCTCCTATGATAGTTATAGAGTTAATGTCAAACTCTTCAAGATACCTGTCGACCATAGAGTCTAAATCAAATCTAAAAGCATCTGTTTGAGAATCATAATCCATATAGATATATACACAGGAAAAGGTTAATTAAATTAATTTATCCTTATTTCCTTCCAGTAAACTTGTTTGTCATTTATCAAGTCCCTGATATGCCTTTGCTTTGAACTAAGCTGGCTTTTGCCCATTTTAATCTCAATAAAAGTAATTTGCTCGTCATCGAATGAAATATAATCTATAGGTCTGCCTAAAAATATGCAGTTTTCTGGGTCAAATTTAAATTGATCTAAGAAGGGCGCCAACGTCTCAGCAATATTTCCAAGTCTAACTTCACCGCTTTTCTTTTGAGATAAAACTTTCTTACGCTGTTCTATTTCTTCTGTTAGCTTTTGTTCAGTTTCTTCTAATTGTTTTTCGATATGTTTAGAATGAGTTCGCTCATCTTCTAAAAATTGCTTTCTGATTTTTGAAACGTTTTCTGATTTTTCTTTTTCGAGTTCTTGGCTAATTACCTCTATTTTTAACTCACTAATTTCTTGTTTAAGTTGTTGTATTAAATTTGTATTAGAATTAAACTCTTTATCCTGACGCTTTAATCTGAAGAGGAAAAATAACAACATTATTACAACCCCCAACAAAAAAAGTTCTACAAAAAAATTTATATTAATCATGAAGCAAGGTAATCTACTCTCTCAATTTGGTTAGTTGACCATAAAGATCTGTGGTCTGGGTCTGCATCTGTTATGCAAAGAAAATCTGGGCGATGATCTTGGTGGAAATTAGCAAAGATAACATTTAAATCTAGTCTACCACTGCAATAGTGCGTCATTATCGCTGCATCTGGACTGCAGACTCTGATTAGCTCTTTACGAACTTCTGAATCATTAAATTTAAAAGCTCCTTTATCTGTAAGGTCGCCTATAATTATATCAAAAGAGTTTTCTTCGCAAGTTTTGATTAACTCAAAGCCGTCGCCGTATGTTATGTCAATATTTGGATTATTGAGAGCTTTATTAGTAAAAGAAATGTATTCTGAAAGAATTGTAACTAACTGATGGTCTAATTCAAAACATTTAACTCCTGTGGCTCCATTATCTAAAAGAAGCGACGCTAATCCTAAGTCTCCTCCCCCAATTATTAATATTCTATCTGAGGGAATATCTCTTTCAAGCATTTTTAAGGCGCTTAGATAAATCGAATGCGTTTCATCTCCATAACATTCTTCTTCTTCGTTCTGAGAAACCCCCAGTTGGTATTCGTCATCTATAAAAACACGGAGATGCCCCATCGGAGACCTGTAAAGACTGAGCTTTTGGCCTGACACAGTATTAGCATTAAGTATTAACTTGTCATTATTTACACAGTTTAATTGTAAAGGCATGCTTACCGACCGCCCTGTTTGCATTTCCTCATTGAATCTCCAATGAGTAAAAAATGATGAAGGAGTATTCATTTAGAATGAAGGAATCTTTTTTATATTTTTACCGATTTTTCTACGAAAGCTTTCCATTGTTACTGAAGCTTGACTTTGGCCTTCTTCCGTAAAGCGACCTAAAATTAAACTAGATAGCAACCTTTGGTTTACATCTGAGCAGGTGAACAAATCGAAAAACATAACTTTTTTTTCTGGCCAAGTATGAAAACTTAAATGGGACTCTGAAAGCAGAGCAACAAGAGTAAATCCACAAGGATTAAAGCAGTGAGATTGGCATTTTAAAAGATTCAAACCTAAAGCGCTACAAAGGTCTTGGCAAAGAAGGGTATAGAATTCATTTTTATCTTTTAATTTTTCTTCTTCTATATTGCAAACACATCCAAGGACGTGAGTTTGACTATTAGAGTCAAAAACTTTAGTATCTTTAGGCAAAACTATTTTTTTGTTAATGATATAATCCTGTCATGCCTAAAAGATCTTACTGCTTTTCTGCCATAACAGTATGCTCTAAAGCCAACATTTTTTCTTTCGTCACTTTTGTTTCCAAAAGAACTATACAAATCTATTTTTCCTATCTGATAAGTCTTGACTTTATTGTCACTATTTCTATATACTACATAGTATCTAGGTTTGCTTGAGAGCAATTCTAAAGTTTTTTGTATGGACTTTTTGAGATTCATAAAAAGGCTAGTATAGCACAAAAATCTTTTATTGTCAAGCTTTTTAATCCTCTTCGGGAATTAATCCATGTTTTTCACAAACGCCTACGCTATAACCAACCTTCCAATTAAAGTGTTGAACGTATAAAACTAAACCACCAATAACATACATGCGCCAGTCATTAATAGAAAATGATGTAATGAGTAATAAGCCAATTATAAATAGTGGGCAATACTTATTTGCACAATAGTCTAACACTGTATTGAATTGAGATTTTGATTCGAATATTTTTTGATTTTCTTTCATAATTTTTTATATATGAAAGATATTAGCACGATAATGCTTTTGTGTCAAGATAAAATGTCGAAAATTGGAGGCTCTCCATTTGAGACTTTAAATGGCCTGCCGCTAGGAGAGTATGTAATTTTCTCTATGCTTAGGCCCATCGCATGTGCGATGGTGGCATTTATAGATGGAACATCAACCCCATTTTCTTCTACATAATGGGCTCTATCATCAGACTGACCGTAGACAAAGCCTTGTTTTACTCCTCCCCCAGCAAATAAGACACTAAATGCAGAGGGGTGGTGGTCCCTTCCTACCCTACCAGCTTTAACTTCTGGAGTTCTTCCAAACTCGCTTGCTACGACAACCATCGTGTCAGAAAGTAGACCCCTTAAACTTAAATCTTCCAGTAAAGAACTCAAGCCTGCATCTAAAACTGCACCTCTTGTTTCCATGTTTCCGAAAACGTCATTGTGCATATCCCAGCCTCCATAAGAAACTTCGACAAATCTAACTTTATTTTCTACTAGCCTCCTAGCTAAAAGACAACCTTGGCCAAAATTATCTCTGCCATATTTATCTCTAAGCGATTCAGGCTCTTTGCTTAAGTCGAAAGCTTCTAAATCTTTACTCTTCATTAAGCTAATTGCATTATCATATAGATCTGAATAAGCTCTTACTTGTTTTTGAGGAAAAGATTCTGAGAATTTTTTGTTAAGAGTGTCTGCGGCGTCTAGGCGTTGATGATATAAATTTTCTTGAACATAATCAGACTTCTTTACATTCTGTATGCCGGAATTTGGGTCGCCTAATGGCAGCGGGCCATGCTTGCTTTCAAAATAACCAGCTCCTATGATGCCGCTACCGCCATTAATCTTTACGTTGTCAGGCAGAGTTTTATTTAGTTTACCACAAACTTTGCTAACCCAGCTTCCCATGCTTGGATGAATAATTGTGCCTCTTTTTTGATAGCTGGTATGAAGCAAATAGTTTGCTTGTTCATGCGCCCCCTGATTACTATTAACAGACCTAACTAAAGAAGCGAGATGCATTTGTTGAGCAGTTTTAGGGAGCCAATTGCCTAGCTGTATGCCATCTGCAGAAGTATTTATGGCGGTAGTATCTCCCATGACATCTTTATTTTCAGGCTTAGGGTCGAAAGTGTCTATGTGAGTCATGCCTCCTCTCATATTTAGAAAAATAACGTGCCGAGCAGTTGGTATTTTTGTTGTTTTAGCTATAATTTCAGAACCATAAACGAGGGCGCTGACACCAAGGTAACTCTTGGCTATTTCTTTTGCAAATTGTCTGCGAGATAATTCATCTAAAATTTTCATAATATAACTTTCTATTTAATAAATATAAATTCGTGTGCATTTAAAAGAATCCAAGATACATGTTTAAATCCATTCTTTTCATCGACATATTTTTTAAGTAATGTCGATTCGTTCGACATGGGTTTTCTCGATAAAATTGAGAGAAAAGCATTTTCTACTTGTTTTTGTTTGCTTTTTTCTGATTGCATTTTAATTATAAAATCTGCATCCTTTTTATTTAAAATGTTTGACTCGACAAACCCATTTAGCAAATTCAACACTTGAGTCGTGTTGGGCTCTGCATTACTATTGTCTATTTGTTCTTTGTCGCTACCCCCAAACTGCCTAATTAAATGTCCTCCCGGAGCAGGATATGGCAAGTAACTGCTGCGAACTAAACTTTTGTCTTTAAAATTTTTATTGTTAGTTTGATAAGTGCTTAAAATTGCTAGCAAATTCCTGTTGCCATCATTTTCTTGAGCAAGTTTTTTGAAGTCTGCATAAATCTGTTCTCCAGTCATATCTTTATATCGATGGTAAATTACCGAATAATCTTGTTGGTTGTATAAATAAACTCTTTCGGCAGAGTCTATATTATTGTAAACTAAAGTGACTAAAGAATCCCAAAGCTGCTCCCCCGTCATTCTTCTTAGAATTGGCCCTTCAAAATTATATTCTTCAAGGCTTTTGTAATCTTGTTTTTTGGCAGACCTTTGAAATAGTTTAGTATTCAAAAGAATTCTTTCATACTCTCTTAAGTCATAATTAACTGAAACTAAAAGGCGCTCTAAGTACTTCATTAGTTTTTGATTACTTGCTACCGTGTCGTCCATCATAGTATCTATGGGTTCTATTAATCCGGCGCCGAAAATTCTTTTCCAAACTCTGTTCGCAATCATAGTGGTAAATCTGGGGTTGTCTTTGCTTGCCAGCCAGTCTGCAAAAACTTTTCTGCTATTACCCTCAATAACTTTTGTAGGTTTTGGGGTAAAAATTGCCTTGGCAAAAATAGTATCTCCGGGCTTACCGTCGTCTTCCGCAAAATCTATGGGAAGTTTTATTGTGCCTGTTCCATTGTTTTCAATTCCTGATTGAATCGAATCTCTTACTATATTTCTCCAGTTATTAAAAAGCCCAGCGTTTACATCTCCATCTTCATTAATGGCTCGACTAAGGCTGCCTATTGCTTTCCCTTGGTCTCTAAGTCTAACATTGCCGATACCTGATGTGAAAGCAGTCATTTCATAGAATTGACGCTGACTCCATTTGTCAAATGGGTGATTATGACACATTGCGCATTCAAGCCTAGTTCCCAGAAAAATTCTTATTGTATGTGAAAGATTGTCTTCCTGCATGCCTCGATCTCGCAAATAATAACTTATAGCTTCTCCGCCATCTAAAAGTTTTCCACTGCTCCCAACTAACTCTCTAACCATTTGATCGTAAGGTTTTTTTGATTCAATTGAGTTTCTAAGCCATTTTCTATAAACAGAACCTACATTTATATTTGAGCCATTAATTCTGTCTTTAACTCTAAGCATATCGCTCCACCAATTAATCTGGTGATTTGTATAACCTGATGAATTTAATAATTTTTGTATTAATTTATCTTTTTTAGATGAGTCTCTGTCATTAATAAAAGACAATAATTCATCCTGCGTTGGTATTCTTCCTACAACCGTAAGATAAAGCCTTCTTGCGTAGGAGTAATCATCCAAAGGTTTGGTCTTCTGCAAGCGTTTGCTTCTTAAATTTTGATCAATAAGCTCATCAATATATGCAACATAGCTATTTAAAATTCTTTTGTCCAAAGGTATTTTTGAAGAAGGTATAGAGCTATACCTATCTTTGGAGTGGTATAGCTCAATTTGTTTTTGACTATCAATCGTTAAGGCTTCTATTTTAAATCTAAATTGCTGCAGGTCTTTATCCTTAGCAATTCTCACGTGAGTATCATTCGCGTCTAATATTTTAGCCTCAACAGAATTTCCATCCTTAAAATAAAGGGTGGAACCAAAACAAAAAATAGAGGTAAGAAAAAATAATAATAAAAACTTCACAAAAAGAAAATACATTTTTTTGAAAATGGTGGAGGTGGCGGGAGTTGAACCCGCGTCCTGAGTGCTTTCAAGCTAGCACATCTACAAGTTTAGTCAATTTTTTTTAAAGTTATGATATTGACATCCAACTCCCTGTTACAATTATTCACTCAAAATGAGGTCTCCGAATACTCAGCGATACAGTTTATTAACAGGTAAACCTTTTCTGTTTTTGCAGATGTCGTCCTCGCATTTTAAATATCTGCGTCAATAAAAGCGAGGGGGCAGCCTTAAGCTACCATCTCAAGCTCTTCAGCTTGCTCGAATTGTACGAGATTATCGTACTCTTCGCGAGCAGCTTCAAGAAGCTCTTCAATGCTATCATAACCTTCGCCATGTACAGCTTTGTGTCTTGATATCGGAGCCTGACACATCTCCGGCTTGCAGCGCTAGAATCCAACATCAGTCGAATCCAGAACACCCCCATAAATTTTCAAGGAACTATAGTTTATACACTAAAATTTGTAATTCTGAGCCTTATTTGCTCTAGATTTCCACTCCTGACAAGAGTCCCGCTTAAAAACATGCAATCTTGGCCAAAAATACTGTGAGGCTTTGCTATTACTCCTAATATACCGCCTTCTTTATTCTTGAACTCAAGCATGTCCGGCTCAAGACTAAGAATTGAAGAATTTTCATAAAAATTTCCCGCCATGTTCTCGCAATCACAATCTAAAACTTCTGCGCTACAATTCATTTTAATTATAATACTTGGACATTACGCTTCTATTAAGTTTTAGTTGCTTGAGCATATACCAAGCCCTGAATGGAACTGCTGCGGCCCAGCCAAAACTAATAATTAGCATGCATGTTCCAGACCAAGTCCAGAAACTTGAAAAAATAAATTCTAAGACTTCAGTCATTGTATATCGTCCACTTGAGTTTAAATTTTTCGCTGATATTTTTTTATAAAAAAATTATTTTAAATTTTTAATAAAAGAGATTCTATATTTTTTATCTCTTCTATTTCAGAATGGAGTTCTCGTAGCGCCCTTTCTCTGTGAAAGTCTAAATCTTCTTGCTTTGCAAATCCGGTTCCGGGATTATATATAGGGTTAGACCATCTATCTACTGTGTGCTTCAAGTTTTTAAGCCTATCTTCTAGGGATTTTTTAAGAATAGAAAGTTCATCTTTCGTAAAGTGAATACCATAAAAGACTTCACCCTCAATTGAGTTACCAAATTCTAATCTTTCCATAATATCTGACATACCTTATGTTAACTGTTAAAAAATAAAAAGTCAAGTCTAAAAAATTTTGAATGAGTCTTTTCCTAAGAAATCTTCAGCTAAATCTATAAGTAAAAAATATAAATAATGGAAATCTTTGTTTAAATACTCTGGAGACATACAAATAAATACTTCTGCAAAACTTTTTTCTCTTAATTTAGCGTCACAAATTGAGTTATAAAAATAAATCGATCTTTCTTGCTCTGCCCTGCCATCTTTTAATATATTTGAGTTGAATTTTCCGTAAGATAAAGAATGGGATTGCAAAGAAAGTAAATCTTGTTGAGGGAGGAGTTCAGAGCTTCTATTTTTAATCCAATGATATTCATTTAAGAATCCAGATCTCATTGTCCAGCCTACCCAATTGCTTTCACATACTACTCCATCTTCAAAACCAATCATGTCCTCTGGCTCATAATAAATGTCGTGGTGGTCGTCTATGTTGTATATGCTAACTAAAGAACGCCCGCTTATGCACGATAATATGTCAGAATGAGTTTGAGAAAAAGAAATATTTGGCAGCTGTTTATGTGTCGAGCTACATCGCTTGGAAATAATATCCGTAAAAAGCCTTACGATATCCCTAAAACTCTTCTCGTCTTTGCAAAAATCAACATCTATAGATAGGATATTAAAATCCTGCTGATCATTGGTCATAGATTGCGTTATAACGTTCTCTGGTTAGCTTTCTTAGCTCTTCTTCTGTAAGCTTTTCTTCTGGCTCAGGCTCCATCATTTTTGCAATTGCAAGATCGCCTTTTCTTACATCGCATTCCCATTTGATTTGATAATCAAACGTAGGTACTGGAGTGGAAAGATAGTCTGCGTGTTTTGCAGTTCCCGAAACCCCTTCGCTCCAGCGAAATAAAGGAATTACTCCTCCCCATGTCTCGTGAAAAGCTCCTATGTTAACTTCTTGATCTAATGATTTGTCTACAAGCTCAGAGGGGTTGCATTTATCATGAAGGTTGTCATAAACCAACGCAAAGCCGTGCCCATACTCTTCTAAGCAATAAACATGAAAATACTTGAATAACCTGTAGCAATTCCAAGTTCCTTGATCATCGCAATCAAGAGCAATTCTGCGTTGAGCGCCTTTGTCTAATTTTTTAAATGAAGAATAAAATCTATCTACAAATTGTATGAAGTCATCGTGATAGTACTCACCCTTGTCGTTTACGCTAACCTGCTCACCGATCTCAATACATATCGGCGAGGATAAATTTTGTTGACAGCCCAAAATGTCCAAAAACCAAGCATGAAAATTAAACTCTTTAATAGTTTTTTCAGATATTTCTTCGGCTTCGCTGGCCAAGGAGTTAAATCCATCTGGATGAATTGACAATGATATACCTACGCTCTTGGCGCCTTTACCAATGTCTTTAATCTTGTCAACTATGGTGTTGTAGGAAGGTAAATCTCCTAGCGAAATATTTACAGTTGGGTCGGAAACTAGAGAAAAAATTGAATTGCTAAGCCTATAGTTTACGATGCCTAGTTCTGCGCAATGAGAGATAATTTTCTTTGTAAGGGATAGATTATGATTTATAACACTCTCAAGCTTTGAAAGCGCTTCCGCATCACCACCCTCACTTCCTAGCTCGTCAAATTCTCGACGAGTCATGCCTTGAAAAACATTAGAGGAGTCTTCTTCCAGAAGAATTTCGCTAGTTCCTATTAGTCCGTACATAATATGTATTATACACTGATTTTAAGATTTAATCAATTCTTTATCCCAAAAATTTAAATGCAAGGTAGCGTTAATGTTTGATCCTTGGTGTGGATTAATTAAATATGGATAAGAAGAGTCGAAAAAAACTGCTCTATTAAATTTATGTGGAATGTTTATAGAATCTTCCGTAGGATGTCTATCTTTTAGGCATTCAAATGAATCGCATAAAGATATTCCCCCGCCTATAACTTCATCTGGAGTTATGAAGATACAGCAAGACCATAAAGGAAGTGAAGAAGCGATGTCAATCTTCTTAAGCATTGGTTCTCCATCTGGATTGGAAATATTCTTGCATAAATCGTCCCACGCTAGCGTCTTCTCTTCAAGGTCTAATCTAAAATTTGGGGTAGGTGCATTTACGGTTTGAAAATTTATCCAAAATTCTATGCTTTTTATCTTATCTATAATTGGATCAAACAAATGCTTTGCTCGATCTTTAATTAAATTAAAAATAATATTATTTAATAACTCTCCAGAATATATTCTCTCTGGCTTGTTTAGAGATTCTAAATCTGTTACGCCTTTCATTATAGAGCCCGAATCTAAACCTTTGCGACGAGAGTGGTCTTTAGCCAAATCTTCAAACCACATTATCATTGAGTCGCTTTGCGTTGCATCATCAAAAATGTTAATTGTGTTCCACATTATGTGTATATATTGAAAATGATTGTACTTATAGAAGGGTCGTTAAGTGAACCTCCGAGCTCTGTATATTGCTTTAGAGATTTAACTCTTTATGCTGATGTATTTTTAGATGCTGATGTTTTAGTGGAGTGTGATAAAGAAAGTATAGATTTATATTGGGAATGGTTAACAAGAAGATGCGCCATGGATTTCATCAGAGATATTTTAAGCTTTGGAGAAGAAGAAGGAATAAGAATTGGTTCTGGGGAAATAGAAATTGCTAACATACTAATAAACAAAATAGATGAGTATTCTTTGAATGGAGTTATATCAAGATTAAATGCTTTCAAGAATTGATCTGCCGCAAAAAAAATTAAAGTTTTCTTTTTGCTCTTGAATAGAGGGGTATTGTTTATAATGTATATTCGAATTGACACAAGCGCCTAATGGGCTGATACAAAGCAAGTTAAAAGCAAACTTATATCTTTGTATCCAGTCTTCAAAAGCATTCAGTCTTACGCCAGTCTGTGTCATAGTTTTTATTATGTCTCCTTCGGTTGATCCAATATTTTCTATAAATGGATACATAAAGGTATGGTTAAAGCCAGCGCAATAAACTGAGCAACCCCGTATGACATGAACTAAATTACTGGTGATATTTACTAGATTATCTTTAGGATAAGTTCCGAGCAAAATTAACTCCCAATGACTGCCACGAGAAAGTCGGAAGTTTTCGGAAAGATCATTTAATCCTCCAGCTATAGAAGATAAGTTTATAAACTTAGTACTATCTAAAAAAACAAGCGCATTAGATTTTGCATCTCTGTAAGCCTTCTCTAGAAGGTGCCTATAGGAATAAAAAATCTTTGCTTCGAGAGTTGATATTTCATCTAGATTAAAGCTAGAAAAAGATGGTGGAGAAAAAAATTCTACCCTACTAGAAATTCCTAATTTTTTAGATTCAATTTCAGCATTTTTCTTTCCCTTCTCGGAAAGAGTTATGCAATAGATTCCTTCAAAGAAATCTAGTGGATTGTTCACTTAACTGTCCGGAGGTGAAGAATTTTCGCTCTCTGCTTCTGAGAATTGCTTAAGCATTTCTAGAATTTCTTCATCTGAGGATTCTTTAATTTTGTCTTTGGCTGCGACAATAGACTGATCTCTTAGCACTTGGAAGGCTGCAGAAAGAGTTACGTTATTAAGTATGTTGTTGGCAATAGGAATAATAAGCTTTTCTTTGTCCTCGTCGAGGATTTTTTCTTGGCTTGCTGTTTCGGTGGTAGATGATGCTTCAGTCATTTTTTTTATTTTTTAATTGTTTAATAATGTTTTCGTAAACTTTACGAGATAAAATCTTTTCTTTGCCTTTTATTTCTACTAGAACATAGTTTACGCCCCAAGTGGAATCCATATCATTAACGAGCTTGATATCATCAAGCTCTAATACATCATCTTTAACTTTTTCAGCGCTCATGACTGGACAAAAGTTGATAAGTTACAAATAGGTTCATACGGTATAGGTCTGTTCGAAGAGCTCTTTATTACATGAAAAAAATTATCGTTGCACAATATAATTATTGTAAAAGCAGAAGAAAAAAAATCTACTCCAAATTTAGAAATAAACTGATCCACAAGATTGTTCAAAAGTTCTTCAGTAGGTTCCTGCAACCTTTGAATATATCCTAGCTCTTCTATACTACTTACTATTACCATTTAAAACTATGCATGAAAAGCCAATAAACCCCGATGGCAACTGACCATAAAACCCATAATAATTCCATAACTTTATCTCCTTATCTATATCTTTTTCTAAGTAATCTCCACCTATCGCTATCAATGTCTTTTTCGCCATTATGTATAGCATAAAGCATATCAACTATTTCGTCAACATTATTATAAATATATTTATGAGGAAACATGCCAAGCATCCATAAGGGAGTCTTAGCTTTGCCACCTTCCATGCTGACAAATACAGGCTTTTTCATTCTTACGGCTGTGACGATCTCTTCAGCAGAGCCCCAACTGGCTACATCTGGGACTAAATGCGCAACAATAAAATCTGAGCGATCAACTAAATTTAGATCATAAGCTCTAACTGTTTTCATTCTATCTGTTACCCTATCGTATTGTTTTGTCTTCATCCAGACATCCATTTCTTGTCTGGTTGCCTCGTCTTCTTCAACGTCTTTAATGAAAGGTTTATCGTAAGGGTTGAAGCATGTAATTTTTAGAGGCTCTAAATCTTCAGTAATATCTTCCCTCCAATCGCGACCACTTATATACTGCATGTGTCCAACTAGATAAGTTTTTGTACCTTCTAAAGCGTTGGGGCCGTTTTTATTTATAACTTTCCTCATGATGAATATAATATATAGCAATTCTAAAAACAAGTCAAGAAAAAAAGTGTAATCATATCGTGAGCTTACAACAAATTAATGCAAAATTTTTTGGAAATGATGATTCTGATTGTGGAGATCCTTGTCTGCGAAGTTTGAAAGATCAATACATAAAAGAAAGAAATTCCGGGGGATGCTCTGGGTGTAAAGCCAGAAGACTAAGAGCGAAGTTTGAAGCATTAATAGTTAAAAAACTAAACGGAAAATGACAGAGAATTTTTTTGAATTTTACTTGTGGGGATTGCTTGTTTGTATAAATTTAATAATTACTTTTTACTCAAGCTCTATAAAGATAAAGTTTTTCGAAATATTGTTTTTCATTCTAAAAAAAGAACATCAAGTAATAACTCTAGAAGACTTTGATGATTACGTATTTAAAAATTGGGGAGCTTTTGGAGAAATGTTAACATGCTGTCTATGCTTTGGCTTTTGGTTAAGTATTTTAATATCTACAGCGATACAGCAATACTTTAATTTGCCTTTTTACTATATAATATTTTCGGCTTTTTCTTGGCCAAGCCTATCTTCTATAGCTTTAAGAATTTATATGCGTAAGTAATATTCTAGCTTCTTTTGCGGGAATGTCTTCAAAGGAATGCCAATCTTGAATTAAGTCATTTTTATAGCGATTGCTCTTCCAGAGTTCTCTAAGAACATCTTTAAATTCTTCAAAACTACTACAGCCGAGCTTGTCTTTGGCATGAGAAGATAGTATTGAAGATGGAGAAATATCATTGACTTTAGAACTGGGTTTAGAAGATTGTTTTGGGGAATCCTTTGAAGAAGAATCTATTTCATCGACACCCACAATATGAATATTCAAAAAATTTCTGACGCATCTTACAAAAGCTCTATTACAGGCTATTGTTTCTAAAAACTTGGTGGCGAAAGAACTAGTATTATCTAAGGTCGCATTTGCTGCATCTTCAAAAACTACCGAGCTACCTTCTGTTTCATAATTACCTATAAAACGAATTTTGCAAGAAACTGCGACGTGGTCGTGTTCACACTTTATAAAATTGTACTCTACCAAATCAAAGCCTCTTAGCCTAGCAAGCTCTTTAATCCCGCTGAGCTTGATTAAAAGTTTATTATCGCTTAGCCCATCGATGCTTTGAGGTATTGGCTTGTCATATGTTTCAAAATAATTTTTATTGGGAAATAAATGTTCAGGTTTTATCATTGCTCTCCAGTCGATGAATCCATCTTCTTGAAAAACATGGTCTACGCCTGTAATTAATCCGTTTTTATCTCTACCGCGCTTTAAGGGCGGTTCTGTTTTATTTTTTGCTGTTGGCATTTTTATTTAGTATTAAATAGTTTATAATATGGAGCCCATTCCCAAAACAAATCTTCATCTAGTATTTGGATTCCTCCATTTGGCCCTTTTGAATCTGGGGGAGGCATTGGGATTTCTTTTTTTTGATGAGCTTCACTTGCGTACTTATTTTGGTTAGAGAATATAATCTTTGATGTTTTAAAGAAAGTAGTATCGCATATTTTTTCTAATTTGTCAACACATTTCTTTGAATATTTTTTTACAGAAGATACTTTCCAGTCAAAATAATGCATTCTATAAGAGGATATTAAATCTTCATCTTCAGTCTTAAGCTCAAAAGAAATGCCCGAAGACTGTAGAAGCTTTAAATAGTCTATAGGGATTTTAACTTGCTCTCCAGATATAATAAAAGTAATATTTTTAATATTATTTTTAAAAGAAAAAATTGTCGCAAGGTCGATTTGTTCTTCAGAAATAATACTACATTTACAGCAGCTTAACCAAGAAGCTAAATTGCTTGATGTGTGATACTTGTCCATTCTTATGCAAACTTCAGACCCAGAAAAATGAGCATTGGGTAAAAAATTTGGAACGACATCAATGCTAATGTTGCAAAAATCGGAACCTACATAAAAACAATCCAAGCTCTTTAAATCGTGATTTATATTTAATAAATCTAAACTATTAGATGCTATGTCATCTGGACAAATCATGTTAATTGTCTTTGGAGATTCTTTATTTGCATAACTAGGTTTCAACCCTTTCCTGTCGCTTTCTAGTAAAACAGTGGTAGAATCTTCTTTCCAGTACGGCGCAGAGTGTTCTTTATACATATTAGAGTAAAGGCCTACAACCGGAACTTTAAAATGAGAAGCTAGATGTATTGGCAGGCTGTCTATACCAATATGTAGCAAGCTTTTTGAGAGAACATACGCAAGCTGCTTTAAATTTGTTTTGCCTCTCAAGTCTTTGCAGTAAGGAATTAGTGGGTCATCGGGGATACCAACTTGAAAAATAGAAATTTCTTCTTTTTTTAAAAAAGGTAGCATGGAAGTAACTGAATCCCCAAAATAATCGTAGTTTCTAGATTCAAACTTTTTACTATTATGAATTGTAATATATTTATCAACGCCAGTTGGGTAAAAAAGTGTCTCTATATGCGGTTGTCCTATTTTTAAACCGCAACTCAAAGCATATTGTTCTAAGATGTGCATTTTAAATCAAGTTCTATTTTGTCCTTACCATTGTGTAGATAGTTTAATTGTCTTTGAGTGCCTATGTGTGGCAAATAGGCTACTTCAAAAAATCCTTTATGAGGTCCAGCGCCTTCAAGGAAAAGAAGTTGTTCGCAAGATTCAGAGTAAGGAATTACTTTATGTACATAAGGGTTTCCGTCTAGTAAAGAAAAGAACTGTGGCTTAGTAAAAAAATAAATATTATGATCTGGATATAGGTTTTTAATTCTGCATAAAAGAGACGTTGACATAAAAACATCCCCAGCGCTTTCAGGCATGACAAAGGCTATTCTCTTACCTTCGTCATTATCTAAAAAATCAGAAAGATCTTTTTTTCCAAAATTCTCTTGGTTTTCTTTTGCTGCAATTTTTTTAAAATAAGTCAGTATCGTTTCTCTATCTTTGCCTGCAGAGAACTGAGACATCCAATACTTATATCCTTCATCGTTCGAGTCAATATCAGTATTAAGAATGTTTTTGTAAAGGTCGCACAGCCAGTCTCCATTGTCTTCTATATCTGGTGGAGTATAATTTGGATTGCGTTTTTTCTCAGAAAAATCAAAATCCCAATCACAAAAAGGTAACTCATCTATAATTTTTTCTAGCTGCACTCCTATCACTTTTGTGTCATAACGTTCTAGTACGAATTTTCTAGCATCTTTGCCCATTTTAGACTTATGTTTTTTTGACATACGAAAAACTTGCGTCAACTTTTCTGATATGTCTATTGGGTCTGTAGTAGCTTTTATAAATTGCGTACCGGGTTCTCTATAGGAAGACCAATTTAGTGACATACCTCCTGAACTTTCGCCAACTGAATCTGTGCCACAGCTATAATCCGTGACCAAAGTTATAAGCTCGCAAAGTTTTGCTTCTTGAATTGGAATTTCTTGACCACCAGAAGTAAAAGGGTGGCAATACACGTCCATCAAATTATATATTTGATTTAATTGCTCTTCCGAAACGCCACACTTAACATTTGATGTTTGCTGAGTTTTTTTTGATTTACAGTAAGGACAGTCCTTATCTTGGCCGGAAAAAGGTTTTATTTCAAACCTTTTGCATTTATTGCACAAGTAAGTTGTCAAAACTCTTTCTTCTGGAATCTCAAATTCTTTCATGAGCCTTGGGATCTCCCAACCTTCAGACCAATGAGTATGAAGAAGTAGGGCTGCATCTGCAGACTTATTTTCTTTGCAAAAATTTTTAAAACCTTCGAGTAAATTAGGAACGCTTTTGCGAAGCTGGTTCCTGAAGACATAACCGATAATAAATTTATTATTATTTAAATTAAATTTATTTCTTAATTTTTCTCTGTCAGAATTTTTAATTTTAAAAAAGTGATCGGTTTCGATACTGCCATGAAGAGTTTTAACGTGAGAATGTCCTAGCTTGTTCAGTTCATCAGATGCAAACGAAGCCCATGTGTAAAAATTACTTATTTTTGGAGCTGCGTTGACTGCCATTGGTAAAATAGGAGAGCTGTCTAATGTAGTCCAAATCATACAGCTTAATTTATTCCACCATTTTCTATCCCAATATCCATCAAACGCCCAAATATCCTCTGCCCCAATATAAATATCAGGCTTAACTTCTTTTATTATTTGATCTATCATTTCTGATCCATAAGCTGCTCGCTTTGCTAAGCCGGGATCTTTATTAATTTGGGCTCTCTGGGCTGGGTTATTGGGAAGAGTGCCAACCGCTTCCCAAGGCATAAACTCTAAAGACGGATCACCATAAGCGAAACCATTTGCAGCTTCAATTATTTCATATTTTCCAGTATTAAACAAATACTTTAAAATATTTTTTGCATTTTTACCAAACCCAGTAAAGACTTTACTGTGATTAGAATGAAAAAGGATTTTTTTCTTCCTCATCTAGACTAAGATTCTTCTCTTTCGTCTTTTCTTCTTTTTAAATCTTTAATTTGTTTACGAAGTCTTTGGTCATAAAGTTTGCTGAAGTAAAAGTCAATGAGTGCATTTAAAGCTTCTACTTCTCCGGGCTCAAGACCTATTCTAAAAGAATTATTTCCGTGCCTAGTTATGGTGAGGCCAAAGGCGGGAAGAACTAAGCTCTGTTCCTCTAGCTTTTTTGTCTTAGGATTTAGAATTGATATCTTAGAAGGTTTATCCCAAGGAGTGAAGCGGATTGTAGTTTGATTTGACTCGTGTTGATGAAAAGTCGAATAAGGCTGTCTGTTCTTTATGGAACTTTTAATTGCTCCAAGTTCAAATTCTCCAAGTTTTACATTAATTGACTTTTCTGGATTACCCGCATTGCCTTTAAATGATCCGACTCGAGTCTTCTGGTCCCACCCCGACTGCAAGATAGCGCTTATGAAAAGAATGTGCTCTTCGTTTTTTTTGTCTCTACCTATTTGAAATTGAAAGGCGCAACCTGTATTGCTTTTGTTTGGTTTATATATTGAAAGCATAATTATAATTAAGTTATGCCCAATTATAAACTATAATTTCTGTAATGTCAAGATTTTTTTAGAGGAAATAATATATCTAAAAATCTATAAAGCTAAACTCTTAGTGCAGGGCTACCCAGCTTGTTCCGTTGTAGCCGTAAAACGTATTATCTGTATCATCAAACACCATCTCACCACGAGTCGGGCTTGTTATAGCATTTTTCTGAGAAGCTGTCATTCTAGGTAAAATAAGACCACCAGATGTGGAGGAAATCTCAAGGGGAGCACTAGGAGTCGTAGTACCAATACCGACATTGCCGTTGTTTTCTACGCGCAACAACTGATTATTAGAATTGTCACGAACAAGAAATGCATGATTTGCATTGTCTGTGCCACCACTATCGAAAATAGGACCATCTAGTGATGATTTAACATGAAGTGTCGAGATAGGACTATCTATTCCGACTCCGACATTGCCTGATTTAACATTTAAAGTTGGTAGGATCTTGGAAATATGTAATGCAGCGGTAAAATTTAAAGCCTCTGTCAATGTTAATAATGAATCAGTAATACTCTCTATTTCATATTCTTTAGTACTTAGATCGCCTCCACCTGAATTATTAAATCGTATTACATTTCCTGCTGAAAGCACAGAGGTTAAATCCTCTGACAGAGATATTGTGGTTTCCCCGTTTGTACATGTTACCTTTACTAATGTAACATCCTTAAATGTATTTACCTGCAATGGACTACTAGGACTCGCAGTACCAATACCTACGTTGCCGCTCGACTTTATAATAAACTTCGGGTTGTCTGGATCAATCGAAGTGTCAATGACGAAATCGTTATTTATATTTCCAGATGTATTAATACCCATCTGCCACATTAAATCGCCATCATTTTTAATTCTGAAATTAGCACCTGTCCCACCAAGGTGGTTGATTGTTACATTTGCGGAGGCCGTACCGTCTCCAACTTCCAGTAAGTCATCAGGACTCGTAGTACCAATACCTACGTTGCCTTTGACAATAGATAAATCTTCTGAAAATGAACTTCCATTTCTTGTGAATAAACCTAGCCGCCCCACACTATTTGCAGCGTCATGCGTAATACCCCTTATTGAAGAGAAAGTTTTTGCTAAAGGGTCTGAACCATCTGTATCGTTGCCGATAAAATTAATCATACCATGCGCATCTTCGTTTGCAGGGGAATCAGAATTTTGTATTAAAGCAATTTCTGCTCCTGAGTTACCAGACCGTGTTGAAATAAGTCTAAGCAAATCATTATCACCTTCAATTTGTAATTTTGCTAGATCAGGACTCGTAGTACCAATACCTACATTGCCTCCGTCCGGATTCAATAACAAAGGTCTTTTGTTTGCGATAGAATCAGCATCAACACATTGAATGGCAGCTTTTTGCGAGCCTGTTAAATTAAATAATAGCGCAGAATTAGATGCTGAGTTAGCCACCTCAAATTTAGCCCGAGGACTCGCAGTACCAATACCTATATTACCGTTTGCCTGAACAGTCATTAAATCAGATGTACCAACCGAAGTAACTAAGACTTGCTGACTACCATTACCTTTGGCTTTAATTTTCCAGTCACCAAGGGCAGAAGATCCACGCTGAAGATTTATGTACGGCATTCCTCCTGTTGAAACTAGTTTAACTTCACTGTCGTCATTACCATTTTTAGTTTTTATTGATCCACGAACATCTAATAGTTCTTCAGGACTATCTGTTCCGATTCCGACATTGCCGGAGGTGTTGTTAATACTGAATCTATTAGCGATGAAACTATCATCGTCAGTTACTGTATCAATTTGAAAAACAGAATTGTTGTTTCTAATCAAGTTGTTTAAATCTGTTTGATCAGTTTCACTCAAAAATATTCTCGGTTGGGAGCCTTCTAGCTTCATTTCTGGAGTTCCACCAGCAATATGTAAGTTATGACTAGGACTGTCAGTACCGATGCCTATGTTGCCGCTACTATCTTCAGTTATTGCAGATATCCCTGCGGAAGCTAATGTAGTGCCGCCCTGAGCTAATTGTGTTGCAAAAGATGACAAATTAAGCGTGTGATCTTCAATTGTTTTCGAAGTATTTTTAATGAAGCTAGGTAGGTCATAATATTCTTCATTATTCCCTACAACAAATAACCCATTTTGAACAATAAACGATCCATCTTCTTTTAAAACTATATTTGAAGAAACTTCTTTCCAACTTCCATCAGAATCTCTTCCGATAAAATAAGTAGGCATCCAAGCGCAATCTAATTTTGTAAAAGTTTGAGAAGAAGACCAGTAAGTAGTTCCTGAAATAGTTAAAATAGACCTCCAAAAATAAGTTGTATCACTAGAAAGTTCACGAGCTTGATATGCAAAACTTTGGTCTGTAGTTACAACCCACCTGCCGGAAGTAGTACTATCAAAAAATGAAAAATTGTCCCAATCTTGATAATTTGATTCGCCTGCATCTGCTTCGCCCCATACAATTCCAAGAGAGAAGGAGTCTGAAAGTCCTCCGTCAACAGTAAAGTTTAATTGCTCTTTATCTGTATCAACGCAATCATTAGAGAGTGCAGAAAAAGAATATGTCGTTGAGCCTGAGTTAGAAGATGTTTTTGCTGGATTTACCGGTCGATTGGTTACTGTTACTACTGCACCAATCGAGTGATTAAATTGAAGTGAATTTGTTATCAATAAGGATCCGAAGCCCGTTATGCTATTAGTTTCTTCTTGTGCAGTTCCTTCGCTGATTACAATAGTATCTCCCACTAGAAAGACAGACTCGTCTAAAACTGTTAATGACGTTTCTCCTACAGAAGCTGCTTCAGACAGAGTACTTTGGGCTATTAATATGGCAGGCGTTGGAGTAGGCGTTGGAGTAGGTGTTGGGGTAGGTGTTGGGGTGGGTGTTGGAGTGGGTGTTGGGGTGAGAGTAGGTGTAGGTGTTGGAGTGGGTGTTGGGGTAGGTGTTGGGGTAGGTGTTGGGGTAGGTGTTGGAGTGGGTGTTGGGGTAGATGTTATTGATTCCCAGCCTGCGGGCCTATCATAGTATAACCAGTCGGACCAATCTAACTCACCAGAAGAATAATTTCTATATCTAATTCTCTGTGGACCGTCAACCTCATTGTTTTGCGGAAAGCTGCTGCCAGTCATCCAAGTATCACCCGGAGTCGATCCACTTGGTGGGCCGGAAGTTGCCTGAGTACTTCGAAGGTCTACATAATTAGAAGAACTTGAATCCCACTCTTGAACTTGAATCCTATAAGTGCTATCATTTCCAACCAGATGGGTTAGTGTTGACCTTGCGGCAAACCTTGGGTTTGAATACCCCATTGCCCAGAAGTAAACTTCTGTAGAGATACTATGCCCTAAATCTGTATTACCCGGAAGGCTTCCTCCTCCAGAAAAAGTGCTTGGTGTTCCCGCGTCTGGCTGAGGTGGGTTTGATGGGCTTGGCGTTGGAGTAGGTGTTGGGGTGGGTGTTGGAGTGGGTGTTGGGGTGAGAGTAGGTGTAGGTGTTGGAG